>JAEEGL013732573.1_pt1 | contig 16053 bp, 18 predicted proteins | sample 9134231 | NCBI WGS metagenome assembly JAEEGL01 (sample SAMN16246548, study PRJNA631951) | gut metagenome | biome: gut microbiome; feature: rumen; material: fiber-attached | host: Bos | place: Iran: Karaj | collected 2018-10 | reverse complement strand
TAATATTCATAATCATGACAAGCAGGATAGAAATATCTTCTTGTCAAAATATTTTGTTCTTTAAATCTGCTATATAGTTCTTCTCTTGAAAGCGGATAATCATCCTCTATAATTATCGGATAATATTGATATGAATTCGTTGTATTTTCAGGCATTTGGGGAATTTTTATTCCTTTAATTTTACTTAAATGATTATCATAGAAATCTTTAACTTTTTTACGTTTTGCCTGCTCTTCTCTATATATTTTGAGATTCAACAAACCTATGGCTGATTGTATTTCATTCATTTTTCCGTTTATACCGACTGTTTCAACAAGTTCTTCTGAACGAATACCAAAGTTTCTGAGGTTATAAATTTTTCTGACAAGTTCTTCATCATTGTATGTCAGGCAACCACCTTCAACCGTATTAAAAAGTTTTGTAGCGTGAAAAGAAAACATTGTAATATCACCAAAATTCCCGATTCCAACTCCGTCAATTTCTGTTGAAAATGCGTGAGCTGCATCATAAAGAACTTTGAGATTATATTTTTTTGCAATTTTTTCAATCTTTTTAACGTTACAGGGAAAGCCATATACGTGAACACCCAAAATAGCTGACGTATTAGGAGTAATCAAATCTTCTATCTTATCAGCATCAATTGTCATTGTTTTTGGCTCAATATCACAAAATATGGGTTTACAACCGTTCCAGACAATACAATGGGGTGTTGCTGCAAAAGTAAATGGAGTTGTTATAACTTCACTACCATATGGTAAATCTAAAGCTTTAATTGCAGTCAAAAGAGCAATTGTTCCATTATTAAATAACGAAACATGAGCAACTTTCAGTTCTTCCTGAAGCCTATCTTCCAGTTCTTTATGTTTTGAACCCATATTTGTAAGCCATTTTGACTCCCAAATTTCATTTACCTGTGCCATAAAAGCTTCTTTGTCAGGTAAAAGCGGTTGAGTGACATATATCTTTTTATTTTGCATAAAATAACTAATCAATTCTTTTTTTGTTAACAGTAGTTTTTGCCACATTTTGTACCATAATGGGAAATTGTAAATAACTAATACAGATATATGTATTGTTTTACAAAAATCTATGCAAATTACAAAAGAGTAGAATTTTAAGAATTATTGACTAAGAAATATATTTATACGAAAATAAATATTAGAAATCTGCCATAGTTTGGTACAGACTGGGACACTTAATTACAACTCAAAATTTCTATAACTCCAGTCAATTTCATCTTGTGTAACACCAATATACATAAGAGTTATTCTTTGGCTTGAATGATTAAAAATCTTTTGCAAAATAACTGCATCTTTATATTGTTGATAGTGATGATAGCCAAAAGTTCTTCTCAAAGTGTGTGTAGAAACTTTTGCTTTTACACCAATATAGTTACAAGCTTCAATCAAAAATCTATAAACTTGTTTTCTATCAAGTCGTCTTCCTTGTTTTCCTAGAAACAAAGGCTCATCTAAATTCCTGCCTTTTGTATAGGAGTTTAAAACTTTTTTAAGTTTATTGTTTATATAAAATGATTTGAGTTTTTGTGTTTTCTTCTCAATTATTGTAATATGTGTTTTATCAACGACATCAGAAACATTTAACCCTATAATATCAGATACTCGCAACCCCGAATTAAGACCTAAAACCCAAATAACATAATCTCTTTCGTTACGTTTTTTAAGATATTGTTCTATAGATTTAATATCCTTCTTGCTTTTAATCGGTTCAGCAATATGTTTTTTCATAAATTTAACCCCCAACTTTTAATATCTACAGTAATAACAAGATAATGCTATTACAAATAAGAGTTATATTTATAGAACAGAATTTGTAACCTTTTATTTTGTAAAATTTCTTTTAATTTTTTTTAACAAAATAGCAAAAAAAATAAAAAAAATGCTTTTAAGCTTATGCGAATAAGTGAAAGGGAATTGTTTTATGTCTAGAATGTTGTTTTATTATATATTATTCTCATCAGTAGCTTTCATTAATCTACCCGAATTAGCTCCCGTAATCGCATAATTAAAATAAAGACAACTGTTCGCATTTTTCAAAATGTTTATAAAGGAATGATTTTCTATGCCATTTAGTCAGTCCGTATTTATCTATGGCTTCAAGATGTTCCTTGGTCAGATAGCCTTTATTTTTATCCCAGTTATATTGCGGAAATTCGTTTGCAAGCCGAATCATCTCTCTGTCTCTCTCAACCTTTGCGAGAATGCTTGCTGCTGCAATTGAAAAAGAATGCGAATCACCTTTGACAATAAATTTTTGCGGATAATTAAACAACGGAATGAGTTTATTGCCGTCAATAATTACTTTGACATCTTTACTTTTAAGCTGAGAAATAACATCTTCACACGCCTTTTTCATCGTAGCAAGTGAGGTTCTTAAAATGTTATATTTTTCAATTTCTTCAACCGTTCCAAACTTAATTGAATAAATACAGTTCTGCTTAATACAATCATAAAGTTCTTCCCTGACAGTTTCAGATAACTGTTTTGAGTCATTAACAGTGTTTAATTCTTTGATTAAAGCTTTATCCAAATCCGTAAAACAAACTGCAGCAGCATAAACGCCTCCGGCTCCCGGGCCTCGGCCTGCTTCATCAGTTCCAATCAAAAAGCCAAAGTTTTCTTTTTCGAGAATATCAAATTTAACTAACTTATTCTTCATATCTGTCAATCGTAATCTTTCCGAGTCTGCCTGAGCGAAAATCAAGTAGAATATTTGATGCGGTTCGTTTTGTATCAGGTTTTTGACCTGAAACAATCCAATTTCTCTTTAATGCAATGTTTTCAAGAGTTGACTCCTCGCTTTCATCGAGATTATAGTGTTCTTTAATCAACGTTGGATAATTAACCTCGACATCTTTGATAAATTTCAAAGCAACAGGCTCAACCTCATAGGCATTTTCACCGATTGAATTGACATAAGCCAAACGGCAAGCACTTTCTTGATTATCCTGTTTAAAAGGAATTATACCCGGAGTATCAAGCAAATCAATTTTAGGATTAATTCTTACCCACTGTTGAGTTCTTGTCACACCTGCTTTTGCGCCTGTTTTTGTTTTGGTGCGTTTAATGAGTTTATTTATAATACTCGATTTCCCGACATTTGGCATACCGACAATCATTACTCTTGCAGGTCTTGGCAAAAGCCCTTTTTGAACAAGCTTTGATATTTTTTCCTGAGCTAGAAGTGAAGCTTTATCCGTTATTGTTTTTAAATCATTTTGTGCACTTGCACAAGTCAAAATTACCTGACAAGCAGTTTCTTTTTCAATCTTCTCAGCCCACTTCTTTGTGATTTTAGACTCCGTCAAATCTGATTTATTTAAAAGTATTAATCTTGGTTTATCTCCAATCAAACGTTTAATATCAGGATATGCAGAAGAAGAAGGGATACGGGCATCTCGAACTTCGATGACGACGTCAACGAGATTTAAAAGTTCTTTTAGTTTTCTTTCAGCTTTCGCTATATGCCCGGGATACCAATGAATATATTCCATTATTCTTCCTTTTAATAAAAAACCCAACCGCTGGGTTGAGTCTTTTATTTATTTTATTATTCCCTAATCTGCTATTTTTCGATTTTTGAAATCTTTTCTTTAATACGAGTAGCTTTACCGATTCTGTCTCTGAGGTAATACAATTTAGCTCTCTTAACGTCACCATGACGTACAACAGTGATTTTTTCAATACGCGGAGAATATACAGGAAATACCCTTTCAACTCCAACGCCCTGAAATACTTTTCTTACTGTAATTGTCTTGCCAACGCCTGAACCTCTCTTTTTAAGGATTGTTCCTTCAAAAGCCTGTGTTCTTTCTTTGTTACCTTCAACAATTCTGACAAATACTCTTACAGTATCACCGGGAACTAAATCCGGTAATTCTTTACTCATATATTCTTTTCCGAGTTCATCTATAATAGGATTCATGATTACATTCCTTACATTTTATGTGTTACGTTACTACATCATAAGTAAAACAAACTTTGACTTCAAGTGTTTTTTTGTAATTTATGTAATTTTGTTTTTACATTTATTAATAATTAATTATTCCGGGGTTTGCTCAGTATGTTCATTATCAGAACTTTTAAGTTTCAGATATCTTGCATCTTCCCATCGAAGATCGATATATCTCACATTTTCCTTGATATTTTTAATTTGAGGAATAATGGATTTTATGTATTCAATTCTCTTAAAGATCGTAAAATCGAGTTCTCCAAGTCTTAAAAGGACATTCGGAAGCTGAACATAGACATCTTTTGGCTGTCTTAAATCAATGTAAGAAACTCTTTCTCCTGAATATTCAGATATTTTCTTTGAAATCTCATCTAATAATTTAACTTTCTCAATATCCCAATTTTCATAATCATCCCCTTGTGTTCCGTATGAAAGAACAAGAGTAGTATCATAAGCATTGGAGAGAGGAAGATATTCTCTGCCAATATACTTACCGTCTGAAGTAAACATAGCAACGGTAGGTGATGTTTCAGAAGGCGCAATCAAAAGAAGAGGTATTCTTTCTTCAATCATAATTACATATCTTGCAGGAAACCAATATCTCCTGACAAATACACGTTTAATAGGCGGTATCTTCTCGATTTTTGTTTTGATAGAATTAGGATTTTGCCTATATATAGGAATATTCTGTGTTTTAATTTCTGAAAGTGTTTTTATAATTTGGCTGTCGGGAACAATACTGTTTCCGATTATTTCAAGACGCTCACTATGATTTTGCGTGAAATGATAATTTGAAGGGAAAAACCAATGTGAACAATTAATCAGCAAATAACAAAAATACATAAGTCCCACAACCAGAAGAAATCGTGAAAATTTATAGAGGCGTGTTATTCTTATTCTTCCTCTTCTCGCTTTGCTTTGAAGCCTCAAAAGCTTCATTCTTCTTTTTACGGAACGTGACTCTTCCATTTTTATCTGTTTATGCTCGCATTATTTAAAATCATATTAACTAACATATCATAAGAAATTCCCATGGCATTTGCCTGAGCAGGTAAATCACTCAAATCAGTCATTCCGGGGCTTGTATTGATTTCAAGAATATAAGGAATATCACCGACAATTAAACAATCAACTCTGCTGACTCCCTTGCATCCGCAAGCTTGATGTGCTTTAACAGCATTTTCTTTGACAGTCTTTGTCATTTCCTCTGAGAGTTCGGCAGGAAGAACAAATTCCGTCATACCTTTTGTATATTTTGATTCATAATCATACCATTCATTTTTCGGTCTGAGTTCAAGAATTTCGGTTGCAAAAGTTTTGTCACCATCTTCAAGAACGCCAACTGTTGCACAAATTCCCTGTTTATATTCTTCAATCAAAACATCTTGTTTATATGAAGCGGTTTTGTTAAAGAGTTCATCAAGCTGAGATTCATTTTCTACCTTAAACATACCTATGCTTGAACCTTCCGAAACAGGTTTTAGCATTAAAGGATATTTGAGGTGTTTAACCTTTTCTTTCAAATTTTTCTCGTTTGTTTTAACAAGAACAGAGTTTATCAAAGGTAATTTTGCCTCTTTTAAAATGATTTTTGTATTATTTTTATTCATACATGCAGCACTTGCGAAAACTCCGCAGCCGGTATATTCAATTCCAAGAAGTTCCAAAAGCCCCTGAATGCAACCGTCTTCACCGTATTTCCCATGAAGTGCATTGAACGCTACTTTTACTTCTTTTTCTACAAGTGTTTTGGCAATGTTCCTATCCACATCAATCATTTCGACATTTGTATAACCGAGCCTTTTTATTGCGTCAAAAACATTTTTTCCTGAACGAAGAGAGACTTCTCTCTCATTTGACATACCGCCACAAAGAACGGCAATTTTTATATCTTTTGCGTATTTATTAATTCCCATAATCTGTATTCTTCCGTTTCTTTTATCCCAATATACTTAATTTCTGGTTTTAATCTTATTCTGTATCTGTCGTGAACAGTTGCAATCAGTTTATAAATCAAAGTCAGGACGTCAAGCGAAGTTGCATCGTGTTCATTTACAATGAAATTTGCATGGCGTTCCCAAACAACAGCACCACCCGATTGCATTCCCTTTGCTCCTGCCATTTCAAGCAATCTTCCTGCAGAATCGTTATCAGGATTTTTAAATACACTTCCTGCATTTGGAGTTGCAAGAGAAGGCTGGCGAAGACGTCTGAATTCAATGTTTCTGTCCATTAAATCCTGAATTTCCGTCTTATCTTTATCGGGAAGTTCAAACTCTGCATCGAGTAATATTGCTCCCGATTTTGCAATAAGAGAAGTCCTGTAGTCAAAACACATATCTGACTTATTCAGTTCAACAACTTTTTTAGCTTTTCTGTCAAATATTTTACCTTTAACAAAAAAGTCACTTACAGCCTGATTATGAGCTGAAGCATTCATGTGGAGCATTCCGCCAAAGCTTCCCGGGAAGCCTATCATAAATTCAAACCCACTAAGCCCGTTTGCCTGACATTCTTTTGACAAATAAGGTCCTTTTGCACCGCAATCAACTCTAAGTTTTCTTCCGTCAAACTCGTAATTTTTCATATTAGAAGTTATAATAACAGGTTCAATAACTCCGTGAGAGGAAATCAAAACATCGCTACAGCTGCCGAGAACAATTGCTTCGGGATATTCCTTTAAAAGTGAAATCAATTCATCAATGGTTTCAGGGAAAGCAACTTTTTGACATTTCCCGCCAATCTTAAAGGTTGTATAATTTTTCAGTTCAAGATTATTTAAGATTTCCAACAGTTTTTACCTTATTATTTTCTTCAATAAGAAGTGCACCTAATTTTGTAATCGAGCCTGCACCCATAGTTATTACTATATCATTTGGTTTCAATTGTGTTAAGACTTTCTTTGCAACTTCTTCTAAAGCACCTGAAACATATTGTGCATCAGGGTGTTTTAACTCTCTTACAAAGTTTTCGGAATTAATTCCTTCGATTTTATCCTCACCTGCAGAGAAAACATCAGTTATAAAAAGTTTATCTGCGAAGTCAAAGGAAGTTAAAAAGTCATTCCAAAGCCCCTGCAATCTTGAATATCTATGAGGCTGAAAGACCAGAACAAGTCTGTTTGAGGATGATTTTTTAACACTTTCAAGTGTTGTTTTAATTTCACTCGGGTGATGCGCATAATCATCATAAATTTTTATCCCGTCAAACTCCCCGACAAACTGATATCTCCTTCCCATTCCGCTGAATGTTTTGAAGTATTCACGCAAAGATTTTACGTCTGCTCCGGCAGTTTTAATTGCAATATAAACACAAAGTGCATTATAAACATTATGCTGACCGTGAAGCGAAAGTTCAAGAGAATCAATTATTTCACAATTATATTCAATATCAAAGTTTACGCCATCTTGTGTATAAGTGATATTTCTTGCACAATAATCAGCATTATTTAAGCTGTAAGTTATATAATCAGCACTCGGATATTGTTCCATTAATTGCCTGCAACCGTCAGAATCAATATTGATAATTACTTTTGAACCGGTTTTTAAATTGGTTATAACTCTACCAAAGGTTTTGAGTTCATCAGGAAGACCATTTTTATAAAAATCGAGATGGTCCTCTTCCAAATTATTTATAACCAAAATATTAGGGTAATATTTAACAATTGTCCCGTCAGACTCATCGAGTTCAGCCGAGAAATAGTTATCAGAGCCGTATTTTGCATTGTATCCTAAATCATTAATTATTCCGCCAACAATAAAAGATGGTTTTAATCCGCCTTTTTCAAGTACATAAGAGCAAAGTCCAGATGTCGTGGTTTTCCCGTGAGAACCGGAAAAGCCGAAGAAATAACCGCCGTTATCAGTATAAGAATTACCTATCAGAGCCAAAATATCCGATCGATGAAGAATTTCAAGCCCAAGTTCTTTTGCTCTGATTAATTCAGGATTATCACTGTGAATGGCACTTGAGCAAACAATTGTCATACCTTCTTTGACTAAATCGGGGTTATGAGGAACAGAAACATCAACACCAGCTTTTCTGAGTTTTTCAGTATATTTGCTTTCCTGAATATCAGAACCGGAAACTCTAATTCCCATCTCGTTCAAATATTTCGCAATAGCGCTCATGCCGACACCGCCGATTGCTATAAAATGAAAATGCCTGTTCTTTAATAAATCTGCCAATTTCTACATCCCACAAATAATAAATATTACTATTATGATATTATAACAAAATTTGTATATATAAAATAATTATTTTAAACTGTTGTAATAAATTTGAAAAAATAGTAAAATTATTTCATCAAAATTATAATTAAAGAGGTAATATATGAAATTACACATTCAGGCATTAGTCGCAATCGGCTTAGGAATTAAGAGGAACGGACACATTTTCCTTGCAATTATTTTAGGTATCCTATTTGGGGCATTTTTACACAAATATTCTCTTAACCAAACGGCCATTAATACAAAATTTTATCACTATACACTTGTAGGATTAAACATTGTAGGACAATTATTTATCAGATTAATTCAGATGATAGTTATTCCGTTAGTTTGCTCAGCAATTGTAGTCGGTATTTCATCAATTGGTGATTCCAAGCAAATCGGAAAATTCGGTAAGAAAATGATATTCTACTATGCCATAATTACAGTTTTGGCAGTAACAATCGGTGCAGGTTTGGCAATTGGTTTCCACCCAGGAAACGGCGTTCAGAACTTTATCAACCAAACATCTGCAGTAGAAATTCAACAACAGGTTCACCACGCAATTGCAGCACAACAGGGACATATGTCTAATATACTTCTGAACCTTATTCCGAAAAATCCGATTGAAGCACTTGCCGCAGGCGATATGATTTCAATTATATTCTTTGTATTAGTTTTTGCATTTGCTTTAGCTAAAGTCGGAGAAATTGCAAGACCTGTTATTTCATTCTTTGAATCAATATTTGCAGCAACAATGAAAGTTACAGATTGGATTATGGTCTTTGCTGCTCCAGGTATTTTTGCTTTGACAGCATATGCAGTTGCTACTTTCGGTATAAATATATTCTCAGGAATTTCAAAATTTATAGCAGTTGTTATAGCAGGACTTCTTATTCAGTTCTTTGTTGTATATCCTCTTTTAATGAAGATTTTTAGCAAAGTTCCTGTTGCAACTTTTTATACAGCAATTACGGAAGCTTTAATGGTTGCATTCGGTACGGCAAGTTCAAGTGCAACACTTCCTTTAACAATTGCCTGCTGTGAAAAGAGAGGTATCTCACATAAGGTTTGCAGTTTCGTTCTTCCTTTAGGTGCAACCTTAAATATGGATGGAACGGCACTTTTCCAGACAATAGCTGTTATCTTCCTGACTCAGGCATACGGTGTTGCACTTGAACCTATTCAGATACTCTCTATTATGCTTTTAGCAATTGTTGCTTCAAGTACATCTGCAGGTATTCCGGGTGCAGGAATTATTACAATCGCACTTGTATTGAATGGTCTCGGTCTTACACCTCAACAATTGGTTGAAGGTTTCGCATTCCTCTTCGCAATTGAAAGAATCGTTGATATGTTAAGGACAATGAATAACGTTGCTTCCGATGCTGTTATTACAGCAGTAATTGCAGACAATGAAAACGAAATCAATTATGACTTACTTAATGCTCCGGAAGCATATAAAGATATTATTTAATAAATAATTTTTATAAGGATAAAAAAGAGAGGCTCATTTATTGAGTCTCTCTTTTTAACTAAAACAACTATTCTATTAATCTGTCAAAACTTGTTGAAGTTCGACGTTAGGTTTGCCTAAAACTCTGACTAACTCAAGCACCGAAGCTTTCATCTGGCATTTCTGAGATGAACCGTTGAAAAAATCGGTATAAAAGCAGCCTTCACAGACACAACCCCTTTTATAACATTCAAGAGCTGTGTTTGTCCAACGCCTGACTGCTATCGCTCTACCCATATCTCTGCTTCTAAGCACCTTTATTCCTCCCTAAATATTTAATCCCCAAATTTTTCGGAACGAACAACATTTGTGTCATCCGTTTCTTAACTTACAATTTATTATATTCCTTTAGAGTCCTTTTTCAAGATTTTTTTACTCAATTATTACGTTATGATACAATTTGTTTAATAGTTACGGTTGTTGACTATCAAACCATGCTTATTCGATTTCTGTGCAAAAACTTTAAAAATATTTTAGAATATTCTTGGCATGAGTACATGAAAAAATATCTTTTTTATCAAAATCCATGTTCAATCTTATATTTTTAAACTATACTGTTAATTATGAAAAAGAAAATCTCAATATTAGGTTCAACCGGCTCTATCGGGACACAGGCACTTGAGGTAATTTCAAAATTAGAGAATGATTTTGAGGTTATTTCATTGTGTGCAGGAAACAATATTCCCTTGTTAAAAGAACAAATATCAAGATTTAATCCGAAAATTGTTTCCGTCAAATCCGAAGAACATATAGAAGAATTAAAAAAGCAATTCCCTTCCGTTACCTTTTTCTATGGTGATGAAGGATTATGTGAAGCAGCAAAAAACAAAGAAAATGATATGGTTTTAGTTGCACTTTCGGGAAAAGCAGGATTAAAACCCACATTGAGTGCAATAGGAAATAAAATTGATATCGCTCTTGCAAACAAGGAAACTCTTGTTATGGCAGGCGATATTGTTATGAAAAAAGCAAAAGAAGCGGGAGTTAAAATTCTTCCTGTTGACTCTGAACACTCTGCCATTTTTCAATGCTTAGACGGAAGAAATGATATAAAAAATCTCATAATAACCTCATCGGGTGGTCCTTTTCGTACCTGGACAAAAGAACAGATGAAATCAGCTGACCTTTCTCAAGCATTAGCACACCCGAGATGGAATATGGGAAAGAAAATAACGGTTGATTCAGCAACACTGATGAATAAAGGGCTTGAAGTCATTGAGGCCCATCACCTTTTTAATGTTGATTATAAAGACATCAAAGTTGTTGTTCACCCTCAAAGCTATCTGCATAGTGCAGTTGAATATTTTGACGGCAGTATAATAGGTCAGATGGGTATTCCAAGTATGCATATCCCGATTCAGTATGCACTGACATATCCTAAAAGAGTTGAAGGAATTGAAACAGGAAGTTTTGATTTCATCCAAGCCTCAAAATTAGAGTTTTTTGAACCCGATTTTGAGAAATTTCCCTGCTTAAAAATTGCATTTGAAGCCGGAAAAACAGGAGGAACTTCAACAGTATGTCTTAATGCAGCTAATGAAGAAGCGGTTTTTGCCTTCCTGAATGGTGAAATTCAGTTCCTTGATATATATACTATAGTAAAACAATGTATGGATGAATATTCGGTTATTAATAACCCGACAATAGATGAAATCTTATTTGAAGATATAAAAGTCAGAAAAACCGCCAGAATAAAAATTGAAGCACTTTCATTAAAAGTTAAAGGATAAAAAGATGAAAATTTTATTTGTAAATGGTCCCAATCTAAACTTACTTGGAACAAGAGAACCCGATAAATACGGTACTTTAACTCTTGACGATATTAAAAAAATTGCGAAAAAAACAGCAAATGAATTGGGTGTTGAAACAGATTTTTATCAAAGTAATATTGAAGGTGAAATAGTCACTAAAATTCAGGAAGCAAAAGATAATTTTGACGGAATTGTTATTAACCCTGCCGCCTATACTCATACAAGTGTCGCAATTCGTGATGCCATAAGCGGAGTAAAAATCCCTGCCGTAGAAATTCATCTTTCGAATATACATAACAGAGAAGAATTCAGAAAAAATTCTCTTATTGCACCTGTTTGCATAGGACAAATTTCCGGCTTTCAGGCTGAAAGCTATAAACTTGGTTTAATTGCAATTGTTGATTATTTAAGGAAATAATTAAAAAATCCTAAAATTAAATTCGAGCCATTTTAAAGGTCTTGCTTGATTCTTTTCCAATTCGCTTGCGGATTCATCGCAGTGAGAATTATTATACTCTTCTGAAACTTTGGGCAATTTATTAACAGGTACCTCAGAATAGCTTTGTGAAAAACTGTTCAAACTGTCAAAAACAAAAAGAGTCATTGAAACTTTCTCGGAAGAAGCAATTCTTGAAACAGATTTAATAAAAACTGTAGGCACATCACTAAAAAGGAAAACAGGTGACTGAGTGGAAGCTAAAGTATAATCAAAAGAACTGTCAGATTTAAGATTTGAGAAAATAACGTATGGCGACAAATCAATTTCTGCTAACACAAAGTTGTTTGTTCCCAACATAAGTATTAAAGAAAGAACAATAGAATAAAAAAATTTCATACGCTAACTCCAAATATATTATATTTATTTATTAGTTTTTTATCAAAATGTTTACATATTATTGTATCAAAATAGCGTTGAGAGTAGAATAAAAGTCAAACTGAGAGAAACGGATATGGGAAAATCTAAAAAACGCATTTTTAATAAAAATAAGAATGATAATGGCTCTTTACTTACAAGAGATGCCGCAAGAAAGAATGTTATTGATGCAATAAAATCTCAGCAATTTACAAGTGAAATTGAGAATTTAATCGGACTTTTCGGATTTACCCATGAAGAGCTTTCTGAGCACGGTCTCAGCTACGAGGAATTAAAAATTATACCCCATATATGTTAAGATATATTAAGAAAATATCATTTGTATATACTTTGTATAGCAATTTTATAAAATCGATTGTTTTTATATAAGTACGAGAGTTAATAATAAGATAACGAAAGTGAGAAAATATGGCCAGAGTACTTATTTCAATGCCCGAAGAATTTTTAACAAAAATTGATGAAGTGGCAGGAACTGAAAACAGAACAAGAAGCGAATTAATCAGAGAAGCATTAAGAACATACATTCACAGACAAAAAGTTAGAGAAAATACATTAGCTATTAAAAACGCAAACATTTTGGAGACATTGCTTGACTAGGGAATTTGGGGAATTTTAGAGAAAGAATTTTGGGAAAAGAAACTAAAATGTAAAGAGGTTTTATATAAACCTCTTTCTTTTTGTGTTATATAAAATCAAACAAGATTTTAATATAAATCAGCAAATTCAGGATAAGTGCGAAAATCTGAATAAACAAATATTTTTTGAGCGTTTCATAAGTTACAACCCTGCCAATTAAAAACGGAATAATTGCAAAAATCGCAAAGAAAAGGAAAAAGAAATTATGTGGCGGTAAAATTGTAATCAGTGCCATAAGCAAATCACAAAGAATATAAAACAACAAAAATGTTCCCGTGAGAGTTGCCCAAACCGCTTTTTGTTTCGGAGTAGTATCTTGTTTTAAATTAATTATATAAAGGACTACAAAGAAAAATAATGTAATAAGGTTTATAGAGGCAAATCCAATCAGAAATTTCATACCGTTTGAAGCCTCATTTCATCTTTTGACGAAAACTTATTCAAAAATTCAAGTACATTGTCCATAACATAATGTTTTTCATTATCATAAAGCACCATATGATAGCTGTCAGAAAGTTCAATGTACTTTTTATCTTCTGAAGAAATTGAATTCATAACTATTTTTGCACTCTTTACTCTTGTGAGATTGTCAAATTTTGAATGAATAACTAAAATAGGAGTTTTAACTTCTTTTAATCGTGCTCTGACAAACTTTGACAAGCGAAGAAGTTCATGAACACAGCTCAGAGGATAATTATCCAAACCTACAGTTGTCTTTGACATAACTTTTGCTAAAGTTTTTCGTGTGGTTTCATTTTTTACACCCAAAGAATTATCTTCGGGGAAAGTATAATAATACCTCAAAATAGTATAAAGTCCCATCGGAAGAAGAAATTTATACCAAGGCATAGATGCTCCGTCAAGGAAAAGGGTGGTTGAAAGGGCAACAATTCCGGTTATATCAGAATTCTTTTCTGCAAGATATAGTGCTATAACAGCACCTAGACGGAGCCCTGAGACATAGAAACGGTCATAATTTTTGCGAAGAGCATCATATTTTTCCTGAGCAAAATCACACCAGTCCTGATATTTTACGGTCTGAATTTCGTTTAATCTTTCTCCGTGACCGGGAAAAGAATAGCAAAAAACATCATATCCATTTTTAAACAAGAAATTACCGTATTTTCTCATTTCATAAGGGCTTCCCGTCAGCCCATGAAAGAGTAAAATCCCTTGTTTGCTCTTTGTTTCATGCACGAACTCAAAATCTATTTCAAAGCTCAAGCTGAAAACCTCGTAAAGAGCTGGTCAATCAAATCTATCGCCATATCAATTTCATCATAGGAAATTGTTACGGGCGGAACTAATGTCAGAGAGTTTTTGTAGTGGCTTCCGTTATTGAGAATAATGCCGCATTTTTCGCCTTTATATCTCAATGTACCTTTATAGCCTTCCTGTTGAATATTGTGGCACAATTCGGGATCCGGAGTATATCCGTCCTCTTTTGTACATTCAATCCTTAAAGCAAGACCCAAACCGTCGACAGTACCTATGGTTTTATGTTTCTTTTCTAGGTATTTTAAACCGTTAAGGAAATATTTACCTTTTTCTGCAATTTCCTTTTCAAACTTTTCTTCGTTTTCTTCAAAGACAGACATAACTTCATAACCGGCTCTCATACCGATTGGGTTGTTGCAGTATGTTGAATGAGTTCTGCCTGCCGGCCAAACTTGAGGATTAATAAGTTTTTCTTTTGCCCACATACCTGCTAACGGATTCAAACCGTTTGTGAGTGATTTACCAAAAGTAATGATATCCGGTGTAACTCCAAAGTGTTCAATAGACCAAAGTTTACCTGTCCTGTAGAATCCCATTTGGATTTCATCTGCAACAAACAAAACACCAAAATCATCCAAAACTTTTTTTAGCTCTTTGAAGTAGCCCTTCGGAGGAACAATATATCCGCCTGAACCTTGAACAGGCTCAACAAAGAATGTACCAAATGCGCTTGACTTTGTCTTGGGATTATAAAGTCCGGAGCAACCGTCTTCAAATTCTCTTCTTAACTGTTTAACACAGAAGTAATTGCAATCCTCACATTTTTGGCCATACGGACATCTGAAACAATAGGGATACGGGACGAAATGAGCTTCATCGGAGAAATGTCCGAATGGTTCTCTATATCTGTATCCTGCTGTCATACAAGCTGCACCTGCAGTTCTTCCGTGATAAGCACCAAAGAAAGCAAACATTCTGTTTTTATGAGTATAATTGCGGACTAATTTCAAAGCATCTTCCGTTGCCTGAGAACCGCCGACATTAAACTGAACACGTCCTTTTTCATTGAAACGTCTCAAATTTGCCTTACCGATTTTTTCGCTTAAAAGCGCCTTATAATCATATAAAAATCTTGATGAAATCTGAGGGAGGGTATCGAGCTGGTCAACTACGGCATCTCTGATACGTTTGTTTTTATATCCCAAATTACATGAAGCAAACCACATTTGTAAATCAAGATATTTAACATCGTTTGCATCATACATAAAGCTGCCTTCACAGTCTCTATATACAAAAGGAACATCATCATAGTGAACAGTATCACCATATGAGCACCATTGCGAATCTATTTGTCTGAGTTCGGCATCAGTCATAGCATAAGTTTTATTATAAGTTTCAATCATATCATATCCTAATACATAAAATGATAGTTATTGTTATTAACACAATTTATTATATCTCTAAAACTGTCAAAGGGAATACACTTGATTTTATTTGTTTCACAATATTTCAACAAAGACTTGGAAGCATATAAAGTCTCTGCTTTTTGAGCTATACACAAATCGCTGACTCCGTCTCCAATATAAGAGAATCTTTCTTCCTTAACTTTCAAACACTTACACATGCCTGAACCCTTTTGGCAATTATTCTCAAAATACGGAAACTCAATTGCGAATTTATTATTATTTTTATGAACAAGATGATTTGCGTAATATTTAACATTTGAAAGGTTTAATCGTTCAAGAGTTTTTTCAATAAATAAATCAAAACCATCACTTAAAATTACAAGTTCAATGTTATTTTCTTTAAGAAGCGCACAAAATTCAGAGAAATATTCATCTATTTCAATCGAAGAAATAAAGTCATAGAGCTCATTTT
>JAEEGL013416647.1_pt1 | contig 16053 bp, 12 predicted proteins | sample 9134231 | NCBI WGS metagenome assembly JAEEGL01 (sample SAMN16246548, study PRJNA631951) | gut metagenome | biome: gut microbiome; feature: rumen; material: fiber-attached | host: Bos | place: Iran: Karaj | collected 2018-10 | reverse complement strand
TAGACAGATTGATTGTGAGAAGTCTGTTTAACTCAATGGTTTCCTGGTTTTCAGAGGATAAAGGATATAGGACCATAAAGAAAGAAATAGTTGAAGAACTTCAGGATCCTTTTTTTTCCAAAGCCGTTCATAATGCTCATTTTAAAGGTGAGATCAGAGCAAAAATGATGGAAAAATGTCTGAAAAAAAGATGGATTATTCTGATGTTCTTATATTATAAGGTGAGACTTCACTGGAAATAAACAACTAACAGAGAGGATATATACGATGAGCCTATATTCACAAGCTCGCCGCGCTGCAAACTCAAGCAGGATTATACAGCTATATTTGAATAAAAAGAGGAGCAGGGAGAAAAAAACTGCTGTCGAGCACTTCCAGAGCGTGGGCTATGAAGTTCACGATAAACTGTATTCTGTTTTAAAGGACACTGAGTTTCAGTACTTTGCGCTGTCAGGTACGCTGCTGGGGATCATACGGGAAAACGGATTTATCCCATATGATGATGATCTGGACTATGGCGTGATGATAGAGGACAATCAGACTTGGCACAGGTTTAAAGACTTGCTGCAGGAAAACGGCATTATCCTGAGACATTATTACACAGAAAATGAATTGATCACGGAAATGGCATTCAGTTATAATGGTGTTCACATTGATTTTTTTGGGATGCGGGATTATGGGACTCATCTGTTATCCAGTATCTGCTACAGAAGAAAGAACAGGAATTATGAAAAAAACGAAGCATCTACGATGCATATTACCTTTCCCCCTTTTATTGGCATAAAAGAAGTTGAATGCAAAGGGCGTATTTTTCCTGTTCCAGTTAACGGAGAAGAATTTTTGGCCTGTAATTATGGACCTAATTGGAAAATACCGGACAAAAATGTGACGTTAGAAACCGAGATTGGTACGCGAGAATACTGTGACGACTTGCTTTCAATTATTCACAGAAACAAAAACAGGGAAGAATAATTGCGTCAAAGCAGGCTTTCGAAATAATGCAATATGAATTATTCGTGTGCCGTGATTTCCCTTAAGGCAGTTAAAAACAGTGTGAGCGTAGTATTTTTGATTAATATCAGATGATGACGATATTGTGTTAAAAAACTTTACACCGACTTTCAAGGTAAGAATGATCTCAGGGTAAAGCAAGAAAACCTGAATTGAGTATCACTGTAACCATGTTCAAGCCGAAGACGAATAGAATTGTAATACCTAAGCAGAAAGTCATTGAAAACCCGTAAGGATATGGTTCAAAACGCTAGTGAGAATGACAGCGAGCAACAAGACTTATAAAAGCATTAAATACTATGGTGTTTTGACAGCATCTGCGTATTTGTTTTTCCCGCCATGAAATGCGTACTAGTATTAATCCGCTACACGACCAGGGGTTTACACTTTAAGGTTCGACGATATGCTTGATAAACCGAATATCGTCTCCAGACTACACCGAGAAATATCTTAATTGGGGATGACAGATTGTTATGCTGTTTAATTCATTTCAGTTTATCCTTTTTTTCCCGCTTGTGACAGTTTTATATTACACGGTTCCGGTAAGATGGAAAAAGACATGGTTGCTGATATCGAGCTATTACTTTTATATGAGTTGGAACGCGGCTTATGCAATGCTAATTCTGACATCTACGCTTGTTACTTTTTTTTGCGGCCTACTGATCGAGAATGGCAGGAATAATAAGGATAGCGGAGTGAACAAAAAGATCATCTTAACGATCTGTTTGCTTATCAATTTTGGAATACTGTTTTTCTTCAAGTACTATCTTTTTACTCTAGATATTATTGAACAGATATTTCAGGCAGTAAGTATTAACTACCAGTTTAGAAAACTTAATATATTACTCCCTGTTGGCATTTCATTTTACACATTTCAGGCGGTTGGATATACGATAGATGTTTATAGGGGAGATGTTCCGGCTGAGAGAAGTTTTCTCCAGTACGCTCTGTTTGTTTCTTTTTTCCCACAGTTAGTTGCAGGGCCAATTGAGCGATCGAAGAATTTACTAAAGCAAATAGCCACACCAAAAAACTTTAATTATCAAAAATTCTGCAACGGATTCCTTATAATGCTTTGGGGTTATTTCCTGAAACTGGTTATAGCGGATCGAGCAGCGATAGTAGTTGATTTAGTTTACGGAGATCCATGGACATATGGTGGCTTTTATTTGATCATTGCGACTGTGCTGTTTGCTTTTCAGATCTATTGTGACTTTTATGGTTACTCCATGATTGCTACTGGTGCTGCTGAAATTCTGGGAATATCACTAATGAACAATTTTGATGCTCCATATTTAGCTGGAACGGTGGCAGAGTTCTGGAGAAGATGGCATATTTCTTTGACAAGTTGGTTTAAAGATTATTTATACATTCCATTAGGAGGAAATAGAAAAGGCAAAATAAGGCATTATATCAACATTTTGATTGTATTCGCCGTCAGTGGACTGTGGCATGGGGCAAGACTTTCTTTTGTAGCGTGGGGACTTATAAATGGGCTCTATCAGGTGATTGGAAATATCCTGCGTCCATTGAGAAACAATCTCGAAAAAGCCCTCAAAATAGACAAAAGGACTTTCTTTTATAGATTTTTCAGTGTGATAACCACATTTGTTCTGGTCGACTTTGCCTGGATTTTTTTCAGAGCAAACGGATTAAAGAATGCTGTCTTTGTTATTCAGCAGATTGTAACGGTTCATAATCCCTGGGTGTTCTCGGATAACAGCATTTTGAATCTTGGATTAAACATGGGCAATATTATTCTTTTATTAGGAGCAATTATGGTATTGCTTGTATCTGATTGCTTAAACTATAAAGGGATCATTATTAGGGATGTCATACTGCGACAAGATGCCTGGGGGAGAGTTATCATAATTACTTTTTGCATTCTTGTATTGGTTGTATTTGGCCAATGGGGAAATTATAGCTCAAATGAGTTTATATACTTCCAATTCTGAAATGCTGAAATTTGGGGTTCAGGATATAATAATTATGAAAAAACAAAGAGCAGCAATAGTTATACGATGGTGTATCGTTGTATTTCTGGTTCTTTCTTTTATAATAGTATCGTCGCCTGTAGTAATAAGGAAAGACAGTCAAAAACGCTATACTAAGTTTTACAATAACAATAATGCGGTGCAATATGATGTGCTTTTTATGGGAACAAGCCACATGTTTGATGCAATCTCGCCTATGGAACTATGGCATCAGGCAGGAATCACCTCCTATAATTTGGCAGGACCGGGAATGCGCATTCCAGTTGCTTATTGGATTATAAAAAATGCATTAGAGTATTCTTCGCCGAGACTTGTTGTAATTGATTGCGCATACTTAAGAGAGGAGAAAACAAACTCGAATTTAAGTTATGTGAATATTGCTTTTGATGCGGTTCCTTTGACGCCAATCAAAGTGAATGCCGCTTTGGACCTTTTTGACAATCTAGATGACAGAATAAGAATAATTTGGCCATACAGTGTATATCATAACAGGTGGAGCGAATTGACAGAGGATGACTTTCACCCCAGTGAGAGTTCAATGTATGGTTTTGTACCACAATTCGGATGGGAAGACGCTTCCAGCCTAATAATCAACGGTTACAAAGATGCTCCATATATTGATAATACCAGTACGCATTATCTGCAGAGAATAGTTGAGCTATGTAAAGAGAATGACATAGAAATCTTACTCACATACATCCCTTTCTCAACTGATGATGTTTATCAGAATGAATCTGCTTGGGTGAAATCCTTTGCAGAAACTAACCGGTTGTTATTTCTTGGACCGGTTGAACTGCTTTCGGTGATAGATGTAAGCACAGACTATTATGACTATTCAGAGAAAAGCACTCATCTGAATTATTGGGGTGCGATGCATCTGACTAGGTTTATTGGGACATTTATCAAGCAGCATTATGATTTGAATGATCATAGGGGGTTACCCGAGAGAGAATACTGGGAAGAAGAGTATCAGAAGTATTTGCAACAATTAATGAATAAAGGAAATGAAAGCGGAATTGAGGGAAACAGAATTATAGAGGTTCTTGCTAATGAGTAGATAGAACAGAGGGGTGCGATGTGAGTTGTTCAAAGTCAAAACTATGCCTTAATAACAGCACAATCCTGGTAACCGGATCCCCCGGTTTTATTGGCGCTTTTCTTGTGATACGCCTGCTGAAAACCATGACTTCCGGAACGGTTGTTTCTCTCGACAACATGAATGACTACTATGATGTAAGCCTGAAGGAATGGCGGCTCAAACAGATTGAGAATGCTTCAGAAAAGTCCAAAGCTAAGCATGTATTTGTTCGCGGCTCAATCGGAGACAAGGAACTGGTTTTCAGACTTTTTAAAGAGTATCATTTTGATGTTGTTGTAAACCTGGCTGCTCAGGCAGGAGTACGCTACAGCATAGATCATCCGGATGTCTACATTGAGTCCAATATTATTGGGTTCTACAACCTTTTGGAAGCCTGCCGCCATTATCCCGTGGAACACCTTGTTTATGCATCCAGCTCTTCAGTTTACGGCGGAAACAGGAAGGTGCCATTCAGTACAGAAGATAAGGTTGATAATCCGGTAAGTCTCTATGCAGCAACAAAAAAGTCCGACGAACTGCTCGCTCATGCGTATAGTAAACTTTACAATATCCCTTCTACCGGCCTGCGTTTCTTTACCGTATACGGACCGGCAGGTCGCCCGGATATGTTCTACTACAGTGCCACCAAAAAGCTTGCAGCAGGTCAGACAATCAAGATTTTCAACTACGGAAATATGAAACGGGATTTCACATATATTGATGATATTATTGAGGGAATTCTGCGTGTCATGCAGGGCGCACCGAAAAAAGCGGTTGGGGAGGACGGCCTTCCAATACCACCCTATGCGATTTATAACATAGGGGGCGGTCAGCCTGAAAACCTGCTGGACTTTGTTTCAGTACTTCAGGAGGAATTGGTTCGCGCCGGTGTGCTTCCTGCGGACTATGACTTCGAAGGGCACAGGGAACTCGTCGGCATGCAGCCCGGAGATGTCCCGATTACCTATGCGGATTCGTTTGCACTGGACCAGGATTATGGGTTCACACCCAAAACCGGTATCAGGGAAGGTCTCCGCAGCTTTGCACAATGGTATAAGGAGTATTATAAGATATGAAAATCACGGTTGCAGGTGTTGGATATGTCGGCCTGAGTTTGGCGGTACTTCTGTCACAAAACCATGAAGTAACTGCCATTACAACAACTGCGTCAAAGGCAGAGAAGCTCAATCAGTTTTTCAGCCCAATCCAGGACGAAGAGATCGAGCGGTTCTTTGCTGAAGCCAGAGAAGGAAAGAGGATGCTGAAGCTTCATACGACAACCGATAAGGCATCAGCATATGCATCAGCAGATCTGGTTATTATTGCAACGCCCACAAACTATGACAGCCAGATGGATTTCTTTGATACAAGTGCAGTTGAGAATGCCATTGAAGAGACACTGAGGGTCAACCCAGACGTTTTCATGGTCATCAAGAGCACCATCCCGGTTGGGTATACAAAGACAATTCGTGAGAAGTACCATACCGACAGGATTCTCTTCAGTCCGGAATTCTTAAGGGAGAGTAAGGCCCTATATGATAATCTGTATCCAAGCCGAATCATTGTCGGTTGTGATGAAAGAACAAAAACTGCAGCGGAGACTTTTGCCGGACTGCTTTTGGAGGGAGCACTGAAGAAAGACATTGAGGTCCGGTTAATGGGGCTGACTGAGGCGGAGGCCGTGAAGCTGTTTGCCAATACTTATCTGGCGCTGCGCGTCAGCTACTTCAATGAGCTGGACACGTACTGTGAGATGAAAGGATTGAATTCCGCGGAAGTAATTCATGGTGTCTGCCTCGATCCGAGGATCGGTGACCATTATAATAATCCAAGTTTTGGTTATGGTGGATATTGCCTGCCAAAGGATACAAAACAGCTTTTGGCCAACTACAAAGATGTTCCGGAAAACCTGATTGAAGCGATTGTGGAAAGCAATCGTACACGAAAGGACTTTATTGCAGACAGAGTGCTGGAAAAAGCGGGATACTATTCTGCCAGTGCGGCATGGGATTCTGAAAAGGAGCATCAAATTACCATTGGAGTATACAGGCTGACGATGAAGAGCAACAGTGACAACTTCCGTCAGAGCAGTATTCAGGGTGTGATGAAAAGAATCAAAGCAAAAGGAGCTGAAGTGATTGTCTATGAGCCTTCGATTGAGGATGGGCAGCACTTTTTTGGGAGCCGGGTAGTTAATGATTTACGGGTGTTCAAGGAAAAGTCTGATGTGATCATAGCAAACAGATATGATACAAAGCTTGATGATGTATCAGAGAAAGTCTATACCAGAGATTTGTTCAGAAGAGACTGATGGGAGAATAAAGATCCAATGGAGGTAGCTCTGTGTTGAAAAAACACCACCCACACGGACCTTATGAAAAGTATATCAAAAGACCAATGGATTTGATCCTTGCATGTGCAGCGACTGCTGTGCTCAGTCCGGTAATGCTTGCCACGGCTGCATTGGTGAGAGTAAAACTGGGGGTCCCGGTTTTGTTCTATCAGGAGCGTCCTGGAAAAGATGAAAAGATTTTCAGATTATATAAGTTCCGTTCCATGACAGATGAAAGGGATGAGAACGGAGAACTGCTCCCGGACGAAATTCGACTGACAGCTTTCGGGAAGAAGCTGCGTGCCACATCTCTGGATGAACTTCCGGAGCTTTTAAATATAATAAGGGGAGACATGAGCCTTGTTGGGCCCCGGCCTCTTCTCGTCAGGTATCTTTCCAGATATACGGAGAAGCAGGCCAGACGGCATGAAGTGAGACCCGGCTTCACCGGACTGGCTCAGGTGCACGGAAGAAATGCCATTTCCTGGGAGGAGAAATTCGACTGGGATGTTCAGTATGTTGACAACATCACATTTCTCGGAGACTGTAAAATAATCCTGGATACAATTAAAACCGTGTTATTACGCGAAGGGATCAGTTCTGCAACATCTGTAACGATGGAAGAGTTTATGGGAAGTAAACCCAACAAAGAAGAAAACAGAGGAAAGATATGAAAGAACTTCGAATTCTCTTTACAGGGGTTGGCCGAAGAGTTGAGCTTCTTCAGGCATTCAGACAGGCGGCGCTGGTTCTGAATAAGAAGCTGAAGCTTTACGGAGCGGATATGGCAGGAACAGCTCCGGCACTGGCGTATTGCGATGCTGCGAGAAAAGTCTGCGGGATGAGAGATCCAGGATATATTGATGAGCTTCTCAGAATATCCATTGAGGATCGGATCGACCTGATTATTCCTACGATAGACACAGATCTTCTGGTGCTGGCTGAAAACCGGGACAGGTTCGAAGCAGCCGGGATAAGAGTTCTGATTTCATCTGCGGATAAGATCCGTATCTGCCGGGATAAGAATTACACATCGCAGTTTTTCCTGGACTGTGCACTCAAAGCACCTTTGCCGGTAAACACGGTGGGGGACTACCGCGGAGGATATCCCGCGTTTATTAAGCCAAAAGATGGAAGCAGCTCAGTAAATGCCTATAAGGTTGAAAATGAGGAAAAACTGCATTTCTATGCTTCTCAGGTACCGGATTATATCATTCAGCCGTTTGTTTCTGGGAGAGAGTTTACGATTGATATCTTCTGTGATTTTGATGGGAAGCCGCTTTCCATCGTCCCGAGAGAGAGACTCCAGGTCAGAGCAGGAGAGGTAATCAAAACCAAAATCTGCATGGACAGGAAGATGATCAAAGAGGCAGAGCGTATATGTGAGAGTTTCCTGCCTTGCGGCCCGCTGACAGTACAGCTGATCAGAGACAATGTTACGGGAGAGGATTGGTTTATTGAAATCAACCCGCGCTATGGAGGCGGTGCGCCGCTTTCAATGAAAGCCGGCGCCAGAAGCGCAGAAGCAATTTTGAAAATACTGAGCGGCGAAGAACCGGAACGTGACCAAAGCGTTGAAGATGAAGCTGTTTACAGCAGGTTTGATCAGTCTGTCTGCATCCAAACTGGAAAGTCGGATGTAAAAGGTGTTATCTTTGATCTGGATGATACCCTGTACAGTGAAAAAGAATATGTAAAAAGCGGGTTTAGAGCTGTCAGCGACTATCTCGGCGGCAGTTTTGAGAAACAATTATGGGACTTCTTCGAAGCCGGGAAACCGGCTGTCGATGAGCTTCTGAAGAGGCTGGGAAGAGAGTCGGAAAAGGAAACTGTTTTGGAAGTCTACCGCAGCCATAAACCGCGTATCCGGCTTTACGATGGTGTTGCCGAGATGATAGGATCACTGAAAGACCGGGGAATTAAGGTCGGGATCATAACAGACGGGAGACCGAAAGGCCAGTATAAAAAAATTGAAGCACTTGGTTTAGAAGTTGATGATGTCATTGTCACGGATGAACTTGGGGGAGTTCAATTCAGAAAGCCCTGCGATATCGCCTTCCGAATGATGGCAACACGCTGGAGATTGAATCCTTCCGATATTGTTTATATCGGAGATAACCAGGATAAGGATTTTCTGGCTCCGCAGCAGTTGGGGATGAAATACATTCTGTTTGCTAACAGGGATGGCTTGTATTACAAGAACCAGACGGGAAATCAGCTGAAAATGATAACGGTAAACAGTATTAAGGAATTGTCAGAAGCGTGGAGCGGATATGGAAGATAAAGAGATACGAACAGCCCAAAACCTTCAAAGGGCTCAGATGAGAATACTCAAAGAGATCGACAGAGTCTGCGGTATACTGGGAATAGAGTATGCGCTTTCTTTTGGAACATGCATTGGGGCTGTTCGGCACCACGGGTTTATTCCGTGGGACGACGATATAGATATTTGCATGAGAGTGGAAGATTTGGAAAAACTTGAGGCAAATGCCAGCCTGTTCCAGGACCGATTCTTTGTGCAGAACAGGTTCACGGATCCGGGATACAGGCTGATGATAACACGGGTTCGTGATTCTGAAACCACCCTGATAGAAAGGTCAGAAATCAATAACGATATAAACCATGGCATATTTGTTGATATCTATCCCCTGTATAACTGCCCCAAAGGTGGATTGAGAGCAAAAAAGTGTATTTTTGATTCCATGGTATGCAGATTGCTGAGATTTGGGGAACCTGCTAAAAACAGGGGAACGGTCATGAAAATAGGCTCGTTTGTCATGTTGAACTGTATTCCGCGCCAATTTCGGTTAAAAATAGCTGAATACTGCTACCATAAAGTCAGAAATCAGAAGTATTCCGGTTATGTTTCATATCTTTACGGAAACCATTCAAAAATTATCTACCCGATCGAATGCTTTTTCCCGGTCCAGTACATGAAGTTTGAAGAAACTGATGCTCCGGTGCAGGCTGATTACGACACCTATCTGAGATTGTCATATAAAGGAGATTATATGACTCTGCCACCGGAGGAAAAACGCAGGTTTCACCATGATTATGCATTTATTGACTTTGAACATTCTTACCGGCAGTATAAAGGAAAATACTATTGCATGAAGTAAGCTCATGTTATAGAACTGAGAGGAAGCCATGCCAGATTTGAGAATGATTTTTCGAAAAATGATGCTTGCGCTCTTTATACTTTTATTCGGTCTGGGAATATGTGTCGGAACACTCGGAAACCTGCAGCATAAGTCCTATGCCGCTGCTCTTTTCCTGGGGATCCTGCTGCTCCCTTTGGGTTACCTGTTTCGGAACAGATTATGCGCATGGTCGGATCGGCTGAATAAGACAAAACCGGTGGAACCCGCATTGGTTCTGATGCTTGCCTGCCTGCTTATAAACGGAATGATTGTGATTTGCTTTCATCCCGTTCAGGCAGCAGATTACCGGACTTTTTTCCAGACCGCAGTGGATCTTGCAAACGGGCAGCAGCCGCAGCTCAGAAGCTATATTGCTTTGTTTCCCCATATACTGGGATACTCGGCTTTCCTGAGCATGTTTCTAAGACTCTTTGGGCAAAGCATATTAACGGCGGGAATGCTGAACGTTTTCCTCACAACCGCGTCAGGGCTTATGATTTTCATCCTGTGCCGTCGATGGCTGGATACATCCTCGGCTGCAGCGGCATTTGCACTATGGATTATATGCCCATCCAAACTGCTCTACAATACGATGAGCCTTTCAGAACCATATTATACTGCACTGATCCTGCTGTTTTTCCTGATTGTCTCGAACCTGGAGCAGACTGAAAAAGACAGCCTTTCTCGGACGGTGATTATGGGAATCTGTGCAGGCGTGGTTCTGGGTCTGGTTAATACAGCGAGACCGATTGGGATCATTCCGATCATCGCTTCTGTTTTGTGGCTGTTCTTTCTTGCCGATGGGTCGGAATTACGAAACGGATGGAAAAAATGGCTTGTCTTTTTCACTGTGCTGCTTGCTGCGTACGGGCTTTCCGGGGAACTGTGGGAAAGATACGAGACCGAGCAGCTGGAACAGAAGCCGGCCTCTGTCCCGGGATACAGTATCTATGTGGGGTTTAATCCGGAGACCCGGGGCTCCTATTCCGACAGCGATATGGATTTGCTCCAGAACCGGTATTATGGCGAGTATGGGCAAAACGCAGACGCAGTTCAGATCAAAATGATGGATGACGCGAAGATCCGTATCCGAGAGGGCGCCGGAGGGCTTCCTTCCCTGATGCTTCATAAGCTGGGAACGCTTTTGGGACATGATGAGGGAGGGGTATTCTACGCGAAAGAGAGTATGAGCGAAACTGCATATTCCCTGTTGTGTATTATCAGCAACCTGTGGTATTATAGTATTTGTATTTTGACTATGATTGGCTGTATCAGGCTCTGGCAAAGCAGAGAAAGCAGAAGTTTCCTGCTGATCCCGCTCTTTTCTCTTGGCCTGATACTGGCGCAGCTCCTGGTTGAGGTTGCAGCGCGATACCATTATGCGCTGATTCCGATGCTGACGATTCTGGCTGCTGTTTGTGTGAAAAGCATACGGGCAGACACGATTTCGGAGTAAAGAAGATACAGAGCTGAAATTTCAAAAGGACAGGAAGACCAAATGAAAAGAGATTCAAAACGCTTTGTGGAACATTGGCAGATTGTGGCAATCTGCCTGATGCTCTATGACTTTGCGGTGCTCTGTGCGTCATGGTTTCTTGCCCTTTGGATCCGTTTCGACTTTGTCTTTACAGCCATCGGAGCAAATTATCTGGCTGCCTATAAGAGCTTTGTTCTGTGGTATGCAGTTGGAAGCATCATTATCTTTCTGCTGCTTCATCTTTACCGCAGTATGCTGCGCTTTGCAAGCTATCGGGAACTGATACGTGTTCTTGGCGCGTCGGTTCTGACCTCGGTGCTGCACATCATTCTGATCACGTTATTCGTGCTGAGAATGCCGATTTCCTATTATGTCATCGGCTCCGTACTGCAGGCCGTGCTGCTGGTTGCGGTACGCTTTTCGTACCGTCTGGTCGTTTATCTCCAGAAAATGTCAAAGAGAGAACTGGAATACGCAGACCGCGTCATGCTGATTGGGGCGGGAGAGGCTGGACAGATCATCCTGCGGGATATTCGGAATGCAGAAGAGATCCACGAAAAAGTGGTCTGTATTATCGACGATAACCCCAATAAATGGAACCGTTACCTTGAAGGGGTGCCGATTGTAGGCGGGCGTGAAGTGATCCTGAAAAACGTAGAAAAGTACCACGTCAATAAGATTTATCTTGCTATCCCGTCGGCAAAGGCTGAGGATAAAAAGGAGATTTTGGGAATCTGCAAGGAGACGGATTGTGAGCTGAAATCTCTCCCGGGCTTATATCAGTTGGTTCTCGGACAGGTCAGTGTCAGCGATATGAAGGAGGTCAGCATCGAAGATCTTCTGGGCCGCGAGCCTATCCGCCCGGATATGAAAGAAGTCTTTGACTTTATTAATGGGAAAACCGTTTTGGTTACCGGTGGCGGCGGCTCAATCGGAAGCGAGCTCTGTCGGCAGATCGCAGCACATAGCCCGAAAAAACTGATTATATTTGATATTTATGAGAACAACGCATATTCAATTCAGCTTGAGCTGAAAGAGCAGTATCCTGAATTGTCCTTGGAAGTTCTGATTGGCTCAGTGCGGGATATTAGGCGCCTGTGGCAGGTCTTCTCAGAGCATCGCCCTCAGATTGTATACCATGCCGCTGCACACAAGCATGTACCTTTGATGGAGGACAGCCCGAACGAATCCATAAAGAACAACGCCTTTGGAACATTCAAAACAGCTTGTGCCGCCATGGCGCATGGATGTGAGCGGTTCGTGCTCATTTCCACTGACAAGGCTGTGAATCCAACGAATATTATGGGCGCCTCCAAACGCCTGTGTGAGATGATTGTCCAGGCGTTAGACGCAAAGATCAAGGAAGGGCACACGGATCAGATCCCTATGCTGTTTCCGGAGCTCGGGAAGGAAAGCTTTCGTGATCTGATGGGAGCGAAAACTGAGTTTGTTGCGGTTCGCTTTGGTAATGTGCTGGGCAGCAACGGTTCGGTTGTTCCAATCTTCAAAAGCCAAATTGCAAGAGGAGGGCCGGTTACCGTAACGCATCCGGACATCATTCGCTACTTCATGACAGTGCCGGAGGCGGTCAGCCTGGTTATGCTGGCTGGAACCTATGCAAAAGGCGGTGAGATTTTTGTCCTGGATATGGGAAGCCCGGTTAAAATTGACACATTGGCGCGTAATCTGATCCGGCTATCCGGCTTTGTTCCGGACGAAGACATCAGGATTGTGTATACCGGGCTGAGGCCTGGCGAAAAACTCTACGAGGAGAAACTGATGGCTGAAGAGGGGCTGAGAAAGACTGATAATGCCCTGATCCATATCGGCTGCCCGGTTCCGTTCGATACGGGCGAGTTTCTGGCCAGCCTGGAAGATTTAAAAACAGCAGCAGAAGAAAACAGTCCGGAGATCAGATGTTGCGTATCCAATCTGGTTTCTACATACCATCCGGCACAGCCGGAGGTCATGGTGGTAAAAGATGCAAAATATATTGCGCTTACACAGCAAAACGACCGGCCTTAAAAGGCCGGTCGTTTTGGTTCAGATCCGAGGTTACCCGAAACTGTAATGGACATTATTTTCGTTTTCTTTGTGCTTTTTTACGCTGCTTCCCAAACAGGGCGGGATGAAGAATAAGCAGAAGGACGTCGATGGGAACAAGCGCAAGCAATGCTTTCATCAGAATACTGGAGGAGACGGGATCCAGAACAGGAACAGTCCTCGTTGTATGGTATCCGCAAACGGAACAAACGCCGTTTTCTTCTCCGGGAGAACGGGTGGTAGGAGCCTTCGTCTCTGTCCAGATAAAGGTGTGAGCTTCTTCATCGGAACGGGCAGCATCTTCCGGACACTCGTGCCAGTGCTGATCTTCATCATATGTCCAGACAGAAGAATAACTATGCTCATGAACCGGCGGTTCAGGAGTTTCTTCAACCGGTTCATTGTCCTCAGGAAGAAGTAAATCTTCAGGGACATCTTCAGGCTCCTCAACGGCCGGTTCCTCTGGCGTGGGAGCAGGTGTTTCCTGAACCCGAGCGGGATCCGGAATGACCGTCAGAATAGCACCTTGAGAGCGAACACTGTTGTTGTTGCCGGCTCCGATAAAATTGCACACGACCTTCCAACCGTTCAATTCATACGGAATATGATAAAGAAACAGTTTCGTGCTCCCATTGCCGCCGCTGTCCATGGAGGGAAAGCGATCCTTCAGATTGCTGATCAGAACAGTCTCTGTGTCAGTCGGATTGACCAGCATCCATTGATAATCCCGAATATAAGTTCCGGAGACGACAAAGGAAGCCCATTCGCCTTCATTGACGGTCTCACTTCCGGGATGCTTATAAATAGTAGGCGCCCAGATCGCGGCGGTGTACTCACGAACAAGTGTAATTGCTTTTCCCGTGCCATCCGGAACGGCGGTAACGGCGCTGTTGTTAAGATAGCATGCCACCCCCGGATCAATGGTGTAACCCTCACTGGCAGCAATGCGGATCTCCAGGCGATAGGTTTCTGCATTAAAAGCACCAACTGCCGCATTGCCTTTGGCGTCAAACCAGGCGGCACTGGCAATATAGCAGCCAGGCGTGCTTGTGGCGGCAGTGATAAGGGAAGGATCCATCAGAGCAACCGGTGTGGCCGATATCGTCGTAAGGATTTTGCTGATTACGGCGTCATCTGCCGAAGCCCGTGGAGCCGTCACAGCTCCGAGCGAAAAAAGAAGGCAGAGTAACAGAATAAGGGGGATTACCCTTTTAGCATGGTTACACATAGCTCCTCCTTCCGAATACTCCGAGCACAATCCTGATTATATATTATAAATATTATAGTATTAATTGCACGACCGGTCAAGATAAAATTATGTAAAACAACAGACGGCTCATAGAACCGTCTGTACAGCAAATATGAACGGAAACCAGGTCTTACACGATATCGTCGATCACACGGCTCGGAGGAGAGACAAGGATATCCGGATGAGCAAACATATAGCGGTATGCCTGAAGAAACTGGGCCCAATAATGACCGTCAACAATGCCTTCATCCAAAACAAATTTGCAATCCACATACTTTTTGTCAACCATATGGCCATGTCGGTCAAGCTCATAGGCATGCCGTTTTGCCCCAAAAGCAATAAATGTCGGAAGTGTTCCAAAGTTGTAGATATGGTGATATACGGGTCCGATCCGAAGAGAACCGAGATCGGTTATGATCATGGAACCATGGAAAGGGCTGATATTCAGGAGTGACATGGGGAGCCAGCCAAAATAATCTCCAATACGCAGCAGCATGATAGCAAAGCGAAGCAGAAAACGGGGGAGCCGGGCTACAGTATCTGCGAAATCCTCCGTCCCGTTATTGTCATCTGAAGATTTGATTTCGTCGATCTTTTCATTCATTTTCCTGTATACGTCAAGGATGGTATCTGTAGGCTCGAAGACAACCTTAATTGTGGTTTCGGTAGATTCCAGCGTCAAAGCACGTTTAACGGTCATGACAACCTCAATATTGTCCCTGGCATAGATCCGGCGTCCGACAACAAAACGGTTAATCCCCGGCATCATGGAGATCCCGCGGATATAAGCAGCGATTAAGAAGTGAAGGATCCCAATGCCTTTATAACCTTCAACACGGAGCTTTCGAAGGCAGCGGTCAAGTTCTGTTACTTCAAAACTCTCCTCGTAGTGAATGCAGCGGTCATTGCGCTGCGGCATAATAAAGGGAATAAACTTTGCAAAACCCGGCAGGGTGCGCAGGAGACGTCCTTCCTTTCGGTCGCCCATTCGGCGGCGTGCAGTAGCCATACAGTTCTCCTCCTAATTGATGATAAAGTTTATGAAAGGATTATACAGATGAATATTTGAAAACACAAGACTATTTTTTCCGCTTTAAAAGGCGGATATCCGTTCCGGAGAAGGGGAGCTCCAGATAATCCCCATGAATGCGCGAGCAGATCTGGGGAGTATAGCGGTGCTCCAGGTCCTCATCAGTGCAGTTTGTGTTAATGATGGTGGGAAGTCCTTCGTTCAGCCGGGTGTTTATAAGTGTGTAAAGCGCACTGAGCGACATGGGCGTAACCATCTCTGTCCCCAGATCATCCAAAATCATCAGGTCACACGAGAGCATTCTCCGGACACGTATTCCGGCAGCATCTGCCTCCTCTGCATCCCGGGCAAACTTCTGACGTTCAAAAGCTTCCAGTGCGTTAGAAGCCGTATCATAACAGACAGAATAACCTTTTTCTGCCACAACGCGGGCAATACAGGCAGAAAGGTAGGTTTTTCCTAACCCGGTGGAACCGCGCAGCAGCAGATTGGATGAGACATCAGGGAAGTTCATTGCAAACTTTCGGCAGCCCTCATACACCAGCTTCATGGAATCGCGGGGGGACCAGCCGCCGGAAGAAACCGGGACGGAGGGATAAAGACTCAAATCAAAATTCTCAAAACTCTCGCTCCCGTTTTTCAGAAGGGAGGACAGTTCTCTTGTCAACTCCTGGTTATAGCGCTTTTTCAGACAATCGC
>JAEEGL012014203.1_pt1 | contig 16053 bp, 15 predicted proteins | sample 9134231 | NCBI WGS metagenome assembly JAEEGL01 (sample SAMN16246548, study PRJNA631951) | gut metagenome | biome: gut microbiome; feature: rumen; material: fiber-attached | host: Bos | place: Iran: Karaj | collected 2018-10 | reverse complement strand
TCTCATCGAGCAGGAGCTTGAGGCTCAGAAGAAGGAGATCATCGGCAAGCTCGAGAAAGGTCAGATCCTCGAGGGTACCGTTAAGAACATCACTTCTTACGGTGTATTCGTTGACCTCGGTGGTGTTGACGGACTCATCCACATCACAGACTTGTCTTGGGGCCGCGTAGACGATCCACACAAGGTAGTTGAGCTCGACCAGAAGATCAACGTTGTAATCCTTGACTTCGACGACGAGAAGCGTCGTATCGCTCTCGGTCTGAAGCAGCTCACTCCACATCCTTGGGATGCTCTGGATGCTGAGCTCAAGGTGGGCGACCACGATAAGGGTAAGGTCGTAGTTATTGCTGACTACGGTGCATTTGTTGAGATCCAGCCTGGTGTTGAGGGTCTGAGCCACGTTTCAGAGATGTCATGGAGCCAGCGCCTCCGTTCAGCTCAGGAGTCCCTGAAGGTTGGCGACGAGGTAGAGGCTGTTCTCCTGACTCTGGACCGCGACGAGCGCAAAATGTCTCTCGGTATCAAGCAGCTCCGCGAGGATCCATGGGAGGCTATCGAGACCAAGTATCCTGTTGGTAGCAAGCACACTGCAAAGGTTCGCAACTTCACCAACTTCGGTGTATTTGTTGAACTCGAGGAGGGTGTTGACGGTCTGATCCACATCAGCGACCTGAGCTGGACAAAGAAGGTTAAGCATCCTTCAGAATTCACACAGGTAGGTGAGCAGATTGAGGTTGTAGTTTTGGATATCGATAAGGAGAACCGTCGTCTTTCACTCGGTCACAAGCAGCTCGAGGACAATCCTTGGGATGTATTCGAGGGTAAGTACGCTGTAGGTTCTATCCACGAGGGTAAGATCAGCGAGATGCTCGAGAAGGGCGCCGTTATCGCACTCGAGGAGAACGTTGAGGGCTTCGCTACTCCTAAGCACCTCGTTAAGGAGGATGGCTCACAGGCTCAGGCTGGTGAGACTCTCCAGTTCAAGGTTATCGAGTTCAACAAGGATTCTAAGCGCATCATCCTCTCTCACAGCCGTACCTTCGAGGATCCAGCTCGTGAGGAGAAGAAGGCCGCTAAGAAGCCTGCTCGTAAGAACGACTCACCAAAGATCGAGAACGTAGCCGCTAGCACAACTCTCGGTGATCTCGATGTGCTGGCTGAGTTGAAAGCTAAGATGGATAAGGGCGAGAAGTAATTCATCCCCTACCCTATAAACTTCAAGTCCCTCCGATTCACTTCGGAGGGATTTTTTGTTTGGCACAGTATTTGCAGATTCTAGGGCAGAACATTAATAAATAAGTATAAATAGAATTATGCAGAAAGGTAACATCGGGGTTACAACCGAGAACATCTTCCCCGTTATCAAAAAGTTTCTCTATAGCGATCACGAGATATTCCTCCGCGAGATGGTTTCAAATGCCGTCGACGCTACACAGAAGTTGAAGACTCTTGCACAGCAGGGCGAGTTCAAAGGCGAACTGGGCGACCTGACTGTTCGCGTAAACTTCGACGCTGATAAAGGTACCATCACCATCAGCGATCAGGGCATCGGAATGACTGAGGAGGAAATCGACAAGTATATCAACCAGATTGCATTCTCGGGCGTCACCGACTTCCTGGAGAAGTACAAGGACAATGCCAACAACATCATCGGACACTTCGGACTGGGATTCTACTCTAGCTTCATGGTATCAAAGAAGGTAGAGATCATCACCAAGAGTTGGAAGGAAGGCAGCAAGGCTGTAAAGTGGAGCTGCGACGGAAGTCCTGCATACGAAATCGACGATGCCGAGCGCGAGGATCACGGATCAGACATCATCCTTTACATCGATGATGACTGCAAGGAGTTCCTTGAGAAGTACAAACTGGAGGGACTGCTGAACAAGTACTGCAAGTTTATGGCAGTGCCCGTAGCCTTCGGCAAGAAGACCGAGTGGAAGGACGGCAAGCAAGTAGATACCGACGAAGACAACATCATAAACAGCGTAGAGCCACTTTGGACTAAGACGCCAAGCACTCTGAAGGACGAGGACTACAAGAGTTTCTATCGCACACTCTACCCCATGAGCGATGAGCCATTATTCTGGATCCACCTGAACGTGGACTACCCATTCAACCTGACTGGTATCCTGTACTTCCCAAAGATTAAGTCTAGCATCGAACTGCAGAAGAACAAGATTCAGCTGTACTGCAATCAGGTATTCGTAACTGATCAGGTAGAGGGTATCGTTCCAGAGTTCCTTACTCTGCTGCATGGTGTAATCGATTCGCCAGACATCCCTCTGAACGTAAGCCGCTCATATCTGCAGAGCGACCGCGAGGTTAAGAAGATTTCAACTTATATCACAAAGAAGGTTGCCGACCGCTTGAAGGCTATCTTCAACGAGAACCGTAAGGAGTACGAGGAGAAGTGGGACGACCTGAAGCTCTTCATCAACTACGGAATTCTGTCAGAAGAGGGATTCTACGATCGTGCTAAAGAGTTTGCACTCTTCAAGGACACTGAGGGCAAATACTTCACTTTCGACGAGTACAAGACTCTGATAGAGGCTAATCAAAAGGACAAGGACGACCAGCTGGTATATCTCTACGCTACAGACAAGGAGGAGCAGTACAGCTACATAAAAGCTGCTCAGGATAAGGGATACAGCGTACTGCTGCTCGACGGACAATTGGATGTTCCAACTATCCAAACTCTGGAGCAGAAGTTTGAGAAGAGCCACTTCACACGTGTAGACGCCGACATCATCGATCGTCTGATTGTGAAGAGCGATGCGCCAAAGAGTAACCTGAGCGAGGAGCAGAGTGACAATTTGTCAGCAGTATTCCGCACTCAGCTGCCAAAAATCGACCACACAGAGTTTATGGTTCAGGTAGACGCACTCGGTGCCGAGGGTCGTCCTGTAATAATCACTCAGAACGAGTATATGCGCCGTATGAAGGAAATGAGTAAGTTCCAGCCTGGAATGGGATTCTACGGACAGATGCCTGACTCGTTCAACCTGGTACTGAACTCTGACCATCCACTGGTTAAGAAGGTGCTCGACGAAAGCAGCGCTGCTACTGAGGAGGCTCTGAAGCCTATCGTGGCCGAACTGAAGGGACAGGAGGCTCGTCTGGCTGCCATCCGTGCTGCTCAAGACAAGAAGAAGTATGATGAGTTGACACAGGAGGATAAGGACCAAAAGGCTGAAGCTGAGAAGGCAGTACAGGAGCAGAAGGATAAGAAGCAGGCTGTAATTGCCGACTACGCCAAGGGCAACTCTGTAGTTCACCAGCTTATCGATCTGGCTCTGCTTCAGAACGGAATGCTAAAAGGTAAGGCACTCGACAAATTCTTGAAGCGATCAGTAGATCTGATTAAATAAAAGAATGCTCATAAAAAGAAAGCTCCCGAATATGATTCGGGAGTTTTTTATTTAGGTAATTCGATTGTTACACGGCATCCAACGTGGTAATCAGGATCGAATATAAGATCGCCACCCAGACTCTTGGCATGTCGCTTAGCTAGCGGCAGACCTAAACCAAGTCCTTCTGACAGATCGCCATCGCGAACAAACGGCTTGAATATCAGCTCATCAGCATCAATTTTCAGTCCGGGTCCAATATCCTGTACGGTGAATCGCACCTTTGTATCAGTCTGAGTAACTATCAACTTGATGTTTGTTCCATCAGTATACTTAGCCGCATTATATAGCAACTCGCGCAGAGTGCGCATAAGATACAAACGATTGGTAAGAATACAGAAGGTCTCGGGCACTTCGCTAGAAAAACTGATGTTAGCATTTGGGAAGTGACTGGTAGTATATTTGATGCACTCCTGAGCAAAATCGATACACGAGACCTCATCCTTTCGGCTACATTTCATCACCTCGGCCGATTCTGGCTCAGAAGCGTCAAACAGCATAACTACCATAAGATTAAGGTTGACGGAATTGCTCTTCATCATCGATTCTATACTGCTAAGCTGCTCTGCGTCGATCGCTTCCCTATTATCACAACTCTCGCGCAGCACATTAGCAAAGCCCGTGATAACATTAAGCGGCATACGCATCTGCTGGGCTACGTGCTGTATAAACAAATTTTTGCGGCGTACTGTTTCATCGGCCTGCTCCTGAGCCTTAGCCAACTCCTCATTGTGTTGGCGTATTTCTTCGGCATTATTACGCAAGGTTCCCATACGTGCGTTAAGCGCATGCTGCATTTGGGCAAAACTATTCTGCATTTTAGCTATCACACCTTTGCCTTTGGCTTCAGGTATCTGCTCGTCATAATTTCCCTCGGCCAACTGTTGGGTGTTTCCGAGGAGACGCCCAATAGGACTAAGCGTTTCTTTTACAATATGATTGATGAGCAAGATGATTAGCAGAAGTCCAATGATGATAATAGCAATCATCACGTAACCAATCGTAGCGAAACCATACATCATGTCGTTCTCTGGACAAACCAGCGCCAAACTCCAATCTGTATTGGGTACTGGGGAATAGCACACATGATACTGGGTATTATGGAGGTTAATCTCCAAAGAACCATGTTTGCCTGCAGTCATTTCGTGTCCTAATGTTATTAGGTCGGCTCCCATCTTAGGATCTACATCTGTAAAGATAGTCTTATTAAACAATCGTGTACTGTCTGGATGTATCAAGTATCGACCATCGGCACCAACCAGAATGTAATATGCATTGTCGTAAAGCGAATCAACATCGTTGAGAATCTTGGCCATGTTGCTAAACGAAAGGTCGACGGCAACAACACCTGCTATACGCCCATTAGCCTGACGAAGCGGCACACTGTATGTGGCTATAGCCTGATTATGATCGACTCTGCTCTCAGTGAAATCAATAAACGGATCGACCCAGCAAGCCTTACCAGTCTCTATCGGCTTGGTATAGCACATCCTATCGAAATACTCATATTCAGGCTCACTGCTAGTATAAATAGTATCGCCAGTATTAACTGAATATACCGAAAACTGCGTAGGATGATTAGGCAGTGCTCCTGGCACCACAAATATAGAACTGCTAACCACGTTGCGATTCAAGTCGACTATACGGCGCGAGACAGCCAGCATACGTTCTTCATCGAATTTTTCTTCTATCATCCAAGCATTGGATTTTGCTCCAGTCTCGACTGTGCTCACATAGTTGATTACTCGCTGAAGCGAAGTATTAAGCAGACTTGTGGAACTCTCTACAGCCTCCTGATGTATCAGGTAGCGTGACTGCAAATAAAGTATACCCAGCACCACAATAAATATAGGTGCGGCCATCAGCGTAACACCAACAGTAACCTTTCGCGACAAAAGATGATATCTGTTACTCATGGTCGGCCTCCTTTCCATCTTCCATTTCAGTAAAGTGAGCCATATGATTAAGAAGCTCAACTATCGTCTCACTCTTACGTTCAATATTGGTCACCTCCTTTTCTATCTCATCCTTGGCTATGTCTTGATAGTTGTTACAAAGTGTGGTAACACTACGATCAATGCTCTCAGAAGGTAATGCCATCTGGTTAGTCATATAGTGAAGGAAAGAGGTTCTCATTCTGTCGGCCTCTTCAGTCTTTCCAAACGACGCTCTGAGAATATCGCTGTCATGATGAAGCTCGGCAGTTTCTTGCTCAAGTTCATTAACCTGTTCCTGTAGTGAACGTTGCATCTTGTGGAAACGATTCTGCAGATGTCCTATCTCATCATCACGATTTGTAGCTGGAACAATTTCGCTATAGTAGCCTTCGGCTATATGTTGTGCCGAGCGAGTCAGCATTCTAAGCGGCTTAAGTTGTAGACGGATAACCCAACTGCAAAGCAGGAAGAATAAAAGCATGCCTGCAATGGCGATAGCGATCACAAAAAATAGCAACTTATTGTGTACACTATGGACGTCGTCTTCAGGATATACAACGCCAACACTCCAGCCCAACGGACCTTGGCTTCTGCCCTCCCACTCCACACGTTTGAAGGGTTTATAGAATACAGTCCAATCCTTATTGTTCATCTTGAAGTTTTTCATGCCACTCTCGCCTGCTACCATAGCCTCAGCAGCCTCGAGCACACTTGGGTCTGCACCTTCGTTCATCTGATTGAACACGGTCTGTGATTCTAGTTTCTTTTCGTCAGGATGTACAATAAACGATCCGTTACGAGCCAACAGTACGCTATAACTATTCTCAGAAGGTTTGGCTGGCAGAACGATCTTTGACAACTGGTTAATCGAAACATCGACACCAACAAGACCAACACGCTCACCGCTTGCATCAGCAAAAGGAAGACAGAACGTTACCAACGGAACGTTTTCGGTATCATCTCCTTTAAGAGGGTTTGTCCATCCTACATAGCCAGAGTTCATTGGTTCGGTATACCAAAATTGTTCTGTATAAGGACGATTAGTAAACTTATGGGTAGTAACCAGATCGGATTTAACGTCGGTAGAGAATCCTCTACGATGAACGTAAACCATAAACAAATCCTTGCCAGCAAAATAGCCAGGCTTATATGCTATAGCACAACCCACAATGTTAGGATTACTCTCAACCAGTTCTCGACAATAGGTATACATACGGCTAGAATCATTTACGTGATTCAACAAATCGTAGTAAATGTTACCCGTAGCCTGTTCAACACTAAGCAGAATATTATCAATATCCTGCACAGTAGCCTCGAGTGTCTGTTCGGCATCGAGCAAAGCCTCGTGCTTAAGTGCCTTGTGCGAGAAATAAAATATCAAACCCAGGGACAAAGCCAAAAGCAACAGCGTCTCGCCTACTACCTGTAAGTTTATCTTAAGCCTCTTCTGCATACTTTATTCGTCTACATATAAACCAAACTGCAACAATACCTATAACAGCAATCAGAGCAAGGATAATGCTCATATAGGTAAATGGTTTTTGCAGGTCGCTTTTTGAAGCTATAACAGCAACAGTCCAATCCAACCCCTCAATAGGACCATAATAAACTACTGAAGGTACGCCGCAGATATCCAACTCGACTACTCCACCTACGTGATTATTCAAGTTGCCAAGAATCACCTCGTCTGTTATAACTACGTTTTTATCTTGAGGATGTACCAAACATGTTCCATCCTTATCGAATACCACCGAGTAGAAATCAAAGTTGCGCTTAAGCCTATATATATTTACCTGCTTAGCATTTCTGCTTCTGTCATCGATATTGAGCAACTCTTTTGAAAGCCACTCGAAAGTGATATCGGCTCCACACACACAAGCAAGTTTTCCCTCAGAATCAAACACTGGCTTAACGTAAGTACAATAGTGTCCGCTGATATTTGTGCCATCGTAGTAATAATACGGATCAGACCAAAATGGCATTTTTATATTCTTTGCTCGCACATACCATTTAGACTGAGTGTAATCATGACGAGCAGAGCCTACCTGCGTCATCTCGAATTTGGAACTATCAGAATGATGAACGTATGGCTCAAACCATCTTCCCTTTTCCTTAAAGAAATCGGGCTCGAATGCAGCAAAATAACCACGAACGTCAGGATTAAGATTGGACTCGCTCTCAAGGGCTGCAATAACGGCATCAGGCGAAACAAGGTGTTTCTCGACCTCATTAAAAACGTTTTCGGCACTCAGTTCCATACCTTTTATAGTTCGACACAATTCGGACGCCACATAGCTTTGCAATCCAGAATAGCGAACATTGGTTTCGGCATTCAGTGCTTTAAAAACAGCCCAATACGATGCGCCAACTGCTATCAGTATAACAACTGATGCAGTTAACAAAACTTTTATACGTTGCATATTTGCAGTAGAAATAGATATCTGTTTCACAGTCTTTATCTCAATAAGTTAGATGTAATATATCTGCAAAGATATATATTCTTCAGATAAAGACCAAGAATAGTTGCGCAATTTAATATATATTAACAGCAATTGGTAAGGGAATTGCCACAAAGCCATTCGCTATCTATCCACCCAGTGTATTTGCCATCGAGTGTACGAACCTTAACCCAATCGCCCATGATATCAAGAACACGCAGATTGCGCTCATCAGTAAATGAGTAGATAGCAGCCGACTTGTCTGATGGTTCCTTGCGCAGGGTAAGCTTCTGACCACCATAATTACGAGTTCCTGTTGCCACTACCGAACTATGAATCCAATAGCCTGTGGTAGAGCCTGTGAGTTTATAATTCTCATCGCCAGAGCCTGCATACTCTGAACAGATATGCCACCAACCATTCACAACCTTGTCGACATCAATCATCACTCCATCGCGAGCAGGCAATTTAAACACAATCTTCCCCTTAGGGGCATTACGAACATTAGTAAAATCGCCATCATAGTCGAGAATATAAACACCAAGACCTTGGGCACTAGCTGCGATAGTAAGCAGCAAAAGGCTAATAGTAAAAAAATACTTTTTCATATTTGTAATAGGTTTATAATGATTTAAGTTTGTTACGGTAGGCTTTGCGCAATTTGCGCACAGATTTATCGCGTATCTGTCGTACGCGCTCTCGCTTCAGATCCATATCTTCGGCAATCTCTGCCATAGTTTCATGCTCCTGATTTATGCCATAGAAAGCATTGATTACACGACGTTCGCGTTCATCAAGCGTATCGAGGGCATAGTCAATAGCTTCTTCGATAGCCTCAGAATGTACACGCTCATCAGCCAATGGGGCATCCTTATTAACAAGTACAGAGAGTAAACTCATATTGGTGCGATGACCAAGAGGAGCATCAACAGACAAAGGTTGTGACTGCTGACGGGCAACTTCCTGCTTAACATCCTTGGGTACCTGATATAGTCCACCTTGCTGATCGATAGCCTTCTCGATGGCCTGACGCACATAGACCACAGCGAAATTAACAAAACGCACACCACGACTGGCATCGAACTTGGCAGCAGCCTTCATCAGTCCGATATTTCCTTCGCTCACAAGGTCTTCCATAGCTACGCCCTTACCCTTGTACTGGCGCGCTACAGATACCACAAACTTTAAATTAGCTTCAATAAGTTTAGACAATGCACGCTGATCACCCTTAGCAATCTTCTCACTCAACTGACGCTCTTCATCATCACTAAGCAACTGCTCCTTACCTATCTCGTCAAGATATATATTCAATACAGAATCTTCCATAATAAACCTATTTTGTTTGCAAAGATACGAAACTATTTCGAATACACAAAAAAAAAGAAGAGAAAACCTTTCGATTTTCTCTCCTCTTAGTGATTCCCGCGGGATTCAAACCCACAACCTTCTGATCCGTAGTCAGATGCTCTATTCAGTTGAGCTAGGGAACCATTCTGCAACCGTTTTTGTGATTCCGGCGGTATTCAAACCTACCTTGTAAATCAACTGGTTATAAAGAAATGTGTTACTTATTATCCAAGTGTACACATTAGCCAATTTCCTTCAAAAAGTCTTGCCTCAGTGGGCATCTCTATGCCCTTTGTCCACTTAACTAACTTAGTTAGTCTCTTAGACGGGTGCAAAAGTACACATTTTCTGTGTTACTACCAAATTATGAACCCACTTTTTGCGTTTTTTCGACTATTTTTTTTGAAATACTTACATTTTTGACCTTTTTTGTGTGAATTTTGGCGTAAACTAAGTTTGTTTGTTAGGATTTGAAGTTAATTTTTGTATTCAAGTGTTTAAAAACTTAGGAGATTGAGTTAATAACTTAGTAGCAGCTGATTCATTTTTCAAAAGTGTTCATTTCGTGGAAACTTTTTACTATATTTTTGCACCACGGTTCAGAATGGACCCTATCATGTAGCTATGTGATTATTAGATAATTGAAAACTGAAATGTATGAAGAGTAAAAGAGTATCACTTACTAATGGAAAGAACAGTCTTCCATCCGTGAATTGTATTCCTGATGTCAAACCCTCCTATATATATATAAGATATGTATAGTGCAATGAGAATCAGGAATAGAGCAAAGTGGTTTCGTTCCATTAAGCCAGGAGATGTATCGGAGGGATCATTTAAGAGTTGCAGTGTCTTTGATTCCATATCAGTCCAACTGACTCAGTACAATCGAACTATGGGCAGGGAGAAAGGCGTGTTTATTCATGCCAAGTATTTCCCCAACGATGCAAGCGTAGTCCTTGTGGGGGTTACATTGGAAGAAAGAGAGAGAGAATTAGTCGACCGCAGTTATAGTAGTCATTGGCGCAAACTAATCAACAAGCAATAAAGATGATTTCAATTGACCGTGTAGATATTGAGGATACAATCCTTAACGCCGAAGAAGCAGGTAAACTGTTTGGCATTGAAGCATCTGCAATGTATAAGAGAGCTAAGAAGAATATGGTTCCGTCTCATAAGATGGGAAGAAAAGTGTACTTCCTGAAAAGTGAGATAGTAGCATTCATTCGTAACAATTGATATTGAAGAACTGGATAATAAAGTCCCTCCCCCGTCCTCTGGGAAGAATACGATGGAGGGCATTTTTAAGGAGTTATGCCAGAGAAATGTCAAACATGCGAACAAGGCAGGTGCTGCATCAACGGACATTACTGCGTGAGATTTAGAACTTATGTTGAATTTTTAAATAATACAATTTGCAATGAAGATCAAGATTCAAAAAACAAATGAAGCATTCAAAATCCAGGAGAGATGGAATCTGATGGATTACCTGAAGAGTGGCCTGAAGATTGTAAAGGAAAACGGCGCAGCCATCATAGCTGCCGAGCTCTTTCTGGAGGCCTTCCCGAGATTTAAAGAGATAACAATTAGTACGGAGTTGACTGAAGATGTACAAGCCGATAATAAAGATTGAGAGAGAGGAAGACGGCAGAGTCACCTTGAAGTTCAACAAGGGCAAGTTTGATACTCAGATGTGGTTTGACGACGAAGCCCAGTTCCAAGGATTTCTTTTCGGTCTGAAAACTATGTTGGCCACGGGTGCCGATTCTTTAGGCTGCTGCATACCTGGTCCTGATGTAAACGACAACCAAAATGAAAATTCAGAAGGAGACCACTAGCCGGGGTGATATCGTATTCACCTACTGCAACGACGATCATGCTGAAGGGATGTGATTTAAGAACGAAGAGGAGTTTCTGTTATTCGTTTCACACCTTAACATGCTGGTCGATATCGGTGCATGTTCAATAGAAATCAAGACGTGAAGTACATCGTTACTGCCTATAACAAACTGTCTGGCGAGCGTGAGGTGATATCATCCCCACGCTCGCTGGAATTAACAAAGGCGATGATGCAAAGACGGCTGAAAGAAGTCCGGTATAAGCGTCATCAGCCTTATACTAACCTCCGCATCGAGGAAAACGTCACACAGTTAAAAATCTGGTGATGGTCTTCCTTCGTATGATAATATAAGAAATATATGAAGCAAGAAAACGACCTATTATCAAAGATGAACCAGTTCTGGCAATCCCTGCAGAGAGCAAACGACGAGCTGAACAGTTTCATCACATCTGGCATGCCGTCCACAACAGAGAAGCGGCACAAGGATTTCGTTCGCCAGTGGAACCACATGAAAGATAAGGCCACTGATTTATGCGACCTGATTGAACAACAACAGTCTTCGGAAATAGAGCCTAAGGAAGTGACACTTCCATGGGATAGCAGTACTTTCAAGAAAGCCTGGCAGGATTGGAAGGAATATCTGGAAGAGCAGCACAACAGGCGCATGAAGAGCAGGATGGAATATGCTGCCCTCACCTATCTGAAGAAATTGAGCGCAGGCAACGAAGCCACTGCAGTAGAATACCTGCAGTTCGCGATGGCCGGTGGCTACACGAAGTTCTTCAAGGTAACAGAGAAGAGTTATGAACAACCGACCGTAGCAGGAGGACGTGGCGATGGCGACTACTAATCAGGAATTAAAGTCCACGATGGACTTGAAGATAGATGAAGTCATCAAGTCCCAGGAACACGAATACATGGAGGCTACAAAGGATCTTCGTGAGTGGCATAATGCAGCACTTACGAAGAATCAGTTTTGGAAGCTTCTGAGTGCTTTTGCCCGTAAGTTCTTGGCTGAGCGTGGCTATTTCGAGCCGTTTGAGATAGACGATAACAACAAGGAAATCATGAATCAGATGTATCTGTATGCCATCGGTTCAGAAGACTGTAAGTGGAATATAAATAAAGGTATCTATCTGGCAGGTAAAAACGGATGTGGGAAAACCATTCTCATGCATTCCTTCTGTGAGGTGCTGCATTTCATTTCTGGTAAGACTGTTGAGATGATATCAGCTTCCGACCTCTGTGACATGATAGCAGAGAAAGGTTTCAAGAGTTTTACCACACGTCCCCTTTTCATTGACGAACTGGGCCGTGAGAAGCTGGAAATGAATGCCTTCGGTAACAAGATTCGCCCCATGAAGGAACTGATTGCCAAACGCTACAACATGGGTGCCAGGACATTCTTTACATCCAACTTTAAGGTGGCGACGCTTGCTAAATGGCGCGACGAGAAAGGAGAAATCATTGGATATGGTTCGGAAATCGGTGGCCGTATCAGAGAGATGACAACCATAGTAGAAATGCCTGGCGAAGACAGGCGACCTAGCCAAGAGGAAAGATGAGCAAGATTGAAAGAAAACAGTTGGCGGCTACTGTATCGAATACCCATTCATACAACCGCCTCGATCAGATAAAGGAATGGCTCAATGAAAACTATATCGTCAGGGTCAATCTTTTGGACCGTTCCAAAGTATCACTGAGTCCGACGCCTGAGTGTTCTTTTCATTATGAATATGCGGTTACGGAAAACGACATTCTCCTGCATGCTTTTGCAGACGAAATCAAGGTTTCGGACAAGCAGCTGAGAATGCTGCTATCGAGTCCGAATCATATGGAGTCATTCAATCCTATATGTGACTATCTGGAGTCTCTGCGGGGGAAGTACAAAGGTCCCTCGCAGATTGACCTTTTATGTACCTCCCTACGTCTGGTGCAGGATGATAAGGAGAACAAAGACAGGGCTAATCAGCTTTTACGAAAGTGGCTGGTGGCCACTGCTGCTTGTGCCCTGGGCATCCATCAGAACGACGTAGCTTTAGGACTCGTCGGTGAAAAGGCAGGTATCGGTAAGACCACCTTCTTTGAACTGTTGGTACCACCATGCCTGAAGGAATACTATCAAGTGGCTCAGAAGGACGAAAGGCTCTTCTCCATGCCCATCAGCTTTACGCAGCGTTTCCTGCTGAACTTCGATGAGTTTGCGGCAATCAGCAAACGCAACGAAGAGGACTTCAAGCTATATATGTCAGCCAGCGTCATTGAGATAAAGCGGCCAGGATCCCGTTACGCTGAGAAAGTACCTCGTGTCGCATCATGTTGCTTCACATCGAACAAGAATCAGCGTATGGGAGGCTTTATCAGTAAGCCGGACAACGGCCTGATGCGACGTCTGGCAGTCATAGAGGTGGACGCCATCGATGACTACCGCAAGCGCCTCGATGTCGACCAGCTATGGGCAGAGGCAATCATGCTGATTGATGGCGGCTTTGACCCCGTGTGGTCTCAAAAGGAGTACCAGGAGTTCGTTGTGGAGAATCGCCAGTACGTCGAGGAGAGCAACGCTCTTCGCCTTCTCCGTCTATACTACAAGTTGCCAGAAGCTGGAGAGAAAGGCGTCTTCAGGACTGCACGAATGATCGTAGAGGAACTGAAGGACAAGCGCAAGCTTTCATCGCAGGCGCAGCAGGTCAACGAAGTGACTGTCGGCCAGGCGCTGGTAACAATGGGCTTCAAGCCCGTTTCTCAGCGTACAGAGGACGGAAAGCCGCGCTATGGCTACTTCGTCGTCCCCTCTTATGATAACGCTATTACTTCAGAAAAGTAGTTTTCTTTTTATTTTTTTATATTTCTTTTTTTTGGACTGTTGGAAATCTAATCCAGCAGTCCATTTTTTTTAAAAAACAAGTTTTATTTTTATTCCGCCCACGCCTTATATTTATATATAAGTATTCTCGCCTTTGCGAATCTTCAAAAATGAAGATTTATAGATAAAAACAAGGCGCGAGATTTTTTAGTTTTGGTACAAAATGTAGGTACTACAGATACTACAAGGCATTTCTGAAATCAAAAACACCTCTTATTTATAGGTATTTAGCCGTCTGTAATTGTAGTACCCTCGTTTCTTGAAAAGAAATAAATTACCACATCATTGAAAGGTACTACAAGTTACTACATTGCAAGGGTACTACAGAATTATCGAAGCTATCTATCATGTTGTCAGGCAGTTATCCTTTTGTAGTATGTAGTACCCATATATCTTTTCTTTTTTTTGTTTCTGAAATCCTTTCTGAAGCACTATAGAAACATAGGCTTTTTTCCGTCATCAATTGCAAATCACCAATGATTTTCTAATCTTTTTCTCTTTCATCGATTCTTTTTAAGTATCAGCCACCCCATACGATAAAGTGATACATACAGAATCCACTCATCAGCGTTTTGGGTTTTAATAGGAATCATACCACCTTTCTATCTCATGCCACACAAAATCAGCCCATGTTTTTATGAAGTCATCATTGCCATTAGCGTACATGGTTATAGGCTGGTGACAATCCTTTCTCCATCTTTACCGAAGCCTGACATCTTTAAGAAAAGAAAGCTTTCCGATAATCCACATTTTAATAGTCCGGGCTTACTTCAATGCTGTTCTGCATAACGAATTTAGCTGTTTAACATGCCGCCCTTCTCTTGGTGTACCAGACTTTTCCCGCTGCAAATTTAATGCTCGCCGTGCACTGCAAGTACTGGTCGACGAGCTCCCGATGCCGGCAGAAATTTTCCAGCAGCCTTCCACCATTTTCGTGAGTCCACGAAAATGATGGTATTCCATAAAATTTCCTTGCCATTCCTTGCCTTAAAGCACTTCCCTCGCCCAATTTCCAAGGCATCGTAAAAAGTCCTCTACACAGAGGGCCGTCACTAGAAGTTAAACAATTAAATTCATAAAGTTATGCAGAACAATATTTCATCAAAGTTTCAAGCCCTCGCTAAAGAGGAAAAGAATTATCTCGGTAAGCTCTCTTTTCAGAAGATGTCAGTTGAGTATTATATGAATGATTGCGAGGATGGTCATCCCGCCGTTTACGTAGGTACATACGCTAAATACAATGATGGAAGCCTCTTTGGTATGTGGGTTGATTTGGTCAAGTGTGGCGATTTTGATACATTCATGGAGGTTTGTCATAATCTTCACGCTGATGAAGAGGATCCAGAGCTGATGTATCAGGATTATGAATGTTTCCCTGGTGCCTGGTATTCAGAAAGTGGTATCGATGAAGAAAGATTTGATAAAATCCTCGAGTTTGCTGATTTGGATGATGATGACAGGGAAGCCTTCGAAGCGTTCTCAGATGCTTTCGGCAATGAAAGCATAGAAAGCTTCAAGGAGCGCTACATGGGTAAATGGGATTCTGAAAAGGATTTCGCTGAGCACATCATTGATGAGTGCTACAATCTGGATGATATGATGGGCCATCTGGCTTCGTACTTCGATTACGAGGCTTATGCGCGGGATCTCTTCATCGAGGATTATTACTTCACAGATGGATATGTGTTCAGGAGATATTAATCCAGAGCACAACATACAAGAATCCCTGGCCTGCAGAGCAAGTCAGGGATTTATTCTTCAGGTCCAAAACTCTTTTTCTCCTGTCTGCTGCATCTCGCCCTGGCACTTTGGACAGGTATGTCCGTCCCACAGACGAATGTTATCGCTGCCGCATTGCAAACAGAGTCTACCGACCTCGCTTCTGTACGATGGCGCCACGTCTGCTATGATACCGCCCACCACAATGTTTTGGACTGTCTTACAGTCTGGGCAGGACATAGCACGTATCTCCTGCCGGAAGAGCCCGCGCCCTTCGTACACCTCAGCTTCATAGCCACACTGGCTGCAGCGATATTTGAGTTTCCAAGCCATTTCTTTACTGAAAATCGGTTTTGCTGGGACAAAAATACATAATTCTGCCCGATTTTTCGTACTTTTGCAGCAAAATTGCAATTAAAGATGATTAGAAATCTGTTATTGGTAGCATTAGGTGGAGCCGTCGGGTCTGTATTAAGATATCTGATATCTTCTCTGAATACCT
>JAEEGL015189631.1_pt1 | contig 16054 bp, 11 predicted proteins | sample 9134231 | NCBI WGS metagenome assembly JAEEGL01 (sample SAMN16246548, study PRJNA631951) | gut metagenome | biome: gut microbiome; feature: rumen; material: fiber-attached | host: Bos | place: Iran: Karaj | collected 2018-10 | reverse complement strand
TCAGGTCGGCCGTCTCACGGGTGACACGGATGAATTCTGAATGCATCCTGTGGTCCGCGATCCGGTCTTCCTTGACCGGTCTGAAAGTCCCCAGTCCCACATGCAGCAGAACTGGCGCGACCGCGATCCCTTTTTCACGGATCCTGTCCAGCAGTTCCGGCGTGAAATGAAGGCCTGCGGTGGGCGCCGCGGCCGAACCGAGTTCCCGCGAATACACCGTCTGGTACCGTTCGGGATCCTCCAGCTTTTCCGTGATGTACGGCGGAAGGGGCATGCTTCCCAGCATTTCGAGCGCTTCGAATACCGACATGCCGGCCTGATGGACGGTGAGGCGGACCAGACGGCAGCCATCTTCGATCACGGACAGCACGGTCCCCTCGAGTATCCCTTCTCCGAATGTCAGGACGTCTCCAGGCCTTGCCCGCTTCCCGGGCCCGGCCAGTGTCTCCCAGACGTCGTTCCCGCGCTGTCTCAGCAGGAGCAACTCGACCGGAGCGCTCTCCTCAGATTCGATCAGACGGTCCTCCGACGGGACATATTTCCGCGTCCGTCTTCCAATGATCCTGGCAGGAAGCACGCGTGTATCGTTGATCACGAGCACGTCGCCCGGATCCAGATAGTCGATGATATCCCGAAAGACGCGATGTTCGACGGTCCGCTCCTTCCGGTTAAGCACCATGAGCCTGGAAGAGTCCCGGGGCTCGACGGGCGTCTGGGCGATCCGTTCCTGCGGGAGATCAAAGTAAAAATCGGAAAGGCGCAGATCCGTTTCCGGCAGTTTGTTCGTAATCATAAACCGATCACCCCGCATCCGTTGGAAAAGCCGATTTGTTTGTTCAGACGGAACCGGTAAACGGTCCTATCTGGCATTGATATGGTGCAGCAGCATCATCATGGCGTACGCCGAGGAAAGGCGCCTGATCTTCGCCCGGTCAAAGCGCGGATTGAAGTGTTTCGTCTCCGTGTATATCCGGTCTCCGACCGCGACGCCGAAACAGACCGTTCCGACCGGTTTCTCGGGCGTTCCGCCGCCTGGGCCGGCGATGCCGGTGACTGAAACGGACACGTCTGATCCGAGCCTTTCCCGCGCTCCCCTGGCCATCTGTTCGGCGCAGGGTTCCGAGACCGCGCCGTACAGCCGGAGCGTTTCATCGGTCACGCCGAGAGACGCTTTTTTCACCGCATTGGAATAGGACACCACGCTGCCGAGAAATACGTCGGATGCGCCGGGCACGTCGCAGATCTGGGAGGAGATCATGCCGGCTGTGCAGCTTTCCGCTGTGGCGACGGTCAGTTTCTCCCTTCTCAGCGTGTTGATCAGCGTGGTGACGACCGCATTCTTCGTTTCGAAAGTTCCTTCCGTGACGGCGAAGATGCGGTCGGCGATCTCCGTATGCCTGATCGTTCGGACCATCTCCTCGCACAGGCGTCTTGCTTCCTCCTCGGTCGCGGCGCGCGCTGTCACGCGTATTCTGACTTCATGCTCACAGGCGTACGGTGCGACGGTCGGATTGACGGACGCTTCCATGAGGGAACGAAGGACCGATTCCGCAGCCGACTCCCCGATCCCGTACAGATGGACGTTCTGGCTCACGAGACGGCAGCCCGAACGCTCGATCAGATAAGGACGGACCAGCGTCTCGAACATCGGCTCGCACTCGACCGGAGGACCGGGAAGAAGGACGACTGTTCTCTCCTTATTTTGATACCGCCCGTCGACGATCAGGCCGGGAGCCGTTCCCCACGCATTGTGCAGGATGATGGCTCCCTCGGGGACCATCGCCTGCTTCAGATTGTTCTCCGTCATCGGCCTGCCCGCCCGCTCGAAATAGGCCTTGATTTCTTCGACCACGCCGTCGTCGCGAGCCATGCCGAGTTGCAGCGTCTCCGCGACCAGTTCCTTCGTGATGTCGTCGCAAGTCGGGCCGAGTCCGCCGGTCGTGATGACCAGATCCGCCGTTTCCAGGGCGGATACGAGAGCCGCGCGAAGCCGGTCGTGGTTGTCGCCGACGACCGTCTGACGGTAGGAGAAGATGCCGAGCGAAGCAAGTTCGCGCGCTAGATACGCCGCGTCCGTATTGATGATGTCTCCGAGAAGCAGCTCGGTGCCGACGGAAAGGATCTCGCAGATCATAGTTCCTCCTGAAAAACAAAGGGGGACCGCTGAGTCCCCCATCTTTCAATGGTTACCAGACGACTTTCTCGCCGCCGTTTTCTGCTGATTCGAAACTGGTCATGATGATCTTCATCACGCATCGCATTTGATCGTGCGTGACAAGCTGTTCCTCCACTCCGTCGATCGCGCGGACAAAATTCCGGTAATAATCGTGAACGTCCGTGACGGGCTTCGGAACATCGTATTCGTCGATCGTGATGCTGTCCCGGGGAGCCATCGTCTTCGTCAGGCCGGAGCCGGTCAGAACAGGCACCACGTCGGATTCATGCCAAGCCTTGCATTTTACGACGTGCGCGTCCTTCTGCCAGTCCGTGATGATCGCGGTGCCTTTTTCGGCTCTCAGATAAAAGCGGGGCATGGCAATGAAATTATAGGTCTCGACTTCGACATACGCACGCTGGCCGCTCCTGTATTCGATCCAGAGCCTAAAGCCGTCGTCGACTTCGTCGTTCGTGATGTGGTCGAAGGTGCACTGGACGGATTTGATGTCAAAACCGAGGATCATGCAGGCCTGGTCAATCAGGTGGACGCCCCAGTCATACAGCATTCCCCCGCCGTACCGCTTCTTGCTTCTCCAGTCGCAGGGGATCCCGCGGCTGCCGTGAATCCTCGACTCGAGGTCGATGACCTTCCCGATGTCGCCGCTGTCGCAGATCTTCTTGATCGAGCAGATATCGACGTCGAAGCGTCTGTTCTGATGGACGGAGAAGACCTTTCCGGCCTTCTCGGAAGCGGCGATCATGCGTTCGAGGCTTTCCAGCGAAAGCGTGACGGGCTTTTCGGAGATCACGTGCTTCCCCGCCTCGAGCGATGCGATGACGATTTCCTCATGGGTATCATTCGGCGTCGCGACCGTCACCATGTCGATGGAGGGGTCCGCGAGAAGCGCTTCTCTCGTTTCATAGACCCTGAGCCCCATGGACGCCGCCTTGGCTCTTTTTTCTTCGCTTATATCGTAGACACCGGCCAGGTTGCAGACGTCGCTGGCCAGCAGATTCTTGCAGTGAAGGCCGGAACCGATGCCGCCGAAGCCGATGATTGCCGCATTCTTCTTCGTGAATTCCTTGTTCATGGGATGCTCCATTCTCCGCCGGAGGATAACAGCGGTCAGACAAAAAACGGGTTGCTGCGTACGAACGGAGAGCCCCTCTCCGTTACCCTGTCCATTATAGAGGTTTGCCACTCCTTTGTCAAGGGCAAACAGTGTTATTTTAGTCCGTTCGTGGCGTTTATTTCCCGCTCCGCGCCCTTCGGGATCGGCGGGCCCGGAAAACGGTCCGCCGCCTTGAAAAATCCATAAAAAAAACATAAAAAAACGTCCGCATCCGTGGATTTCTTGGCCCTTCGGACTTGACTTTTGCGGCCGGTTCTGCTACAATTTCGGCAGGGATACGCCGACGCAACGAACACGCACAGAGAGAAACGCCAGCTGAAAGGTTTCCGTGGGACTGCGACCGGTACCACCCTGCCGAATAAAACGGCCTGCAATTCAATAGAAATGAGTGAAAGCTCGGGTGGAACCGTGCGGACGACCTCCGCACCCCGAACAGATTTTTCTGTACCGCGGCTTTTTTTGTTTGTCCGGTACAAGTACTTCAAACGGAGGGATCCCTCATGTTCACCGTATCATTCCAAAACAAATCCGTCCAGTTCGAATCTCCGCTGACCGTCTACGACGCCGCCAAGGAGGCGGAGCTGATCTCGCGCGACATCATCGCCGCCCGTGTCGACGGAAAGGTCACCGATCTTACCTCCCTGATCCGGAGCGACGCCGCCGTCGAACTTCTGACCTTCGCGGATCCGGACGGCGCCAGAGTGTTCCGACACACGGCCTCCCACGTCCTCGCGGCCGCCGTCAAGCGGCTGTATCCCGACGTGAAGCTGACCATCGGTCCCGCGATCGAGAACGGTTTCTACTATGACTTCGATTCCGAAATGCCCTTCACCACCGAAGTCCTGGAGAAACTGGAAGCCGAGATGAAAAAGATCATCAAGGAAAACCCGAAGATGGAGCGGTTCGTTCTGCCCAGACAGGAAGCGCTGGAACTGATGAAGGACGAGCCCTACAAGATCGAACTGATCAACGAGCTCCCGGCCGACGCCGAGATCTCCTTCTACCGGATGGGGGACTTCACCGATCTGTGCGCAGGTCCGCATCTCTTCTCCGCCGGCGCCGTCAAGGCCTTCAAGCTCACCGCCTGCAACAGTTCCTACTGGCGCGGAGACTCGAACAAGAAGGTCCTTAAGCGCGTCTACGGGACCGCCTTCCCAAGCAAGGACGAACTGAACGCCTATCTGAGCGCGCAGGAGGAGGCGCTGAAGCGGGACCACAACAAGATCGGACGCGAGATGGAATATTTCACGACGGTCGACTACATCGGACAGGGCCTGCCGATCATCCTGCCGAAGGGCGCCCGGGTCATCCAGACGCTGCAGCGCTGGGTCGAGGATACGGAGCAGAAACGCGGCTACCTTCTCACCAAGACGCCTTATATGGCGAAACGCGAACTCTACAAGATCTCCGGCCACTGGGATCATTATCTGGACGGGATGTTCGTGCTCGGCGATCCGAACGACGAGACGAAGGAATGCTTCGCGCTCCGTCCCATGACCTGTCCCTTCCAGTATCAGGTCTTCCTGAACAAGAAACGTTCCTACCGGGAACTGCCCATGCGGCTCGGTGAGACGTCCACCCTGTTCCGCAACGAGGACTCCGGCGAGATGCACGGCCTGATCCGGGTCCGCCAGTTCACGATCTCGGAAGGACACCTCATCCTCAGGCCCGATCAGCTGGAAGAGGAATTCAAGGGATGTCTCGAACTCGCGAAATACGTCCTCGATACGGTCGGACTTCTGGAGGACTGCACGTTCCGCTTCTCCCAGTGGGATCCCGCCAACCCGAAGAACAAATACGAGGGGACCAAGGAGCAGTGGGACGAGGCCCAGGACATCATGGCCAAGATTCTCGATCATCTGGGCGTGCAGTACACGATCGGTATCGACGAGGCGGCCTTCTACGGGCCCAAACTGGACATCCAGTACAAGAACGTCTACGGGAAGGAAGACACGCTCGTCACGATCCAGATCGATATGCTCCTCGCCGAACGGTTCGGCATGTACTACACGGACAAGGACGACAAGCAGAAACTTCCCTACATCATCCACCGCACCTCCCTCGGCTGCTACGAACGCACCCTGGCGTACATGCTCGAGAAATACGCGGGCGCGCTTCCCGTCTGGCTGATGCCCACGCAGGTCGAGGTGATCCCGGTGGCGAACGACTGGAACGAATACGGTTCTCTCGTGGCGCAGAAACTGGACGAAGCCGGTGTCCGCGTTCACTTCGACGACCGAAACGAGACCATGAGATACAAGATCAGAGAAGCGCAACTCCAGAAGATCCCCTATATGCTGATCGTCGGCGAACGCGACCAGCAGAACGGGACCGTGTCCGTCCGGACGAGATCCGGCGAGGACAAGGGGGCCATGCCGGCCGACGAGTTCGTTTCTCTGGTCCTCCGCGATATCGCGACCAAGAAGAGAGACTGATTGGAACGACAAAGCCGCTGCTCAAATCGAGCAGCGGCTTTAATTTATGCGGTTCGGGATATGGTTACTGAACGTTCTTCAGCTCTTCCATGCATTTCTTGCAGATCAGTTTTCCCTTGACCTCGTACAGGCCGGCGCTCTTGCCGCAGAAAATGCAGGAGGGCTCATATTTCTTGAGGACAACCCTGTCCTTCTCAACAAAAATCTCGACGGGATCCTGCGCCTCGAGATTCAGACGCTTTCTCGTCTCGATTGGCAGTACGATCCTTCCCAGTTCATCAACTTTTCTGACGATTCCAAGTGTTTTCACGATTCTTCTCCTAAAATTCGGTGACTGCTCCTATTTTATATTACAAATATCGTAATGTCAAGTCATTTATTGACAAATTATGGTACTTTTTGGCAATACTTTTTTGTGACTTGGTGACGAGAAACGCGAATACCGGCATGAAACCCCGCTTTTCTCTTGACTCGGCGCCCTTTTGACTGTATAATATCGGTAGGTTATGTTTCAGCCTGTGAGGCAGAAACTGTGTGTTTCCCCCATCGTGCTTTGCGACCCGGCCGCGTCCGCCGCCTTCGGATTCGGCCCCGTCATTCCGTCAAAGCGCGCATATGTCATGTGGATCGCATATACCGGCACTTTTTTCGCGAAAAGGTGCGGGTGTTTTTTCTGTGTATTTCCATATCTCCGACGGCCGGTAAACGGGCTTCATCAGTTTCAATTCAACTATAACCAACGCAGCGATAAGCAACAGGTCTGCATTTTCGGGCAGACAACGGAACAACGAAAGGATAAAGAATGTCAAGAAAGAAAACAAGCAAGGTCCGGGTCGTCATGCTGGGCGGCCAGAACGAGATCGGCAAGAATCTGGCGGTGATCGAATACGAGAACGATATGATCATCATCGACTGCGGTCTTGCCTTCCCGGACGAGGATCTCCTCGGCGTGGATCTGGTGATCCCGGACTTTACCTACCTGGAAAAGAACGTATCGAAGATCCGCGGGATCCTTCTGACCCACGGACACGAGGATCATATCGGAAGCGTCCCCTACCTTCTCAAACTGATCAACGTGCCGGTCTACGGCACGAAACTGACGCTGGGGATCCTCGAAAGCAAAATGGCCGAGCACAAACTGCTCGGCCACCGGGAACTCGTTACCGTAGCGGCGGGAACGGTCCTCAAACTCGGCGTGTTCAAATGTGAATTCATTCGAGCGAACCACTCCATCGCGGACTCCTGCATGATTGCCGTCCAGACGCCGGCCGGGACCATCCTTCACACCGGGGACTTCAAACTGGACGTGTCGCCGATCGGCGGCGAGATGATGGATCTCACGCGGATCGGAGAATACGGGCGTGACGGCGTGCAGCTTCTCATGTGCGAGAGCACGAACGTCGACCGTCCGGGGTTCACGCCCTCGGAACGGAAGGTCGGCGGCTCCCTCGATCAGATCTTCATGACGAATACGGACCGCCGGATCGTGATCGCCACCTTCTCCTCCAACGTGCACCGGGTGCAGCAGATCATCAATTCAAGCGTGAAATTCGGACGGAAGGTCGCCGTGACCGGACGCAGCATGATCAACGTGATCGGCGCCGCCGTGCGGCTCGGCTATATGGACGTCCCGAACGGCGCGCTGATCGACATCGCGGATATCGGCCGTTATCCGCAGGAGATGCTCACCATCGTGACGACCGGCTCCCAGGGCGAGCCGATGTCCGCCCTGTACCGGATGGCCTTCGACGACCATTCCCAGGTGGCACTGACGAACAACGACCTGGTCGTTCTGTCGTCCCATGCCATCCCCGGCAATGAGAAGTTGGTGTCGCGCATCATCAACGAACTGTACAAGAAAGGGGTCAGCGTCTATCACGACGAGGCGATCGTCCATGTGTCCGGACACGCCTGCCAGGAGGAACTGAAACTGATCCACGCCCTGACGAAGCCGAAATTCTTCATGCCCATCCACGGCGAATATCATCACCTGATGCAGCACAAGGAACTGGCGGAATTCATGGGGATGGATCCGAAGAACATCTTCGTCATGAACATCGGCGAAGTCCTCGAATTCGACCGGAAGACCTGCAAGAGAGGCGGGACCGTTCCCTCCGGCCGGATGCTGGTGGACGGATACGGGGTCGGCGATATCGGGAACATCGTTCTCCGGGACCGGCGTCATCTCGCCCAGGACGGCCTGATCGTCGTGGTTGCCACGGTCGATATCGACGAGAGGACCATCATTTCCGGGCCCGACCTGATCTCCCGCGGCTTCGTCTACGTGCGTGAGAGCGACGAGCTCATGGACAACGTCAAGGACCTGGTCCGCAAGGTCCTGACCGACATCCTGCACTCCGGCGGCACGGAGTGGACCCAGATGAAGACCGGCGTGAAAGACGCCCTGTCCAAATATCTGTATTCGAAGACCAAGCGGAAACCGATGATCCTTCCCGTGATCATGAACGTCTGATGCAACTGAAAGGAAAAGTGCGATGCTGAAACACGTCATTCTGTGGAAACTGAAAAAAGAGATCCCGGAAAGCGAGAGAGAAAGCGCCAAGGCCGAGGCCAAGAGACGCCTGGAATCCCTGAACGGGAAAATCCCGGGTCTGATCTCTCTTGCGGTCGAAACGGCCGGCCTTCCCTCCTCCACTGCCGACATGATGCTCGACTCTCTCTTTACCGATGAGGAATCCTACGAGGGGTATCGGGTTAATCCGCTCCATCAGGAAGCCGCGGGCTATGTGAGGAGCGTCGTGGAGACTCGGATCTGCCTGGATTATTATGTTGAAGAAAGCTGAACTTCTGTCCCCAGCCGGAAGTTTCGACAAGATGAAGGCGGCCGTCCTGTACGGCGCCGACGCGGTCTACCTTGCCGGGAAGCGGTTCGGCCTCCGGGGCGCTTCCGCCAATTTCACGGACGAGGAACTGATCGCGGCGGTACGCTTTTGCCATGACCGCGGCGTCAGGGTGTACGTGACCGTCAATGTCCTGCCGCACACGAACGAGTATGACGATCTGCTGAGGTATCTTCGCTTTCTGGAATCGATCCGCGCCGACGCGATCATCGTGTCCGATATCGGCGTCGTGGCGGAAGCGCGCCGGGTGGCGCCCGGCCTGGAGATACACATCTCGACCCAGGCCAGCGCCGTGTCCAGTCAGGCCTGTCTGGCGTGGCACCGGCTCGGGGCGAAACGCGTCGTTCTCGCCCGGGAATGCACGCTGGAGGAGATCCGGGAGATCAGAAGACAGCTGCCGGACGAAGTGGAGATCGAAGCCTTCATCCACGGCTCCATGTGCATCGCCTACAGCGGACGCTGCCTTCTGTCCAACTATTTCACCGGCCGGGACGGAAACCACGGAGAATGCGCCCAGTCCTGCCGCTGGCACTATTCCCCCGTCTCTTCCCTCGCGCTTCACGAGGAGCAGAGGGAGAACATCCCCTACGCGGTCATCGCGGAGGAGGAGGAGAAGACGGGGACCTTCTTCATGAGTTCCAAGGACATGTGCATGATCGAACACATCCCGGAACTGGAGGAGGCGGGCATCTCGAGCTATAAGATCGAGGGGCGCGTCAAAAGCGCCTACTACACCGCCGTGGTGACGAACACCTACCGCCTGGCGCTGGACGCCTACCGGAAGGATCCGGCCCGTTACGAATACGACCCCGACTGGATGCGCGAGCTGAACAGCGTGAGCCACCGCGAATTCGGGACCGGCTTCTATTTCAAGAAACCGTACGAAGACGCCAACACGGTATCGGAGCACGGCTACATGAAGGACCGCGCCTCTCTCGCCACGGCCGCCATGGACTCCGAGAGACTCGGGAACGGTCTGTTCGACACCCTGTTCGTTCAGAGGAACAAACTGTTCCGCGGGGACCGGATCGAGCTTCTGACCCCGGGCCGCACGGGTCTCCCGTTCGCTGCCGACCGGCTGTTCGGAAGGAACGGCGAGCCGATCGATTCGACACCCCATCCTTCGATGTTTTTCCGCCTTCAGACGGACTTCCCCGTCAGAGCCGGCGACATCCTCCGCCAGAGCTGACCGCCCGGAACGTTTCAGCCGTAAAGATCAAAAAGCCATTCCAACCGGAATGGCTTCTTGTTTTCTTTGATCGAACGGGCGTCAGCAGGGGAAACTGAAGTGGCTGAAACCGTCGAAATCCAGGAGATCGGAAAGGATGTAGTTCGAGACGAACATCCCCTTCGGCGTCAGGGAGTAGGTCCGGTTTTTCCGGACCATGAAACGGCTTTCCAGATAACGCCGGCATTTTTCCCCGAACAGCTGTTCGAAGGAGTATCCGAACCGGCGCGCGAAGTCGGTCTCGTTGATCCCGTCGGTCAGCCGGAGACGGAGCATGACGTATTCTCCCATCATGTCGCGCTCGCCGATCTCTTCCCATTCCTCCGTGATCTTGACCTGGGATTCCTTCGTCATGACGCCTTCGATGTACCGGCCGATGTCCCGCGTCCAGGAGAACCGGTTCCCGTTGAAGTAGGAATGGGCCGACACGCCGAACCCGAGATAGCTGTCGCAGTTCCAGTACCGTATATTGTGCCTGCACCGGCGGCCCGGCAGCGAAAAATTGGAGATCTCGTACTGCTGGTATCCCAGAAGGGCCAGCAGCTCGACGCTGTTCAGATACATCTTCACCTGCGTCTCGTCGTCCGGGAGCATGGGGCCGATCTGGTCGTAGTTCTGCCCGAACGCGGTGTTCGGCTCGATGATCAGATTGTAGAGAGATATATGCTCCGGCCTGAGCGAGGCGGTCCATTGGATGGACTCGTCGAGGGAATCCTGCGTCTGATAGGGGATCCCGAACATCAGGTCGACGTTGATATTTTCGAAACCGGCTTCCCTTGCCAGGCGGAACGACTGGAGGAACTCCTTTTTCGTGTGGATCCTGGATAGGAGCTTCAGTTCGTCGTCGTCCGAGCTCTGAAGGCCGAAACTGATCCGGTTCACGCCCATCTTTCTGATCTTTTTCAGAAGGGGGAGCGTCACGGTGGCTGGATTGGCCTCGATGGAGAATTCCGCGTCGTCGCGGACGGGAAAGGTCGACCGGATCGCGCGGATCAGCCGGCAGAGCTCGCCGGAGGGGATGGAGGTCGGCGTCCCGCCTCCGATGAAGACCGTGTCGACTTCGGAGCCGTCGACCGACTTCTTGTACTGCTTCATGTGCGTGATCAGCGCGTCGATATATTTTTTGATCTGGTCCTGGGATTCCGGCCTGGCCGAATTGAAGTCGCAGTAGGCGCACTTGGAGCGGCAGAACGGGATATGGACGTAGATGCCGAGGCTCTGCGGGATGTATCGATCGAATTTCATGACGGCAGACCACCCGTTATTCACTGATCGTCGTCCAGCTTGAGAACGGCCATAAAGGCCTCGGGAGAGACCTGTACTGAACCAAGCTGACGCATCTTCTTCTTGCCTTCCTTCTGCTTTTCCAGAAGCTTCTTCTTCCGCGTGATGTCGCCGCCGTAGCACTTGGCCAGAACGTCCTTCCGGAGCGCCTTGACGGTCTCTCTCGCGATGATCTTCGAGCCGATCGCGGCCTGAATCGGGATCTCGAACAGCTGGCGCGGGATATTGTCCTTGAGTTTCTCCGCGATCTTTCTCGCGCGCGGATAGGCTTTCTCCGCATGGACGATGAAGGTGAGCGCGTCGACCATCTCGCCGTTCAGAAGAAAGTCCAGCTTGACCAGCTGCGAAGGATAATAGTCGTCGAGCTCGTAGTCCAGCGAGGCGTACCCGCGGCTCCTCGATTTCAGCGCGTCGAAGAAATCGTAGATGATCTCGTTCAGGGGGAGCTGGTAGTGGAGCTCGACTCTCGTGGGATCCAGATACTTCATGTCGATGAAGGTCCCGCGCCGGTCCTGGCACAGGTCCATGATGCCTCCCACGTACTCCGTCGGCGTGATGACCGAGGCCGATACGATGGGTTCATAGGCGGTCTCGATCTCGTCGGGCGAAGGATAGTTCGTCGGATTGTCGATGAAGATCGTCTCGCCGTTCTTCTTTTTGATCTTATATATGACGCTCGGGGCGGTCGTGATCAGGTCGAGGTTGAACTCCCGTTCCAGCCGTTCCTCGATGATCTCCATGTGGAGCAGTCCGAGGAAACCGCAGCGGAAACCGAATCCCAGGGCGATGGAGGTCTCCGGCTCGAAGGTGAAGGCGGCGTCGTTCAGCTGAAGTTTCTCGAGCGCGTCCCTCGTTTCGTTGTACCGGGCGCCGTCGGCCGGGTAGATGCCGGCGAAGACCATGGACTGCACCTTCTTGAAGCCCGGAAGAGGCTCTTCGGCAGGACGGTCCGCGATGGTCACGGTGTCCCCCACCCGCGTGTCGGTCACGTTCTTGATCGACGCCGTGAAATACCCGACTTCGCCCGCGGCGAGTTCCCCGGTCGGACGGAGGCCGAAGGGATCCATGACCCCGACTTCCACGACGTCGAACTCGGCGCCGCTGTTCATCAGCCGGATCCGGTCGCCGACCTTGAGGGTCCCGTCCTTGACGCGGATATATACCACGACGCCCAGATAGCTGTTGTACACCGAGTCGAAGATCAGACAGCGGAGAGGCGCGTCCGGGTCCCCCTCGGGCGCGGGAATATCCCGGATGATCGCGTCCATGACGTCGGAGATATTCAATCCTGTCTTCGCGGATATCACGGGGGCGTCCTCGGAGGGGATCCCGATGATGTCCTCGATCTCCTTCTTGCACTCGTCCGGCCTCGCGGACGGAAGGTCGATCTTGTTGATGACCGGAACGATCTCGAGGTCCGCGTCGACCGCGAGATACGCGTTGGCGAGCGTCTGGGCTTCGATCCCCTGGGTCGCGTCGACCACCAGAAGCGCTCCCTCACAGGCGTTCAGGGAACGGGAGACCTCATAGTTGAAGTCCACGTGGCCTGGTGTATCGATCATATTGAGCGCGTATTTCCCGCCGTCCTTGTCCGTATAGTCGATACGGACCGCGCGGGCCTTGATGGTGATGCCCCGCTCGCGCTCCAGGTCCATGTTGTCGAGGAGCTGCTCTTCCATATCGCGGGCCGCGACCGTGTTGGAAAATTCCAGTATTCGGTCTGCCAGCGTGGATTTGCCGTGGTCGATATGCGCGATTATGGAAAAATTCCGGATCCTGGTCTGGTCCACTCTCGGTTCCATCAGATACCTCTCAGGCTTGTTTTTCGAAAACTTTCACACTATTATAACAGAAGTGGAGAGAACAAACAAGGGGCAACGGGACAAACTCCCGCACGCCCGGCCGCGAAAGATTAAGTTCACCGATACGGACTTGACTTTTGTGCGGCGGATAATATAGAATCTATGGTGAAAAAAGCGAAAAGGACACTGGGAGGAAATGCCATGACCGTAACGAAAAAATATGCCGTTACCGGAATGTCCTGCGCGGCATGTCAGGCGGCCGTGCAGCGGGCCGTGTCGTCCCTTCCGGGGGTGGGCGACGCCAACGTGAGTCTCGTCACGAATTCCATGACGCTGACGTACGAGGATACCGCGATTTCCGAAGAGGAGATCTTCACCGCCGTCCGACGTGCGGGATATGACGCTTCCGGCTGGGTCCGGCGGGACAGCGGAGATGAAGAGGACGGCGACGAACTGAAAACGATCCAGAGAAGGCTGATCCTGTCCGCCGTCTTTGCCCTCCTCATGATGTATCTCACCATGGGACATATGATCGGACTTCCCCTTCCCGCCTTCATCGATCCGGCCAGAGAGGGCACCGCGCCCTTCTTCTTTGCCATGGCGCAGCTGGTCCTGACCATCCCCGTGATGATCATCAACCGTCATTATTTCCTGGACGGTTTTAAGGCTCTGCTCCACGGTTCTCCGAACATGAACACGCTGGTCTGTCTGGGCGCGACCGCTTCGCTGGTCTACGGCATCGTCGTGACCGTGCGGATCGCCGTTTCAGTCGTGTCCGGTCTTCCCTGCCACGAACTTGCCGGCGAGCTGTTCTTCGAATCCGTGACCATGATCCTGACCCTCGTCACGCTCGGGCGGATGCTCGAGACGAGAGCGAGACGGCATACGACCGACGCGATCCGCAAACTGATGGAACTGGCTCCGAAAACGGCGGAAGTCATCCGGAACGGTGAGACCGTGACCATCCCGTCGGAAGAGCTGATCTGCGGCGATCTGGTCGTGGTCCGTTCCGGTATGGCCGTTCCCTGCGACGGCGTCATCACCTCCGGCAGCGGTGCCGCCGACGAAAGCTTCCTGACCGGGGAAAGCATTCCCGTCACGAAACAAGAAGGAGACCCGCTCCTGTGCGGCTCGATCCTGATGGCCGGGTACGCGGAGATGAGAGCCACCTCCGTCGGAGAGGACACGACGGTCTCGAAGATCACGATGCTGGTGGAGGACGCCGCGTCGAGCAAGGCGCCGCAGCAGAAGCTGGCGGACCGCATCAGCGCCGTCTTCGTCCCGATCGTATCGGCCATCGCCCTCATCACGTTTATCATCTGGCTCATTTTCGGGGATTCCGTCCACCAGGCGGTCATGTTCGGGATTTCTGTCCTGGTCATCAGCTGTCCCTGCGCGCTGGGGCTGGCGACGCCCACGGCAGTGATCTGCGGGATCGGAAGAGGAGCGTCGCTCGGCGTCCTGATCAAATCAGCCGATGTGCTGAATCTGCTGGGAAAAGCCGATACCTGCGTCTTCGACAAGACGGGGACCGTGACGGAAGGCGCCATGACGGTCGCCGATCTGATCCCGCTCGCAGAAAGCGAGAATAGACTGCTGTCCGTCGCGGCCTCTCTGGAGTCCAACAGCGAACATCCGATCGGCGCGGCGATCGTCCGGTACGCCGAACAGGAAAACGTTCCCCTCTCCAGAACGGAGGAGTTTTCCCAGTCGTTCGGCGGCGGCGTCTCCGGCGTGATCGGCGGCACGGTCTGTCACTGCGGCAATACGGAATACATCCGCTCCCGGGGGATCCAGGTCCCGCCCGCCGCCCTGGAGCGGCTGACAATGCTGTCGGAGGAAGGAAAGACCGGGATCCTGGTGGCCGGCGAAAACGGCCTCATCGGGATCGTCGCCCTTTCCGACCGGATCCGGGATACATCGGGAACGGCCGTCCGGGCGCTGAACGAACGGAAAATCGATACGGTCCTGCTGACGGGAGACGCGGAAGTGACCGCGAAGGCGGTCGCCCGACAAGTCGGGATCGGGCGGGTGATCTCCGGCGTCAAGCCGGAAGGAAAAGCAGCGACGATCGAGAGCATCATGGACGGCTCGTACTACGGAGACGGTGCCCGGCACATCACGGTCATGGTCGGAGACGGCATCAACGACGCGCCGGCCCTGACGATGGCAGACTGCGGCATCGCGGTCGCCCACGGAACGGATATCGCCATGGAATCCGCGGACGTGGTCCTGGTCCGGAACGATCCGGAAGACGTTGCGGCGGCGGTCGACCTGAGCCGTGCCGTGGTCCGGAACATCAAGCAGAATCTCGGCTGGGCCTTCGGATACAACCTGATCTGCATTCCCCTCGCGGCCGGCGTTCTCTTTCCCTCCCTGGGGATAGCGCTGACGCCGATGATCGCGTCGCTGGCGATGTCGCTCTCAAGCGTCTGCGTCGTGACGAACGCGCTCCGGCTGCGGCGCTTCAGACCCGGGAAAACGCAACCAAATGATAAACCATCCGCAAATGATTAAAGGAGGCATCGTGATGTTGTTCGCAAAGAAGAAGAAACTGAACCTCAAGATCGACGGCATGCACTGCGAAAAATGCGTCGGCAGAGTCATGGGCGCCGTCAGGGAGATCGGCGGTTCGGCGTCGGTGGATCTGAAACTCGGACGCGCCGTGGTGACAATCCCTGAAAAGGTGTCCGACGAGGCCGTCTGCGCGGCGATCAGCTCCCTCGGATTCGGATGCACCGTCCTGTGATCGCGGAGGAGACCGTATGAGCAGTCATGTCGAGCTGGCGGAAAAGAACTTTATGGAGGGCTGCAACTGCGCGCAGGCGGTCTTCTGCGCCTTCGAGGACGTGACCGGGATCGATCATGACACCATGCTCCGGCTCGGCTCTTCCTACGGTGGCGGGATCGGCCGTCTCCGCGAGGTCTGCGGCGCGTTTTCAGCGTCCGTCGGGATCCTCGGTCTCCTGTACGGCTATACCGATCTGGAGGACCTGTCCCTCAAGGCCAGGCACTATACCATGATTCAGGATCTGGCACAGAACTTCCGGGACATACACGGTTCCATCGTGTGCCGTGAACTGCTGAAGAACCTCAAAGTCGACACCTCGCCGATCCCCACGCCGCGCACCGCCGACTTTCACAAGGTGCGTCC
>JAEEGL012001389.1_pt1 | contig 16054 bp, 15 predicted proteins | sample 9134231 | NCBI WGS metagenome assembly JAEEGL01 (sample SAMN16246548, study PRJNA631951) | gut metagenome | biome: gut microbiome; feature: rumen; material: fiber-attached | host: Bos | place: Iran: Karaj | collected 2018-10 | reverse complement strand
ATTGATCCTAATGTTAATGATATAGCTGAAGAAATAGGTAGATTATATGGTTATGAAAATCTAGAATCTACATTACCAAGAGTACCAGTAAGACGTGGTGAATATGTTGGTGATGTTAAAATAAGAAAAGAAATCTCTAGAAGATTAAGAACTCTAGGATTAAATGAAACTAAAACATATACTTTAACTTCTCCAGAAATGGCTGGTATGTTCAGATATGAAGCAAAAGAACAAATTAATCTTCCTAATCCAATGAGTTTAGATAAATCGATAATAAGAACATCTATTCTTCCATCTTTATTAGGAGTATATGAATATAACAAAGCTCGTAAAGTAGAAAATATTAATCTATATGAAATAGCTAAAACATATGATAAAGATTATAAAGAAGATATCAAAGTAGCTATGTTGATGAAAGGTAGTTATTCAATAAATAACTGGCAACATACAACAGTTAAATGTGATTTCTATGTTCTAAAAGGAATTGTTGAAAACTTATTAGATTATCTAGGATTCAAAAATAGATACACATTTGTAGCTTCTGAAATAACTGACTTACATCCTGGTATGGGAGCTAAGATCTTATTAGACAGAGAAGAAATAGGTGTTATTGGTCGAGTACATCCATCAATGAAAAAAGATGAAATTTATGTAGCAGAACTATCAATGACTAAATTATATGAAAAACAAATTAAACCTATTAAATTCAAAGAAGCTAATAAATATCCAGAAATAGTAAAAGACTTAGCATTTGTTGTAAGCAATGATGTTGAATCTGAAACTATTAAGAACCAAATTAAACATGCTGGAGGACGTTTATTAGATAGCGTAGAAGTATTCGATATCTATCAAATGGAAAACGAAAAATCTATTGCTTATACTCTAACATTCAAAGATCCAACTAGAACATTATCTGATGACGAAGTAATGGAAGTATTCAATAAGATTATTAAAGAAGTAGAAGAAAAAACTACTGCTAAATTAAGAAGTTAAGCGGAATATAATAAATATTCCGCTATTTTAATTTACTCTTTTTAACAAAAAGTTAAAAAGAGTATTGACAAATATGAAAAGGTAACTTATACTTAAATTAACAAAGAAATTATTTTTTTAATCTTTGATATTAACAAAATGTTAAAAAGAGAAGTAAACCCCATTAAACAGATATCATTTTTTATACTTTCTCTTATTAACAAAATGTTAAAAAGAGAAAGAAGGAGAACATATGAAAGAGAGAAAAGAATTAAAAAATGTAGAAAGGGCTTTATTTTTAATCGATATGAATATCGGCTTTTGTGAAGAAGGAAATCTAGCAGATCCAACTATTAAACAAATCGTTCCTAACATAATTCCTATCATTAGAGAAACCTTAAAAGAAGGAGAAGCATTCTTCGTTGTAAACGATAAACATACTAAAGATAGTGTCGAATTAAAAAGATATCCAAATCATTGCATGGGCGATCAAGAATCAAGAACCATAAAAGAATTAGCAATATATGAAGAATATGCTAATCGCACTTTCTATAAAAATTCAACTTGCGCTTTATTTGCACCAGGTATGATTGAAACATTCTTAGAAATGAACAACTTAAAACAAGTAATCATTACAGGATGTTGTACAGATATTTGTATTCAAAACTTTGCTATAGCTTTAAGAAACTTCTTAGACGAAATGAATATTGATGCTGAAATAGTAGTTCCTAAAGATGCAGTTGAAACATTTCATATACCAAGTGTTCACGATCGAAAAGAAAACAACGAAAGAGCATACACAGTAATGGAAAATACCGGAATTAAATTAGTAAAAACAATGAAAGAAGGAAAATAAAATGAGAAATTTAACAATGATGACAGACCTATATGAATTAACAATGTCACAAGCTTATTTAAAACAACATAAAGAAAATGAAATAGCAGTATTTGATATCTTCTTTAGAAAAAATCCTTTTGAAAAAGGATATGGAATTATGGGTGGCTTACATGAAGTAATTGAATTTATCAAACAAGCACATTTTAGTGAAGAAGATATTCAATATCTAAGAAGTAAAAATATCTTTGATGAAGAATTCTTAAACTATTTAAAAGACTTTACTTTTCATGGCGATATCTTTGCTATTCCCGATGGAACACCAGTCTTTGCCAATGAACCAGTTTTAACCGTTAAAGCTCCATTAATTGAAGCCCAAATAATTGAAACAATTCTATTAAGTTACTTAAACGCAGGCATTATGTATACAACAGCAGCTAAAAGAGTAACTGAAGCTGCTGGTGATATTCCAATTATGGAATTTGGTGCTCGAAGAGCACTAGGACCTGAAACAGCAACAATGGCAAGTACTTATGCCGTTATTGGAGGCTGTGTAGCAACATCTAATGTTCTAGCAGGAGAGGAAAAGAATATCCCAATCAGTGGAACATTTGCTCATTCATTTGTAACATCATTTAAAACTGAATATGAAGCATTTATAGCTTATGCAGACACTTATCCAGATAATTGCATCCTACTAGTTGATACATACGATGTTTTAAGAAGCGGTGTACCAAACGCTATCAAAACAGCTAGATATTTAAGAAGCAAAGGACATGAACTAAAAGGAATCAGAATTGATTCAGGCGATTTAGCTTATCTATCAAAAGAAGCAAAAAGAATGTTTATTGAAGCAGGATTCCCTGATGTAAAAATTTGCTTATCAAATGGTTTAAACGAAAGAACTATTAGATCTCTAAAAGAACAAGGAGCCGTAATTGATTCAATTGGTTTAGGAGATAACATTGTCTTACCTGATAAAGCAAGAGTGGGTTGTGTATACAAAGAAGTGGCAATTAGAGAAGACGGCAAATACATTGCAAGAATTAAAGCTAGTAATGATGAACTAAAAGCAATCACACCAGGTTATAAAAAAGTATATCGTTTCTACGATAAAGAAACTGGTTATGCCTTAGGTGATGTTATAGCACTATATGAAGAGAACATTCCTAAAAATAAATTCACTTTAGTAGATCCTACTAATGAAGCTAACTTCACTAAAATAACTAACTATCGAGTAAGACCTCTCCAAGAAACAATCTTTAAAAGAGGAAATCTTATTTATAGTGAACCTACCATCGAAGAAAAGAAAGAATACTGCAAACAAGAAATGCTTACATTATATCCTGAAATCAAGCGAGAAGAAAATCCCCACGGATATTATGTGGATTTAACAAGAAAACTATTAAAACTAAAAAAAGAATTAATAAAAAAGGCAAAAGAACAAAGAGTTATCTACGAAGAAAATCCACAAGCATTAAAGAAAACAATAAATTAAGGAGGAATAGAATATGAAATTTAATGCTCAAAAAGAAACACAAAAAATCATTCAATTTATTCAAGAATATTATGAAAAAAATAACTTAGGAGGTGTTGTACTAGGCATCAGTGGAGGCAAGGATAGTGGAGTCGTAGCAGGACTATTTAGTAAAGCAATAGGTCCTGAAAATGTCATCGGTGTAACCCTACCTTGTCATAGTAAAAAAATAGATGCTATTGATGCCAAACTAGTTGCAGAAAAATTCGGCTTTAAACTAATAAACTTAGATTTAACAAGTGTCTATGACACATTTGAAGAAGAAGCTAAGAAATTAGATGACTTCACTGAAAGTGAAGATAGTGCAATCAATTTAAAACCAAGATTAAGAATGGCAGCCTTCTATTACATAGCTCAAATGTATTCAAAAAAGAATCATAAAGTTTATTTAGTAGCTGGTACTGGTAATAAATGTGAACAATATGTTGGCTATTTTACTAAAGGTGGCGATGGCGTATGCGATATCAATGTCTTAGCAGATCTAACAGTAGAAGAAGTAATCAAAGTAGGTGAAGTATTAGAAGTACCAAAAGAAGTACTTTATAAAGCACCTAGTGATGGCTTAAGTGGCAAAACAGATGAAGACAAATTAGGATTCACATATGCAGATGTAGCCAAAGTCATAAATAATGAGCCAGTTAAAGAAGAAGTAAAACAAAAAATTATTAAAAAACATAATGCTAACCAACACAAATTTAATATCCCAATCTATAAAAAATAAAGGAGGAATGACTATGAAACTAGGTATCTTTGTCGGAAGCTTTAACCCAGTCCATGAAGGTCATATCAAAGTAGCCAATTATTTATTAGATAACAACTACGTTGATAAAGTACTAATGTTGGCAACACCTAACTACTGGGATAAACATGAACTTACACCAATAAAAGATCGAGTTAACATGTTAAAGTTCTATGAAACAGAAAACTTAATAGTTGATGATATTCACAACAAAGATCCATATACCTATCAAGTATTAAGAACGTTAAAAAAAGATTATCCAACAGATGAACTATACCTAATCATTGGAGCAGATAACATAATCAATCTAAATAAATGGAAGAACATCCAAGAAATACTTGTTAATAAAATCATCGTTGTTAACAGAAACAATATAGATATTAATAAATATTTAGATAATTTTCCAAAACAACAATTCATTGTTATACCTAGTTTCCCCAATATAGATATTTCCTCAACCGAAATAAGAAATGGTAATCATAACTATTTAAAAAAAGAAGTAAAAGACTATATAGAGAGGAATCATCTATATGAAAAAATATGAAATAGGAATGTATGGTGGTAAATTCCTACCCTTACATAAAGGGCATAACTACTGTATTGAAACTGCTTGTAAAGAATGTAACCGAGTTTATGTCATCTTATTCTTTGGTGGAGCAGATGAAGAACAAGTCTTAAAAGAAAATCAAGCAGAATATCTATCATTAGAAGAAAGAAAAAAACATGTATTAAATATTTGTAAAAAATACAAAAATGCCATTCCAACATTTATAGATGTATCAAAACTAAGATTACCTAATGGTGAAGAAGACTGGGATGCTGAAACCCCATTAGTACGTGAAGTTGTAGGAGATACTCTAAATGCCGTTTATTCATCAGAACCATCTTATGAACCATACTTTAATAGAGCTTATCCAGAAGCAACTCATCGAATTGTTGATTACAAAAGAATCCATTATCCAATTAGTGGAACCCAAATAAGAAATATGAAAAAAGAAAAGGAGAGAGAATTATGGATCGTATAAAAAAATTAACATTTAAAGAACAATTAAATAATATTAAAACAAGTTTTAAAGAACTAAAATGGTATGAAATAATCATGATTATCATCATGATAGTCATAGCAGCAATTGCTGTTGTAGAAGCAATTGTTCACCCTGAAACAAGTACAAATCCTTTGTGGTTAACAATAATAAATTTCATTAGTGCAATATGTGGAATTATGTGTGTATTCTTCTGCGCAAAAGCCAATATATCTAACTTTATTTTTGCTGTAGTTAATACCTTCGTATATGCCATCTTCTTGTGGTATCACAAAATCTATGGAACCTTTGCATTAGAGGTATTATTCTACCAACCAGTTAACTTCATTTCATGGTATATCTGGGCGAAACATAGAGATGAAAAACTAATCGAGAAAACAAAAGCCAAAAAGCTAACAGTATTTCAAAATATTCTTAGTGCAGCAATCATCATTACAGGTGGCGTAATCTATCATACTATTCTTGCTAAAATTGGTGGAACAGTAGCTTGGTTAGATGCTTTTACACTTAGTATCGGTATCGTAGCTGTTGTATTAGAAATGTTTAGATTTAAAGAACAATACTTCTGGTGGATTATCACTGATATTATTGCTGTTGCCATGTATATAGTTCATTTCGATTTAGTTTATCTAACTAAAAAGAGTATCTATTTAATAATGGCAATCATTGGAATTATCAACTGGCATAAACTACAAAAAGAACGTAATAAAACAAATGAGTAGGTGATATATATGTTTGAAGAACAAGAAGTAATAGAATTCTTTAACCGTATCATCAATGCTCCAAACTTAGAAGAACAAGAAATAAAGCAAAATATTACAAAATTCTATGAATACTTAGTATTAACAAAAATGTGTTCAGGAAGTTCCTTAAAAAGACTAAATAAAATAGTTGTCTGTCTTAATGAAATATTAGCAATTAGAAGAGCAATTGGTTATATGGACATCAATACTTTGTTATTAGAACCAGAAGAACAAAAAAGATTGCTGAAACAAAACATCAAACACTATGGACACTATGAATCAAACAGATCAACAGCTTGTGGTTGTACATCATATTCAAACTCTTGTGGCTCAACTAGTTATACAAGGCGTTGCTAATGGAAACAATCAAACTATTCAATCAAGAACTAGTAGCCAAGAATGAACTATGTACGACCAATTTAAAAGAACCTAAAATAGGAAGAGCAAAATTAAGACTATATATAAAACTAACAGACAGTTGCAATGCCCAGTGTATGTTTTGTGCTAATGCAAATAGTTGTGACTATGGACAAATAGATCTAAATAAGTTGGAATACGTAATTAGATATTTATATTCTCTAGATAGACTACATGGAATATCTATAACTGGTGGAGAACCACTACTAGAATATAAAAAATTATTCCAATTATTAGATTTAATATACTCTATTGATCCTAATATGGAAGTTCAAATCAATACTAATGGTATTAACTTAGTACAACTTTTAAATTACCCAAATGTTAATAACTTAGAATCTATTCACATCTCAAGACACCATTACGATGATGAAACAAATAACAAAATATTTAGATCAAACCAAGTAGCTACAGCCAAAGACATAATCAATTTCCAAGAACAATTAGAAGATAAAAAAATCGTTAATATTAATACGATTGTAATGAAAGACTATATCTCAAACTTAGAAGAGATAAAAAGAATGTTAGACCATGTAGGTGAACTAGGAGTATATAAAAATGGTTTCGTATCTCTAATGAAATGCAATTCTTATGCAGAACAACAATTCATTAACTCCAATGATATCTTTAATAACTTAGATGGCTCATTCTTTAAAGGACATCACTTTTATAGTAGAGAATACTGTGAATGTTTAGATGGAATTTATCTAACTAAATACAATAAACTAGTAGAATTCTATGCTCGTATGGTAAAGGATTGTGCTTGTCCATACACAACACAATTAGTTTATACATCAGATAATAGAGTAACTGCTGGTTTTGGCAAAAAATTAATATACAAGTAGGTGAAAATATGAAAACATTTAAAAAAATAGTGAAAAAACTTATTAAAGAAAAATTAACAATAGCAACTATGGAATCATGTACAGGTGGCGGTATAGCAAATGCTATTACTTGCATAGAAGGAGCATCTGAAGTATTAAAATTCTCTGCTGTAACCTATTCAAATGAATACAAAATAAAAATGGGAGTTAACAAAAAAACAATAGACAAATACTCAGTATATTCTATTGAAACAGCTCATGAAATGGCTTATAACATATCTAATTATGCTAAGTCTGATATAGGTATAGGTATCACAGGGAAACTAAATAGAGCTGATATCAATAATAACTTTGGTCAAGATAATGAAGTATTCTTTTCAATATATTTTAACAATAAATACTATGATACGAGTATAATAGTAGATAAGAAAACGAGAAGAAAAAATAAAGATATTATTATAGAATTATTGATTGATAGATTAGAGGAATTATTATGGGAAGAAGAATTAATAAGGTAAAACTATTCGTTAATGAAAATGAAAAATCTCAAAAAGTAGCAAAGGAACTAGAAATAGAATTAAGAGATTTTAATTTTAGTATCGTTGATAAAGACTATGATTTAGCTATTTCCGTTGGAGGAGATGGATCATTTCTAAGAATGATAAAAGAAAACAACTTTAATAGTAATATTTACTATATTGGTGTTAATAGTGGAACATTAGGATTCCTTCAAGAAATCGATATTAAAGATACAAAAGACTTTGTAAAAAGACTAAATTCTGATGATTTTAGAACAGAAGATATTAATATTCAACAAACAACAGTAACAACAGAAAACAAAAACTATGTCTATGAAAGCCTTAATGAAATTGTCATCAGAAGTAAAGAATTCAATGCTTTAAAAATACCAGTATATGTAGATAACGAATTACTAGAAGACTTTAAAGGTGATGGACTACTTATAAGTACAAGTACAGGATCAACAGCCTATAACATGAGCTTTGGTGGTAGTGTTGTTTATAACACTTTAAATACCTTGCAAATAACACCAATCGCTCCATTGAATAACAAAGCATATAAGAGTTTATTAGTTTCTGTAATTATACCATCAAATAAAACCATCTCTCTATCTACATATGATGCTTATAATGATTTATTTCTTCAAATAGATGGCGAAGTAAAAAAACTAGATAACGTCATAAAAATAGAAACTAGAATAAGTGGTAAAACTATTAAATGCTTAAGAATGAATGATTATCATTTCATTACAATAATAAATGACAAAATATTATCAGAATAAAAAAGGTTTATTTTTTATATATATACCTTGTTATTCCATATTGATCCAATTCTTCAATAATACTTGTAACATCTTCAACCGATTTATCAAAATCACACTTAATCCAGTAATTAACAATTCCTAAAGTACCATTAAAAATATAAACTGAAGCATACTCAATACTATCTTCATCAATATTAGGCATTTCTTTAGTCCATCTCGTCTTACATTTATTATATGTCTCTTCCAAAATACTATTTAAGAAATATGGTTTACCAGTAGCAGTAAACAAAATCTTAACTAGCTTTTGATTATTATAACAAATATTAAGTAATGCTAAGGCATAATGAGATAGAGGTTGTTCATCAGAATCATCTAATGTATAAGCATTTTTAACTTCATTAACAAACTCTTCTTCTATCTTATCTAATAAATCATAAACATCTAAATAATAGCGATAGAAAGTAGCTCTATTAATATCAGCAATCTTACAAATCTCACTTACTGTAACTTTCGTAATATCTTTTTCACTTAATAAATCAATAAAAGTATCTTTTATTACATTCATAGTATATTTTGTTCTTCTATCCATATAATCACCTTTTTAAACAATTAACAACAGATTGTTTAATAACTATCATAAACAAATCAATTGATGATTGAATTAATCGCTGAATAAATTATACAATACAAGTGATAGTTATTCAACAAGTGTTTAAAAAGGTGATCAAGATGAAAATAATTGAAAATTTAAAAGAAATGTTTAAAAATGAAAAACATGCATGGGATAAATTCTATCCTAAAGATAAACTAAAAGTAAAAGTACCAGATATGTCATTATATGAATATATCTATGAAAACAATAAAACAAGACAAAACAATATAGCTATTAACTATTTTGGTAAAAAGATTAGTTACTATGAACTATTCTCATCTATCGATATATGTGCTAAAGCTCTTACTAGTCAAGGAGTAAGAGAAGGTGATGTAGTTAGTATTTGTATGGCTAATACACCAGAAGCAGTAATAGCATTTTATGCTGTTAGTAAAATTGGTGCTATAGCTAATATGATTCATCCCTTATCAGCAGAAGAAGAAATAAAGACAGCCTTAATAGATACCAATAGCGTCGTCCTTATAGCAATTAATATGTGTTATAAAAACATCAAAAATGTTATCGAAGAAACTAATGTCTACAAAGTTATTATTGTATCTCCAAGAGATTCAATGCCTAAACTAACAGGTGCTGGTTATTATCTATTAGAAGAAAGAAAAATATTTATTCCTAAAAGTAATGAAAAATTTACTCGTTGGAATGATTTCATGGCTCATGGAATGAAATATAATACTAAAGTATTAAGACATACTACTAAAGATACCCCAGCTGTAATCTTACATAGTGGTGGAACAACTGGTACACCAAAAAATATATTACTATCAAATGGTAATATAAATGTTGTAGTTGGCCAAGCTCAAACATCATTACCAGATGTCGATGATTCTGATAGCTTTTTATGTATCTTACCAATGTTTCATTGCTTTGGTTTAGTAGAAACTATTCACTTCCCATTAGGTACAGGTTGTACTTTAATGCTAATACCAAGATTTGATGCATCTCGTTTTGATAAAATACTAACCAAATATAAGCCAACTATCTTACCTGGCGTACCAACGTTATTTGAAGCATTAATAAAAAATAAACATATGGATAAAGTAGATCTATCAAAAATTAAATATGTTGTTTCTGGTGGTGATACTTTAACCGAAGAAAAGAACTTTAGAGTTAATGAATTCTTACATAAACATAATTGTAAAAGAAATATAGTCCAAGGATATGGATTAAGTGAAACTAGTGGTGGTTGTATCTTTGCTACTGAAGGAACTGATGTTTTAGGTAGTTCAGGAATTCCATTAGTAGGTAATAATATTAAGATTATTGATGTAGAAACTAAAGAAGAATTACCACCAAATAAACCAGGTGAAATAATGATTAGTGGACCATCAGTAATGCTTGGATACTTAAACAATGTTAAAGAAACTAATGAAGTCCTAGAAAAAGACAAAAAGGGACGCATATGGGTACATACTGGCGATATGGGATATGTTAATGAAGATGGCTTGTTATTCTTTGTACAGCGCTTAAAACGCTTAATAATCGTGTCTGGGTATAATGTCTTCCCATCACATATAGAAGAAGTATTAGAACGTCATGAAGCCGTCCTAAGTTGTTGTGTAGTAGGCATCCCTCATCCATATAAAGTCCAAGTACCAAAAGCATATATCGTTCTAAATGAAAAATACAAATCAAATGCTAAGATTAAAAAGAGTATTGAAGAATACTGTGAAAAGAATCTAGCTAAATACATGATTCCAAAAGAATTTGAATATCGTGAATCATTACCAAAAACAATGATTGGTAAAGTAGATTATCGAAAACTTGAAAACGAAGAAAGTGCTTAATATAAGCACTTTTTTCACTTAATATGATATAATCTAATGGGAGTGAGGTATTATGAATTACAATAGCGAAGAAGAATTCTTAAAAGACTATGATCCTAATAAATATGAACGTATATCTCTAACTACCGATATCTTATTATTAAGTATCAGTAGTGAAGAATCATCTAATTATCGTAAATCTAGCCATAAATATATGAGTGTTTTATTAGCTAAAAGAAATAATTATCCATTTAAGGGTATGTGGTGTTTACCAGGAGGTTTCTTAGATGTTAATGAAGACCTAGAAGATTGTCCATCTAGAATTCTAGCTAGTGAAACTAACTTACACGATATCTATCTAGAACAATTATATACATATGGTGGTGTTCATAGAGATCCAAGAATGCGTATAATATCAACTTCCTATATGGCTTTAGTTGATAAAAACAAATTAAATACTAAGATAAATGAAAACACTTGTTGGTTTAATATAAGTTATATAGAAAGAAATAATATCGTATCAGTATATTTAGATAATGGAAAAGAAACCTTAACATTCAAAATTAAGAAAACTTTAAAAGAAAAAACTACTGACCGATATAAATTTGAAATACTAGAAAACAAATATTTAGCATTTGATCATCCACTAGTAATCTTAGCTGGAATTGAAAGATTAAAAAACAAAATTAACTATACAGATGTTGTATTTAATATGATGCCTGAATACTTTGCTTTAGGAGATTTACAACAAGTATATGAAGTAATTCTAAATAAGAAACTATTAGATCCAGCATTCAGAAGAATCATTGCTAATAAAGTAGAAAAAACTACCAAAGTTAAAACAGGTGTTGGTCATCGACCATCAGCATTATTTAGGTATAAAAAGAGCAAATAGCTCTTTTTTTATGCAATAAAAAAAGGCTTCATTGAAGCCTTTTAATTATTTTTGTCCAGCATAGTAAGTTTGAGATTTAACTTTAGTTTTACCAGTAAATTCCCAACCTTCTAAGTATGAACTCTTACTCCAAGTATATTTATATGAAGTATGTTTCTTAGTCTTCTTAGTAGCATCAATTGTTACAACAGACTTCTTAGTACATTTAGTTCCATTTAGAGTATATCCAGATGGACAAGTGTAGTAATCGATGTATCCTTTAACAGTCTTAACACATTTATGATCAGAAGTTAAAGTAGCATCTTTATCTTCACAATAATATCCTTGAATTGTTTCTACTTTAGAACACTTAGTATTTACACCAGTACCTGATTGAGTATATCCTGTAGGACAACTGTATGTATAAATAGGTGTTTCAGTAGCATTTATCTTATATTCACATTTCTTAGTAGTTTCATTTAATGTATATCCAGATGGACAAACTAGAATAGTTTGACCAGGATGTGCAGTTGCATTGATTGTTTCAATACATTTTGTACCACTTAATGTCATTCCACTAGGGCAAGTATAAGAACCTGTTCCTTGATGTGGAGTAGCACTATAAGTCTTAGTACATGTAGTATTATTTCTAGTATATCCTTGTGGACAAGTATATGTAGTAGTTGCAGTAGCAGTAGTAGTAATAGTACACTTAGTACCATTTAATGTACCACCATTAGGACAACTATATGTTTGACTAGATGTAGCATTAATTGTATCAGTAGATGATACTATACAACTAGTTCCACTTAATGTACCGCCGTTTGGACAAGTATAAGTTGTTGTAACAGTAGCATTATAATTAGAATTTACATAACATGTAGATCCACTTAATGTACCACCATTAGGGCAACTATAAGTTGTAGTAGCAGTAGCACCATAACTAGATGATGTATAACATGTAGATCCACTTAATGATCCACCATTAGGACAACTATAAGTAGTCTTAGCAGTTTTAGATCTTGTATAGTAAATATATCTATATCCGATTCCTTTAGAACCTCCACAAGTTACACCAGATACAGCACCTTGTAATACTAATTTAGAAGTATCACCAGTATAACTTTCTCCAGATGAACATGAAGTTTTAGAACCAGCATTTACCCAACTTCCATATACATATGATACAGAAGCATGTGCAGCATAACTAGATGATTTAACACAACTAGTTCCACTTAATGTACCACCGTTTGGACAACTATATTTAACATTTCTAGTAGCAGCATAACTAGTAGCTTTAGTACATACAGTACCATTTAAAGTTCCACCATTAGGACAACTATATTTAATATTCTTAGTAGCAGCATAACTTGATGAAGTTGTTCTAGTACACTTAGTACCATTTAAAGTATAACCACTTGGGCAACTATATTTAGTTGTTGCTGTAGCATCATATACTTTATAACAACTTGTACCATTCTTAGTATATCCAGATGGACAAGTATAAGTAGTTGATGATGATGCAGTAGTTGTTAATGTACATGTAGTACCACTTAGTGTTCCACCTTGATCACAAGTATAAGATGTAGCACCAGGTTTATATGTAGCATCATAAGTCTTAGTACACTTAGTACCATTTAGTGTATAACCAGTAGGACAAGTGTAAGTTGTTTGACCAGTTTTTTCAGTAGCTTCTGTATATTTAATACAATAAGAACCATTTAATGTATAACCGCTTGGACAAGAATAATCTTTTCCAGTTTGAGTCTTAATTGCATCAATATAAACAATTTTTTGACCTCCATCACCAATCTTAGCGTCAACTGTAACAACTGAACTTGGTGTGTAATGAGGAGTAGCATCTATTGTAGCACCTGTTGTATTCTTAGTACATTTCTTACCATTTCTAGTATATCCTTCTGGACAACTATAAGTAGTCTTTGTAGTTACAACAGCTTTTCTATGTTGATAGTAAGTTGTCTTAACAGTATACTTACCATCTTTGACATCATAATCACTATAATCAGTATCGTCTACTTCAGTAGCACTTGAATTATTGTTTGAATTATTATTGTTATAATCTGTTCCTTTATTAATATCAAGGTCAGAATTATTATTACTATTATTGTTATTTATTGAAGATGAATTGTTATCAGCAATTGTACTAGAATTATTGTTGTTATTAATTACAGTAGTACAAGTTCCTGCTGAACATACAGTTGTACATCCAATAGTTTCAATAATGTAATCATTAGTTTCTCCACATTTAAGAGCAACTTTTAATGAGTATTCATTTTCTGAAATCTTAGTAACTTCTACTTTTGATGAAGATTCATCACAAGTATTACCATTCTTATCAGTAAAACGAATTAGTAAATGGTTATCAACCATCTCTTTTAAAGTCATTGATGATTGTTCACCAACACTCTTAGGTAATCTATCAACAGTATAATAGTTTCTAGCTGCTTCACGCATTGTATTAACATTATCTCTATATACGCTGTCGTAGAATACACTCATGTTAGGTCTTGGAAATATCCATACTAGTAATAATATAAATAGAATTATAAGAATGATTTTTACTAATACGTCTTTCCAATTGATACCTACTCTGTAGGTAACATTATTCTCTTCGTACATAATTTTTCCTCCTTCTATTTAGATTATTTTCCTAGTGATCTGTTATCACTATTTACATAGTAATTATTTTGTGCCATTCCTTCCAAATCAGTTTGAATTCTTTGACCAAATGTTTGACCATCGATTAATACTTCATCGATACCCCAAACATAATCACAACTGTTATTGATCCATGCATTAATCTCATCATATGTTACTAAATCAGGATTAATTATTGGATATCCGTTTGCGTCAACACCATCACTGTTTAGTCTATTATAAACTTCCCAAGTTTGGTTAACTTCATCAACGACTACACCTTGTTCATTTCTTATTTGATAATGGTTAGCGAAAATTAATTGAGCTTCTGTAGTTAAGATAATAGCTGAAGAATGGTTAGCTAATACTTGTTCAGCTGTGAATGTATAAGTAATACCTTCTTTAGCTTCTTTACCACTCTTAACTGTAATAGTTGCTCCATTACCTTTCATTAAGTCAGCCATTACTTGACCAACTTCTCTATAAATAGCGTTGATTTCTTCTCTATTTGTACTTGAGTACATTTCGAAACGTTTTTGTTGAATCCATTGAATTAATGGATAAACACCATTATTACCATAAGCAGCAAATGCTTCAGCAAATCCAACATTGTTAGGATTTGGATTTAATAATGCATTGAAATCATTATTTCCTGTAGCAAATACTATATGATATAAGTAATCATCATGATTAATAGGTGAGATTAAGATATTTAATAATTGTAAATGTAGAATATCAATCTCTTCTAATGAACTTGGTGCATATACACCATTAGCATATTTGATTAATTTGAATACTTCATCAACTGTATAAGGTACAGTAGTTTCTGAATTTACTAATCCAGCAGCATTCATTTGATCTACTAATTCTTGAGCTCTAGCTCTAACTAATGTATCGTTTTCAACATCACCTAAATTAACAACATATTCTCTAGCACCATAGTCTTGAGTAGGTTGTTGAGTTTGTTGAGCAACTGTTGGAGCTGGTGTTTGTTGTACAAATACTTCTTGATCTGTGTTAGCACGATCATCTGGAAGCATTGTTGCAGCAACTGTAGGTTCACTACCAGTTATATGAGCACCTGTTCTTTTTAAGTCCTTGTTTCCAAGACCTTTAACGACATTGCATCCTATAACGGCAACTAATGCTAGTGCTAATACACCAGTAGTCCATTTCCAGAAATTACCGCTCTTTTTAGCTTTTGGAGCTTCTTCATAATCTCTGTAGTCTTCTTCGCTTTCTAATTCATCCTCAACAGGATCAATTACTTCAACATCTTCATCAGTAAGATTTTTTTCAGCTTCTCTTTCAGCGTTATCTCTTACTTCACGGAATAATAATTCATCAGCAGCTTTATTCTTAGCATCAGAAATAATAAAGTCGTGAGCAGCTTCAGCTTCATCATATAAACGACCATATTCAGAAAGACTTATCTCTCCGTTTCTACGTTTATGATATAACTCTGAACTTATTCTCAAAAAAGCATCATTAACATCTTCAAGAGTAGCATCTTCGGTTAATCCTAATATTTCGTAATATTTTTTCATAACATTTCCCCCTTAACAAAATATTTCTCCTTTGACAATGAGTTATACTACTATAATCACTGGTGTTTGTCAACTTTTTATCTATATATAGTAAGCATAATTCCCTTCGTCAAAATCTTCCCTTTTCCTTGTTGTCGAGAAAATTAT
>JAEEGL011046649.1_pt1 | contig 16054 bp, 5 predicted proteins | sample 9134231 | NCBI WGS metagenome assembly JAEEGL01 (sample SAMN16246548, study PRJNA631951) | gut metagenome | biome: gut microbiome; feature: rumen; material: fiber-attached | host: Bos | place: Iran: Karaj | collected 2018-10 | reverse complement strand
GCAGTACGACGAAGTTGAAGAGTACGACTTCAATGCGCCTGTAACTATGCGTACTGAGCCTACAAAAGTTGGCTACACGTTTAGCCACTGGAGCGAGATAATAACCAATATGCCAGCTAATGACGTTGTTATAACTGGTACGTTCACTGTCAACCAATATGGTGCAACGTGGATGATGAACGATGGTACGGCTGATACGTTCACTGCTGAGCCTACAAAGTTCGACTATGGCACGGCAATCACTGCGCCTGAAGGAAAACCAACCCGCACAGGTTACGAATTCAAGGGTTGGAGCAAGACATCAAATGCAAGTGCGCCTGATGCTTCTCTTGGTACGATGAGCGAGAATGGCGAGACGTTCTATGCTGTTTGGGCTATCAATACATATCTGTTGACTTGGAACATAAATACTACTGATGCTACGGCTACGCTTGGTACAACCTCATATACAGTAGGTGAGGTTACGTTCAACGATCCTATTGCTAAGCCTGCGCCTACTCGCACAGGTTGGACGTTCAAGTATTGGATGGAGACCGAGGCAGGCAGTGAAGCTACCGTTCCTTCTAACATGCCAGCTAAAGCACTTACCTACTATGCTAAGTGGCAGGTTAATACTCATACGTTGACATGGGAAGAAAACTCACCTGTAGGTTCAACTGCAACTCTTAGCGGTAATTATCCAAGTGGTAATGTAGATTATGGTACTGCAATTGTTAAACCTACTGCAAATTGCACTGGTTATGAGCTCAAAGGCTGGGCATTGAGTGCCGGTGGTGCGGTGGTAGATGTTGCAGAACAAATGCCTGATGCTGATGTGACTTACTATGCAATTTGGGAAGAGGCAAGCGGCATTCCATATATCGTTCGCCACTTGCAGCAGAACGTAGATAAGACTGCGTATGTAGAGGAATCTACAGAAACTAAGTATGGTACTACAAATGGTGTTACTGAAGCAATTGCTAAGTCGTTCGACGGCTTTACAGCTTTGGATATCACACAAGGCATAATAGCTGCTGATGGCTCAACGGTAGTAGAGGTTAAGTACGATCGTAAGAACTTCCAACTCACTTGGGACTTCGGCAATGGTACAACAACTCAAACGGCTGGTACTGATTATACAGAAGCAGGTTCTGTAACATTTGGTGCTACGCTCACTGCTCCTACTTTGACACGCACAGGCTACAAGAACCCAACTTGGTCACCTGAAGTTCCTGCTACAATGCCAGCAGCAGATGCTACGTACACCACAGTTTGGACACCTAATAAATATCATGTTGCATTCGATAATAATGGCGGCAACAATGAAATGGATAATCAAGAGTTTACGTTCGATGCGGCACAAGAACTCTCTGAAAATCTCTTTACTAAGACCGGTTACCACTTCGCCAAATGGCAAGATGCTGCTGATGCAAATAATAGATATGCAGATAAGCAAGAGGTTAAGAATCTCACTACTGTCGATGGCGCAACAATAACGCTCAAAGCTCAGTGGGAAGCTAATAACTATACCATTGTATACAATGGCAATGGCGCTACCTCTGGTTCTATTGCAAATCAGTCGGCTACATACGATCAAGATGTAGATATTGCTGATAATGCAAATGCAACGGATTACAAGCGCACAGGCTACACATTCAACAATTGGAATACAAAGGCTGATGGCACTGGCGTTACATACTCAGCTACACAGACGCCTAAGCCACAAAACTTGACATCTCAAAAAGATGGTGTAGTTACGTTGTACGCTCAGTGGGCCGTTAATACTTACACAGCAACGTGGATGAAGAACGATGGCTCGGATGCAATCTTCACTACAAGCAACTTCAACTATGGCGCAACAATCACCGAGCCTACTACGAATCCTACTCGTGAAGGCTACACCTTCTTGGGTTGGAATACAGAGTATGACGCAACTGTTAAGCTCGACAACCTCGGAACAATGCCAGTTGATGGTATAACGTTCTACGCTGTATGGACTGAGGCCGATGGTATTCAGTACATCGTACGTCACATGTGGCAGAATGTTGATGATGATGACTACGCTGTGCATGAGACCGAAACGAAGTCCGGTAAGACTAATGCTCTGACAGTAGCTGCGGCTAAAGACTACACTGGCTTCACCGCTCAGTCGTTCGTTCAGAAGCAGATCGCGGCCGATGGTAGCACAGTTGTAGATATTTACTACAACCGCAATAGCTACTCTCTCGCTTGGACGCTCAATGGTGGCACGGCTACAAATACTTATACCGCAGCAGGTAGTGTTCGCTACGGCAAAGCACTCACCAAGCCAGAACTTGAACGCGAAGGCTACGATGTATATGTATGGCAGCCTGAAGTTCCTGTTACAATGCCTGCCGGAGATGCTACATACGAAGCTGTTTGGACGCCAAATACTTACGATGTAGTATTCAATTCAAATACTGGTACTGGCGCTATAGCTAAGCAGACATTCACCTTCGATGTAGCTCAAAAACTTACTAAGAATAATGGTCAGATAACTAAAGAGGGCTACACTTTCACTGGCTGGAATACAGCAGCAGATGGAAATGGTAATCCTTATGCTGATGAGCAAGAGGTAGAAAACCTCACTTCGGTCAAAGGCGCGACAATCACGTTGTACGCTCAATGGGAAGCTAACAGCTATACTATTGTATACAACGGCAACCATGTAGGCGTAACTGGAAATACTCAGCCGACGGATGCTGTATACGACCAAGCTGTGACGATTGCCGCTAATGGCTTCAACGTTGTTGGCTACTCATTCAGCAATTGGAATACTAAGGAAGCTGGCAATGGTGATAGCTATGCACCAGGTGCTACTCCTAAGAACCTCACTAACGAGCCTAATGGTACATTCAACCTCTATGCACAGTGGTCTGTCAACCAATACTCTGTAACGTGGATGATGAACGACGGTACGGATGATACGTACACCACTGAACCTACTAAGTTCAACTATGGCGCAACAATCACCGCACCTGAGGGTAAACCAAGCCGCACAGGCTACGACTTCGTTGGTTGGAGTAAAAATCAACTCGCAACGGATAAGGATGCATCGCTTGGTGTAATGAGTGAGAATGGCGAAACGTTCTACGCTGTTTGGTCTGAGGCCGATGGTATCCAGTACATAGTTCGCCACATGCAGCAGAACGTCGATAACGATGACTACACCGAGTTCGATACAGATACGAAACATGGTGTGACGAATGCTCAAACTGAGGCAACTCATAATCCATACGATGGCTTCACAGTTCAGCCATATAGCCAGAAGCAGATCGCGGCCGATGGTAGCACAGTTGTAGATATTTACTACAACCGCAATAGCTACTCTCTCGCTTGGACGCTCAATGGTGGCACGGCTACAAATACTTATACCGCTGCTGGTAGTGTTCGCTTCGGCAAAGCACTCACCAAGCCAGAACTTGAACGCGAAGGCTACGACGTATATGTATGGTCGCCTGAAGTTCCTGCTACAATGCCAGCCGTAGATGCTACATACGAAGCTGTTTGGACGCCAAATACATATAAGGTTGCGTTCCACAATAATACTGGTAGTGGTTCGATGACGCCTCAAGAGTTTAACTACGATGAGGAGAAAGCACTCACAGCAAACACCTTTACCAAGACTGGTTACACCTTCGCTGGTTGGGTAGATGCGAATGATGCAACTAAGACCTACACCGATGGCCAGAATGTGAAGAACCTTACATCTGCTTTGGGAGCAACGATAGATCTCAATGCTCAGTGGACGCCTAATAACTACACAATAGTTTACCATGGCAACCATGCGAACGTGACTGGTTCTACGGCTTCTACAGCTGCTGTATACGATGTAGACGTTACCATCGCTAACAACGGATTCAACTTGAAGGGACATAGCTTCCTCAACTGGAATACCCAAGCTGACGGTAACGGTGAGACGTTCGTTGAAGGTGCTACCGATGTTAACCTCACTGCAGAGTTGAATGGCAAGTTCAACCTCTACGCTCAGTGGAAGGCTAACAAGTATAAAGCAACGTGGATGATGAACAATGGAACTACCGACAAGTTCACCGAAACGGATGTTGAGTACGATACTAATATTACTGCACCTATATCTACTCCTTCTCGCGAAGGCTACTCATTTGCAGGTTGGAGTGCATCTGCTTCGTCTACTGTTGCCGACGACAACTTTGGTACAATGGACGACGATGGCGAAACGTTCTACGCCGTTTGGACGGCAAACAAATATCTATTGGCTTGGAATGTTAATGCTGGCGACGATGCTACGGCTAAACTTGAAGGTACATATACACCTAATGGCATGACCGTCTTCGGTACCAACTTGGTTGCACCTTCGGCAACACGCCACGGATACACCTTCAAGGGCTGGTCTGAGACGCAGAATGGTAGCACCATCGAGCCAATCTTAGACAAGATGCCTGCTCGCGCTCTCAGCTACTACGCTAAATGGGATGTTAATAAGCATACTTTGACTTGGAATATTAACTCTCCATCTAACTCGGCTGCTGCATTCGAGAGCGACGACTATACGAAGGGCACTACTGCCTTTGGTACTCCTATAAATGCACCTTCTGTAAGTTGTGTAGGCTACGTATTCAAAGGTTGGACGACATCACTTGATGGCGATGTTGTAGAACCTCAGCCTACAATGCCAGACGAAGATTTGACATACTATGCTAAGTGGGAAGAAGCTGATGGTATTAAGTATATCGTACGTCACTATATGCAGAACGTCGATGACGACAATTATACATATACTGACGAAGAGAAGACCGGTACCACCAATGCTACGACAGCCGCTGTGGCTAAGACCGTTGCAGGCTTCGCTTCTCAAGACTTTACACAAGGTACAATTGCTCCTAACGGCAGCACGATTGTAGAGATTTACTACAACCGCAACAACTACACATTGACATGGGAAGTTGCTGGTGGTATTATTGGCAGCGCTCCATACACCGAGGCTGGTCTTGTACGCTACGGTAAGGCGCTTACCGCTCCTTCGCTCACGCGCACTGGCTACGATGTATATGTATGGTCGCCTGAAGTTCCAGCTACAATGCCAGCTGGCGATAAGACCTATACCGCTGTTTGGTCTGCTAATACGTACGAAGTAGTATTCAATGCAAACACAGGTAAGAACACCATGCCTAATCAGACATTCACTGTTGATGTGCCTCAAGATCTCAACGAGAATACCTTCGAGAAAGAGGGTTACACATTCAACAAGTGGAATACTCAAGCCGATGGCAATGGTACTTCATACAACGATAAGCAGCGTATTGATGTGAACCTCACTACTACGAATAATGCTGCATTCAACTTGTATGCTCAGTGGGTTGCAAATACTTATACCATAAGGTATTATGGCAATAAGACTAATGTCACTGGCGCTACGCCTGAAACTTCGGCTACGTACGACCAGAATGTAACTATAGCAAACAACGAGTTCAATTTGGTTGGTCACACCTTCCGCAACTGGAACACGCAGCCTGATGGTGGCGGCGTTACCTACAGCGAAGGCGACGTGAAGAAGAACCTCACCGCTGAACCTAATGGCGAGTTCAAACTCTATGCTCAGTGGAGTATTAATAAGTACGATGCTATCTGGAAGATGAACGATGGTTCGGATGATAATTACGCTACGACCAAGTTCAACTACGATGCTGAAATTACCGAACCTGCTGGCAAGCCTACGCGCGATGGCTACACCTTCAAGGGCTGGAGCAAGAATCAAACCGCTACGGCAGCCGATGCAGACCTCGGAGCTATGGACGAAGGTGGCGAGACGTTCTACGCCGTTTGGACAACGAACCAATACGAAATTGTTTGGGATGTCAATACTACCGACGAGACAGCTAATTTGAGCGGTCAGTTCTCTAATGGCTTAATCTACTTCGGTTCGAACATCGTTGCTCCTAAGGCAGAGCGCACGGGCTACACGCTCCGCGGTTGGTCTGAGTCGCAGGCTGGTGGTACGATAGAACCTATCGAGACTACAATGCCTTCGCGCAATTTGCACTACTACGCTCAGTGGCAAGTGAATATGCATACCCTCACATGGGATGCTAACTCACCATCGAACTCAACCGCTTCGCTTGGTGGCGACTACACTAAGGGTAACGTTGCATTCGGTACGCCAATCATCGCTCCGTCGCCTGTCGAGTGCGTAGGTTACGTATTCAGTGGCTGGTCGACGGCTAAGAATAGTGCAGTAGGCAACGTAGAACCTAAGATGCCTGATAAGGATGTTACCTACTACGCTGTTTGGACTGAGTCTGACGATGTTAAGTATATCGTTCGCCACCATAAACAGAATATCTATGACGATGACTATACCGAAGTTGAAGCCGATCGCGAGACCAAGAAGGGTACAACCAACGGCAAGACCGAGGCTGCAGCTAAACTTTACAGCGGCTTCAGCGTGCTTGACTTCGAACAGGCAGACATCGCTCCTAACGGCAGCACCATTGTAGATATTTACTACAATAGAAATAGCTACGAATTGGCTTGGGATTACGCAGGTGGCGAAGAGAGTAGTGCAGCATTCACTGCCGCTGGTATCACACGCTTCGGCGCAGCACTCACCGCTCCAAAACTCACGCGTACGGGCTATGATGTATACGTATGGTCTCCTAACGTTCCTGAAACGATGCCGGCTGCTAATGCTACATACACTGCCGTTTGGACGCCTAATACCTACACTGTGACATTCAACAACAATGGTGGTAGTGGCACAATGACGCCTCAAACCTTTACTTATGACGAGGCTCAAGATCTTACGGCGAACATCTTCACACGTGAAGGCTACACATTCGCTGGTTGGGCTATCGAGAATGAAGATGACGTTAAGTACGAAGATGCTCAGAATGTGAAGAACCTCACGAGCGTCAACGGTGCTACGGTTAAACTCGCTGCCGTTTGGAAGGCTATCGACTACACCGTAACTGTAAATAACGGTACATCTAATAAGGCTACGGCTAACATCGGTCAGACGGTAACCCTAACGCCTGATGCTGTGACGGGCTGCACGTTCAATAGTTGGAGCGTTGTCACCGAGGCTGGCAATAGCGTAAGTATGAGCGGTAATAGCTTCGTGATGCCTGCTGCTAACGTAATTGCAACTGCTGCATACGATACTATATACTACAAAGTGACTGTGAGCGGCGGCGCTATAGCTGACGCTACTACAGCTAAGTATCAGCAGATTGTTACTGTAGACCACGAGGCTAAACCAGGCTACAACTTCACTGGCTGGACTGTCACCGATGCTAACGGAAACGAAGTGATTGTCAACGGCGGTAAGTTCACAATGCCTGCTTCTGATGTGACTGTGGTTGCTAACTACGTAGCTATACAGTATATAATTACCGTAGATAATGGTACGGCAGATAAGTACGAAGCTCCTATGGGCGAGGCTGTGACAATCACCGCTAACGACCCAGTAGCTGGCTACGAGTTCGACTATTGGGAGATTACAAACGGCGTTGGCGCTTCGATGAACAACGAGAATGCAAGCACCACAATACTCCGCGTAGGTACGAGCAACGTGAATGTCCGTGCAAACTATCGTCTTGTCGACTACACAATCACCGTCAATGGTGGTACGGCTGACAAGGCTACTGCGAACATGAACGACCACGTGACCATCACTGCCAATGCTCCAGCTATCGGCTACGAGTTCACCAATTGGACAATCGTTAGTGGCGAGGGCGCTCAAATAACCAGCGCTACAAGCAACGAGACGACCATTACTGTAGGTACGGGTAATGTTGAGGTGACAGCTAACTACAAGCTCACCGAATACATCATCACCACTCATAATGCTACGTCGAACTTCTCGACAGCTACATACGAGACTACTGTGTCGCTCACCGCAGATACTAAGCCTGGCTACACATTCGAAAGTTGGACTACTAATCCTGAAGTTTCGGTAACCTTCACCAACACCTTTGTGATGCCGGCAAGCGACATCGATGTCACCGCGAACTTTACGCCTAATACATATACTATAGAATATGTAAACAATGGCGGTGTAGGTACTACGGTCGACCAAGATGCTACATACGATGTAGACATTACGATACTCAGCAATACGGGCTTCACTAAGGCTGGTTATGAGTTCATTAGCTGGAATACCCAACCTGATGGATCTGGTGATACCTATTATCCGGGCTCAACGCAGAAGAACCTTGCTACCGAAGGCACTATCACCCTCTATGCTCAATGGGAGATTGCAGGCTTCATAATTACCTTCAATAACAATGGTGGAAAAGGCTCTATGGCAACTCAGCAGATCAACTACGATAAATGGGATTATCTGTCGAAGTGCACATTCACCAAGACTGGCTACAAGTTCACCGCTTGGAATCTCAAGCCTGATGGTACTGGTAAGTCGTATACCGATGAAGAATATGTATCGAATATTACTGCTGGCGAGGCTGTTACGCTCTACGCACAATGGGCTCCAGTCGACTACTATGTAGCATTCGATAGCAATGCCGAGGGTGATCCTGTTTCTGGCTCGATGGCAAATCAACTCTTCCGCTTCGACGATGCCGAACCGCTGAATACTAACGTATTCGCTCGCTCTGGCTATACCTTCACAGGCTGGAACCGCAACGAAGCCGGAACGTCTACTGACTATGCCGACGGCGAAGTAGTGAAGAATCTCGCATCTGAGGATGGCGAAATTGTCCGCCTCTACGCTCAGTGGACGGCTAATACATACCGCATAGTATTCAAGGCTAACGATGGCACAGGTAAGATGGACGACGAAATCATGACCTATGGCATTGAAGCTAACTTGACACCTAACGCATTCACTCGCGACGGCTACACATTCGCTGGCTGGGCAACCTCAGCAGATGGCAAGGGTGCTCGCTACGAGAATAAACAAGCTGTGAAGAACCTCGTTGGTGATAACAATGGCGAAATCAAGCTCTACGCTCAGTGGACACCGATTACATACACCGTTGTGTTCTATGCTAATAATGCTAAGGCAACCGGCACAACCGAAAGTCAGAAGTTTACCTATGACGAGGCTAAGACTTTAAGTAAGAATGGCTTCGTTATCGATGGTCACACCTTCTTGGGCTGGTCAACATCGATAAACGGCGCTGTAGAGTATATCGATGAGCAGACAGTAGTGAATATCACTAATACGCCTGACGCAACCATCAGCCTCTACGCTGTTTGGACGGCTAATGCATACTACATAGTATTCGACGGTAACGGCAATACTGGTGGTTCAATGGCTCGTCAGCAAGTTGTGTTCGACGAGTCGGTATTCCTCAACAACAACGCATATACGCGTCTTGGTTTCACCTTCAATGGCTGGAATACCGCCGCTGATGGCTCAGGTAGTGCATACATTGATCACGCTGTGGTAAGCAACCTCACTACTGAGGCCAATGGTGTAGTTACCCTCTACGCTCAGTGGAAGGCTGGTATATACACCGTAACTACCGACCAATTCACCACGAGCAATGTGGCTGCTGCGACTATGGGCACTGTGGTTACTTTGACGCCTATCTATCGTGAAGGCTACGAGTTCGTTGGCTGGACTACCAAGCCTGCGACCATCACCATCAGCGAGGATAATACCTTCGAGATGCCAGCGAGCGATGTTGAGGTTATCACCTTGTTCAACGTTTCTACTTACACCATTACTTACAATGGCGTACCTGATGGCGTAGAAAACAACAACCGTACGCTCTACTCGATAATCGATGACGACATCACGCTTGAGAATATCACACGCTCTGGTTACATATTCCTCGGCTGGTTCGACGAATTAGGTAATCAGATAACCGTGATACCTTCAGGCTCTGTTGGTAACCTCAACCTGACTGCTAAGTGGAAGGCAGATATTGATATCGATTGTATCGATTCTAAGCCGTTCATCACGTGGAATATGCCAAGTGACTACAAGCCATTCATAACTTGCGAAAACGATGAGTCGATTGTGGTAGAAATTACTACTCCGCAAGGCAACTTCGCTAACTGCAATGGCAAAGTATTTACTGGTAATCAGATTATGAATTATGTGAACTACACATTCTTCGTAAACGGCGTGAAGATGCAGTCCGATACCTTGAATACGTTCACATTGCCTGATGAGGGCATACCAAGCAAAGGCATTGTGGATGTCGCAGTATCGTTGATAGAGGATACCTTGACGTATCATATCAGCTACGAGATTCGCCATAGATTCATTCGTATCATGTGGGATGACGTCCTTTCTGTTATCAATTCGGATGAATACTTCGGCAAAGAGCTAACGCTTAATGATTCGTTCACATGGTATCGAGAGGGAGAATCAACGCCGATTGCAGAGAACAAGATGTTCTATGATAATAAGGGCGTCTCTCTCTACAACACCGGTACATACTACTTGGTAGTTGTTACCACCGAAGGCGAGGTTTACACTTCATGTCCTAAGTATACCGATGATAGAGGTATGGTGGCAGCGTCATCGCTTGTGGCATACCCGAACCCATCGTCAGGTGTAGTTAACGTGAAAGGCGGTACATGGGATGTAGGCGATGAGATAACTGTCGTCAACGAAAGTGGTCAGACGGTGATAGTACGAACCGCCGAAAGTGCGACGAAAGACAAGGTCGACCTGTCTGGCTTGCCGCAAGGAACCTACGTAATCAGAATTGGCAACGATGTGGTTAGCGTAATAAAACGATAAATAAATAGTTCTGCCGCTGGCAGCAAAACCAGCGGCAGACATAAAAAAGGAAATCGACTAATTACACAACTAAACACTCAGAACCATGAATACTACATATATAAAATATAACGCTATGAGCTGGTTGAAATGCCTTGCAATGCTCTTGATTTTGGCCATTGTCGCTCCGTGTGACCTCGATGCTGCGCCTAAACGAAAGACAAAGAAAAAGAAGTACACTACGCAAGAACTTGAGAATATGTTCCTCACGTTCGATTGGGGTGGAGGTCTCTATACTTATACATATGATGTCAAGGGTGATGGACAGAAAAATATGAAACCGGGTGGTACCTTCAATGTCTGCTTCCAGCAATTCTTCTATAGTGGAATGGGCTATTGTGCTGGTATCGGAGTTTCGTATTATGGTGCTGCAACCACATTTAGCGCTCTCGAAGAAGTTGCCGTTACTGACAAGTTGGTACATGCCTACGACAAAGAGTTCGACAATGTGCAGCAACCTGAACCTGAAACGTTTACCTACCGAACATACTTCAATACTGTATCAGAACGTCAACACCTTGTGCAACTCGAGGTCCCTGTTATGGCGATGTACAAGTTGAAGAATATGACTGAGATGTGGGATTTTACGGTTGGCGCAGGCGTACGCCTCGGTGTGCCTCTGATGAAAAAATACAAACTCACTGATGGTATGTATGAGACTCGAGGTTATTTCGAATCGACAAACGTAGAGTATAATGATCTTGAACAGCATGGCTTCACTACTAAATCTGACAAGAAAACTGGCAAGAGCAATTTGAATCCAGTGACATGTAACCTTTGTCTTGATGCTGGCTTCAACTACCATTGGACGCGAAACAAGACGATTTATTTCGGTCTCTATTTTAGTTATTGTATTACTAACGTCGCAAAGTCAAGTAGCTCTGGCATTGTCAGCGTTGATGATCAAAGCTATAATGGCGTACTTGGTTCGCAACTTGTCGATAATGCTCATTTGATGGGTGCTGGCGCTAAAGTTCAACTTTGTTTAGACTTCGTCCGTGTTCAGTCGATGTTCAAAAAGGGCAGTGCTCGTAAGGTTAATGCCCGTAGTAAACGAAGCGTAAGGTCGATGTTCTAAAAAATAGTATTGCCAAAACGTTGTGCAAAATCTACGTTTGGCATTGCATTCACGTCTACATACAAAAGGACTGTTACATTGTTGACGGTCCTTTTTTGTGCTATATGCTCTCCCAATAGACGCTCTCGTAACTCTTAATTAGGAATTCGTAATTATAGAAACATTTGCGCATTCCGTAAACCGTATTAATCGTTCGGTGTTTTTGCAATCTTATACTAAATTAGCCGCCTGAAACAATACGAAAGACATGCTCAAAGATTATAATTCAACGCGAGGTCCGCTCTACATGCCCGAATATGGACGCAATATCCAACGTATGGTGGCTCACGCGTGCACTATAGAAGACCGCGAGGAGCGCAACCGCTGTGCTCGTACTATCATCGATGTTATGGGAAACCTCTTCCCTGAACTTCGTGATACCGAGGATTCCCGCCACAAACTCTGGGACCATTTGGCAATTATGTCGAATTTCAAGCTCGACATCGATTCTCCGTACCCGATGCCTACGCCAGAGAAGATTATGCGCAAGCCCGACCGCTTAGATTATAATTGCCACCGCATTCGTTTTCGCCATTTTGGTAGCATCATTGAGCGTATGGCCAAGGCTACTGTAGGCATGGAGGACCTCTACGAGCAGCAGAGCGCCATTCAGAGTATTGCTTGCAGCATGAAACGTCGCATACTTATGCTCAATAAAGATGACATCTCCACCGACGATCGTATATTCGGCGATTTGCAGGCTATGACCGATGGTGAAATTTTTATCGACGAAGGTGTCACTACATCAAACTTTCGCCCGAATCTCACTGCGCCCGACAACAATAATGGCGCTGGCAGTCGTAAGCAGCAACAGCAGCAACGTCAGCAGCAGGGCGGCGGCAAGAAGAACCGCAATCAGCGTCGTAATAGATATTGATTCATTACCATATAAATACATTTCAAATTGTCATCTTTTGTCATTGAAGGCGGTCGCCCACTCTCGGGTTCTATCGATCCACAAGGTGCTAAGAATGAGGCACTGCAAGTGTTATGCGCCACCTTGTTGACCTCTGAAGAGGTTGTCATTGATAATATTCCAGACATCGTTGATGTCAATAATCTTATAAATCTGCTTGCAGCAATGGGCGTGGGCGTTCGTCGTGAAAGCCCGCACCGCTGTCATTTGCAAGCAGCCAACATTAATCTCGACTATCTCCTTACCGACGACTTCAAGCAGAGAGCTTCATCGCTTCGTGGTTCAATAATGATTATGGGACCGCTTCTCGCACGATATGGCGTAGCGCATTTCCCGAAACCCGGTGGTGATAAGATTGGTCGTCGACGTCTCGATACGCACTTCTACGGATTCAAAAAACTTGGCGCCGAATTTTCGTTCGATGCTAACGACGTTTTCTACTCCGTGCGCGGCAACAATATGAAGGGCTGCTATATGCTCCTCGATGAGGCTTCGGTAACTGGTACGGCTAATATTATTATGGCAGCAGTACTTACGCCTGGTGAGACGACTATATACAATGCGGCTTGCGAACCATACATACAGCAACTCACGCGTATGCTCGTGTCGATGGGTGCAAAAATCGAAGGTATTGGCTCGAACTTACTAAAGATCACTGGCGTTGACAGTCTGTCGGGTTGCGAACACCGAGTTTTGCCTGATATGATTGAGGTTGGCTCATTCATTGGTATGGCAGCAATGACGGGTGGCGACATAACCATTCGTAACGCTGGTTTGCATCACCTTGGCATCATTCCTTTTGCCTTTGAACGTATGGGCATCGCAATCGAGAAGAAGGGTGACGACATACATATTCCAGCGCAAGACCACTACACCATCGACTCGTTCATCGATGGCTCTATTATGACCATCTCAGATGCGCCTTGGCCTGGTCTCACACCTGACTTGCTGAGCGTCTTTCTTGTGGTGGCTACGCAGGCTCGCGGCTGTGTACTTATACATCAAAAGATGTTTGAGAGCCGATTGTTCTTCGTTGATAAACTCATAGATATGGGAGCACAAATCATACTTTGTGACCCACATCGTGCAACAGTTATCGGTCTTGATCGTATGAATCAGTTGCGCGGCACAACTATGACCTCGCCTGATATTCGTGCTGGCGTGGCTCTGCTCATTGCCGCACTGTCGGCCAACGGTACGTCTACCATACATAATATCGAACAGATTGACCGTGGTTATCAGTATATCGACCAGCGATTGAACGCGCTTGGTGCGTCTATTCGTCGTCAGTAAATATGTATATATATATATGGAATACTTCGCTGCCATAGACATTGGTTCGAATGCCGTGCGATTGCTAATCAAGCGGCAAGATAAGCCTACGTCGACGCAACTTGGCAAAGTGGCGCTCATGCGTCTGCCGCTGCGTCTCGGTCAAGAAGTGTTCACCACGGGCTCCATATCCAAGAAAAAAGCCGATGACCTTTGTACGCTCATCAAAGCCTTCTCTTTAGTGATGGGCCTATATGATATCAAACCCGAACATTTTCGCGGATGTGCCACGGCAGCTATGCGCGAAGCTACCAACGGGCAGTTGGTGCTAAATGATATTTATGCTCGTACTGGTGTACGTATTGATCTTATCAGTGGTAAAGAGGAGGCAGCTATCGTTCGCAACGTCAATTGGCGACGCGTAAATAAGAGTAATCTTCTTTTTGTTGACGTAGGCGGTGGTAGTACCGAGATAAGCCTCATCTGTGATGGCAATACGCTTTTTACGCAATCCTACGGTATAGGTACCGTGCGTATGATTAACGGTATCTTCGACGAAACGGTCGTTAGCCAACTTCGCCTCGACTTGCAAGCTACATGTTGCTTATATGGCGGTGTATCTATCGTGGGTGCGGGCGGCAACATAAATAAACTCTTCTCGCTTACCAATCACAATGACGAAGAGGTTATCGAGCGCCGAATGGATGTTAGTGCACTGCGTAATATTTATAATCGACTCAACAAACTCACTATCGCCCAGCGAGCTGAAGCATTCGATCTAAAACCCGACCGCGCCGATGTAATTGTTCCTGCAGCACAGATTTTCCTAATTATAGCCGATGCCATTGGCGCAGATACTATAGAAGTGCCAGCCTTGGGACTTTCCGATGGTATTATTGAAGAATTGGTGAATAAACGCCAAGATTCTATCACGCAATGGTAGCATAGTAGAGACAAAACCTGTGTTTTTTGTAGATGAATAAATATGAATCTACGACAAATAAAGATTTTTTAGCATTTGGGTCGTTGCACATAATAAAAAACTCGCTACTTTTGCATCGCTTTTGAGCAAGGATGGTACCGTAGCACAATTGGATAATGCCTCTGACTACGGATCAGAAGATTGGGGGTTCGAACCCCTCCGGTATCACAATAAAATCCAAGACCTGATAGTTAATGACTTTCAGGTCTTTTCTTTTTATCTATGAGTAAGTTTAGAATTCTCTTTGTCTGTCTTGGAAATATATGCCGTTCGCCAATGGCTGAGACCATTATGCGTGCGAAAGTTACTGAGCGCGGACTCTCCGATTCTGTCGTAATTGATTCTGCTGGCATAATTAGTTATCATCAAGGAGAGCCTGCCGATTCTCGTATGCGATCGTTCGCATTTCAACGTGGCTATCATATCGAGGGTGTTAGTAGACCAATAACCACTGACGATTTCTATAATTTCGATGTTATAGTAGGCATGGATAGTTCGAACGTGCGCGATATAAACAAACGACGACCGGCCGATGCTACGGCGAGGGTAGCGTTAGCTGCGCAGTATGTCTCGTCAGAAGAAGATGTGCCAGATCCATATTATGGAGGTGCTGCTGGATTTACATTGGTGATAGATATGCTCGAAAAAATTTGTGATGCAATAATAGAAAGAGAGTTGTAGAGTGCTCATAAATTGCATTTTATGTTGTCGCGTAAATAAAATTTGTACATTTACTGCCGATTTTTGCAAAAGTTAGTACGAAAGTGTACGATTTTTGCTGAAACCCCCTTGCCGAGGATAATTTACCCCTCGCCAAACTGATATGAATAATAATTATAAAACAGATAAGTCTATGAATAAAATTGGTGTACGATTATGTGGGCAGTGCTATGCTCGCTTTATTGTAGCATTACTGTTGTGCGTAGTTTCTCTTCCTTCGGTAGCCCAATTTACCGACTTGACATTTGAAAGCGGAAGAGAACAATATTTGTCTTCTGATGGTACGAAAATCCTTCCTAAGACGATATT
>JAEEGL016898703.1_pt1 | contig 16055 bp, 11 predicted proteins | sample 9134231 | NCBI WGS metagenome assembly JAEEGL01 (sample SAMN16246548, study PRJNA631951) | gut metagenome | biome: gut microbiome; feature: rumen; material: fiber-attached | host: Bos | place: Iran: Karaj | collected 2018-10 | reverse complement strand
TGTAAGATCACCCATGTGAGCGATTCTGAAGGTCTTGTCCTTCAAAGGACCATAACCGTTGCTCATGAGGTAACCCTTCTCACCCATAGCCTTGATAAGGTCTGATGTTGCGATTCCTGTTGTATTTGTTACGCATGTAACTGTAACTGAGAGGTTCTCGGGATTGGAATAGAGTTCGCAATTCTCTCTTGCCCAATCCTGAGCGATCTTAGCGAGCTTTACGTGCTTCTGATATCTGTTCTCGATGCCTTCAGCAAGGATCTTGTCGAGCTGGTAATCAAGAGCGAACATGTGTGACTCGGAAGGTGTTGAAGGATACTGGTAAGGCTTTTCCTTAACGAACTTAACGAGTTCAAGATAGTCAAAATAAAGACCTCTGTTCTCAACTGTCTCAGCCTTCTTGATGGCCTTTTCGGATACGGAAGCGATAGCCATTCCCGGAGGAAGTCCCAAGCACTTCTGTGTTGATGTGATGCAGACGTCGATACCGAGCTCATCTACAGGGATATAATCACCTGCCATTGATGAAACAGCGTCAACGCATACGATGACATCGGGATATTTCTTATAGACCTCAGCGAGCTTATCCATGGGATTGTGGATACCTGTTGATGTCTCATTCTGTGTGATAGTGATAAGGTCGTACTTACCTGTTGAGAGAGCTGCCTCGATCATCTCAGGTGTAGTAGGCTGACCGAGCTCTGACTCGAAAAGATCAGCTGCGATACCGTTGGATGTGCACATCTTGTGCCATCTCTTACCGAATGCACCGATTGAGAAAACTGCGGCTCTTGTCTTAGTAAAGCTTCTTACAGCACCTTCCATAAGACCGCTGCCTGATGACGTGGATAAAACGATAGTGTTATTTGTCATCATTACCTTCTGGAGCTTTTCAGAAATAGACTGCTGAAGAGCTGACATATCCTTGGTTCTGTGTCCGATCATAGGAGTAGACATCTTCTCCAAAACATCATCGGAAACCTCGATAGGACCAGGTATAAACAGTTTCTTATGCATGTGTGAGACCCTCTTTTCGCGCATTATTATTAGAGCAATAGCATTATATACTTGAAAGTCATCTTTTTGTAATAAAGTTAGTTGACTAAATAGCCAAAAAACAAGCCGCCTGCCGTGAAATACACGAGCAGGCGGTCTGATTGTTTTTGTTATGTCCCCTGTTTGGGCAAAGATTACGTGAGGTGAATCGAGCTGTTGACCTCAGCTTGGGTGGTCGTCGTAGCTGATGTAGCGTCGCCGCCGCCAGTCGTTGCACCACCTGCGCTCCAGGTATTCGGGATCTCACCTGTGATTACACCAAGCGGAGGTAAGAGGAGTCTGTCTCCGGGGTTAGGTCCTGTATATGTAGCAGGATCGAGCTTGTTGTATGTAATGATGATCGAGATCCTCGGGTCGTTGTTCTTATCGATATCGATGCCGTATACATAATGGAATACATCCCACCATGTTCTGTAGCCAGTGTATTCTGAGAAGCAGAAATAACCGATAGGAGCAGAAGCATCAGGTAAAGTTGCCTGTGTGGTTGTTGTCGTAGGCGGTGTTGTGACCTCTTCAGAAGATGTCGAAGGAACTGTCTCAGCGGGCTTCTTGTTCTTGCTGCAGCCCCTTGCGATCAGTGATACAACAACGATGATGCAGATCAAAAGGATCGCGAGGAACGCAATAAACATATAACCATTGCGGTTGAGCTTGACTTTCTTTCCGCCGCCGCCACCGCCGTTTCCGCTCTTTGCGGGAGAAGCTGCCGGGCGGGGGCTGCTGCCCTGAGGCTTGCCGTTGTTGTTCGGGCCGGAACCTGAAGGTCTGTAAGAAGTCTGTCCGGGATTTGTATACTGAGCCTGCTGAACAGGATCAGGCATAGGTGCAGGCTGCTGAGTCTCAACAGGTGCGCTATAACCGAATGTCTGTTCTCCGCCATAGACCTGGCCGCTGTCGTCAACGCCAAGGATATTGTTGAACCACTCTTCATCGAGTGAAGATGAAGAAGAAGCGGAAGCCTGAGGCTGTGCATATTCATCGCCGAATCCCTGCTGGGGCTGTGCTGAATAATCGGTATAACCGCTCTGAGGTGCTGCTTCCTGCTGATAGTACTGTCCGGCTTCAGGGTTCTGATATCCCTCCTGAGGATTCTGATATCCTCCCTGGGGATATTCGCCGAAGCCGCCAACAGGAGCTTGGTCGTAACCCGGAACGTATCCGTTGTCAGCATTTCCGTTTTCAGGATATCCGTTGTTATCCATTGGTACACCTCCCTGCATATATACATTCTGATTGCCATATGTGCCATAACTGCTCTGATCGGCAGTCGAGAATGCTTCCGCACCATAAGGCTGATAAGGCGGTACCTCCGAAGGAGCTTCAGCGCCAGTATAATCCCCATATACAGAAGCGTTATTAAAAGGTTCAGAAATATTCTGTTCAGATCCGACAGCATTTACCGGATTGTTGTAGTTATCAGAGTCGTAGAGGGGCATCTGAGGAATATCATCAGCCTTAGCCTGTACTCCTTCTTCAGCTCCAATAGCAAATGCGGGATCACCGAAAGGAAGAATGATGTCATCAGGTGAAGAAGCAATAACAGGTGCTGCCTGAGGAACTACTTCTTCGATAACGGGAGCAGCAGGCTCAGCCGGAGCTGCAGATGCTGCGGGTGCAGCAGGCTCAACGGGCTTTTCGACTTCAGGGAAATCAACGTCGAGCTTATCTTCTTCCTTGATCTCAGGCTTTTCTTCCTTGATCTCGAATTCGGGAACAGGAATAGAAGAAGCCTCTTCGGAAGGAACGGGCTCAGCCTTGGGAGCTACGTCCTCACCGAATACGAGCGGTGCTGTATTCTTGAGATCCTGTACGTTTGTCTTGCCGTAAGGATCGAATGTATCTTCAACATTTGCCGTAACATCAGCAGAACCTGCATCGACCTTTACTTCGCCGGGTGCGAAAACGATCTCTTCAGCTTTGTTAACAACTGCAGGTGCCGGAGGAACCACAGCAGGAGCGGGCTCGATTACAGGAGCCGCTACAGGAGCTGCTACCGGAGCTGCCGGAGCAACAACAGGTGCTTCAACGACCGGAATGACAGGTTCTTCCTTAAGGTCTGAGAACAAAGTCTCCTTAACTGCTGACTTTTCCTTAGACTCATTGAGTGCCTGTGCAAGGATTCCGGAACCGCCTGCACTGAAAAGGATCGAGTTGATATCAGTTACCGGCTTTGTCGGTGAATCATCAGATGCATCTGGAGTAAATTCAGTCTTGGAAACTGTCTCCATAGCAGGTGCTGCTTTTTCTTCAGCCGCCTTAAGTTCAGAAGATACGCTTGCGTCTTCGATATTGAAAACGAACGGCGACTCAGCAGCTGCAGCTTCTTCAGCCTTTGCAGCTGCAGCAGAATCGCTGATCGCTGATTCCTTCATTTCTCCAAAGATCTTTCTCATTGCATCTTCAGCTGAAAGCTCTTCGAGAGGTTCTTTCTTGTCAGGGAATTCAGGAGCGACCTCAGGGATCTTCTGAGCTTCCTGCTGTTCTGCCTTATCGCCGAAAGAAACGCTTCCGTCAGCAGGAATAACAGCACCTGCATTGGGAAGTACAACAGGAGCATCAGGTGTAAGGCTTACGAACCCTGCATCAGCAATAGCCTTTGCAGCTGCGCCTACCATGCCGCCTTCAACAGTGGATTCCAGGAGTTCGTGGCTCTCGCTGTCATAATCGTCCTTCTTCTTCTTTCTGCCGAAAAGACCTCTCTTCTCTTCCTTGGTAACGCTCTCAACGAATGAGATGGAGATCTGCATAGGTGTGTTGGGCATTCTTGCGGAAGCCTGTGTAAGGATCAATCCTGCAGCATCGCACTGGTCTTCAGCATCAGTGAGGATCCTTAAGATCTCCCTCTGTCCCAAAGCATCGTAAATAGCCTTGTTGCAGAGGATGATGCAATCATCAGGCGTGAGTGTGAAGAAATTGGACCAAAGAGCATTAGCTGTCTTTGAAGAGCAGTAATACTGGAAGTCGCCTACTCTGTTGCCGTAAGCATCGATGGGTTCCATCGGAATGCCTGCGTCTGTGAGAGGGAACATTGTGTCGTCTCTGTAGAGGAAAGCAAGGCCGCCGCCGATCGTAACTGCAAAAGCTTCGGAATCCCTGACGATAACACCTGAGAAATAGGGATCTCTGACCTCGTTGTCCATGAGCTTTGTAGTTCCTGCAACTTCAACTGCTGTTGAAAGGAACTTCTCGATCATGGCATCGATTTCTTTATGGCCGCTCTTAACTTCGTTGCAAAGGCCGCGGAGCTGGGGTTCAAACGGCGGAATGGATCCGGGTTCAAAACCTTCTATCTTGGGATGTGTAAACAGTGAGAAGAAAAAGCCTCTCTCATCTTTATCGATTGTAATATCAGCCTGTCTGGATTCTCTCTTTCCGCAAAGTCTTCCGTCAAGATAGAACGCATCAGTAAGCGAGCTGGAAGGAAAATAACGCGCTGTAAGCGTGCTTGCAAGCCTTGTTAAGGTAGCCATGAGCCGTCCTCCGTATAAATATTCAGGTTAATTATAACACAACGATTATTTTCTCAATCATTTTATATAAAATTTAATTAAAAGGTAATTTTCGTGAAAACCCAATAAAATAAAGGCCCTGCAGGCTCCGTACCTGCAGGGTCTTTGGTGTAATTCTGTGGCAATGCTCATGCCAGGTTCGCTTCGGTGTTCTTTCTTATCTGTCCGTAAGTGCCCGTAAGTGAGTCAAGATAAGCCGTATGGATCTGTCTGTCCGTCTTGTCCGGGTACTTGGAATGCATGTCATCCATTATCTGCTGGGTCCATACATAACCCATGCCGTACTTGGCATAGTAGCCCGGATCCGTAACAATAAGCGTGTAGAATTTCTTGAAAGATTTCTCGGAAACCGAGAAGCCGAACTGCTTGAAATAATCCACACAATCCTTGAGTGACCAGTTCTCAACATGTACTCCGTAATCGACTCTGGTGCTGGCCAGGAGCGAGAGATCGGATTCGTATCTTACGAGCTTCATCGCATCGCTAATGCCATTTTCTGAGAAATACTTCATCGAATAGTTCTCAACATAGACCGCCCAGCCCTCGGCATAACCCGTCGAGACTGAAAGATACATGTAAGGATGGCTCGTATGAGACCTGGTATAAAGCGACTGGAACATGTGTCCGGGATATGCTTCGTGCGCTACCGTTACGCCAAAGTCCTTATCGCTGTCTGCACTCTTGTGATTAATGATCAAAAGATTCGAATTGAAATTATCCAGGTGGTAGCCGAGATATGCTGCCGGCGAGAAATTATCCTCAAACGCCTTAGGAACATCCATCGTGTAATACTCATGCGGAGGGATATCAGGGAAATCAGACTTTACCGATCCTAAAAGAAAATCGAGGTTATTTTCCAAAGAACCCTTGGAATACGAATGGTTCTTGTACTCCTTATACCAGTCCAGGTTGGCAGATGCGATCCTCGAATATTCGTTATAGACATACTTGAGCCTGTTATCGAGCGCATCAGTGCTCTCCTTTACACTGGCACTGTTATTTGTCATGATCCTTGTGATCATTGCATAGTAAGCATCTCCACCCTTGAACTCGCAAAGTCCCTTGTCTGTTCCACCTGAACCTTTGAGATTTCTCATTCTCATTGCGCATTCTTCAAACTCAGGGAAAGCAACTTCCTTCATCGCCTTTTCGTGCTCTGAAATAAGCCTGCTCCTGTCGCTTGATGACAAGCCCTTTATATTGTCCAGACGTTCTTCAAAAGTCTGATAGAGGAAACAGTCGTCTTTCTGCTTAACGAGATTGTCGAATGATTTCGCAGCTTCTTCATAGCTGTCATCAGATGAAGCCCAGCCTATTCTGGCTCTGGTCTCCTCATACGCGCACATATAATCGTAATACCTGTCAAGGTCTTTTATGAGCAGGATATAATTCTCTGCATCCTCAACCGTTTTAAACGAAAAAACATCCAGGATGAACAATATCTCCGACTGCGGTCCGACAAGATAATTAAAGACCATCGTGTAGTAATAGAATGCCGTATATGAATAGCTATAGACGTTCTCTTCGCAGTCATAAACGAGTTTGTCGTAACAGATCCTGTCATCACCCTTAAGTGACTCGTAATCGATCGTAAGAAGCCTGTTTAACTGGTTTTGGTAATACTGCTTTTCCTCGTCGTATTCATCAGCTGTAATAAAATCTCCCCACGTTGCATCCTTAACATCGAGGCCGAATTTTTCCGGATTTTCGAAAAGGATAACAACGTCAGCATAGCTGGTGATCTCGTGACGGAGTATATCCATTTCGATCTCAGAAAGAAGATTAACGGCAATATTACCGCTTACCGTACCGGGTGCATGGTCCGGATGAATCTCCTCATAAGTCGCAACATGATCCGGATATGTCAGATCATCTGCTGAATTAATAGTTTTCTTTGGTTTGGATGTAGGATCTGCAGAAGTACCTGTAGACGGATTTGAGATCGTGGTTATGGGTTCCGTGTAACCGTTTTCGAGTTTGCTGTTTCCGCCCGTTTCCCTGGAAGCGTGACGGACAGAACCGCCCATGCAGCCCGCAAGGGACAAAATCATAGCAAAACAACAGATGACTGCTGTCAGCCTTTTGGAAAAAATACGCATTAAATCAACTCCTTATCCATTATTCCAACGCTTATCCCCGTATAAACGCTGTACAAATAATATCACGGAATCGATATACTTTTTTAATCAGCAGGTGGCGTTTCTGTAAGATTTTCGTCCATATTGACGTCAATTTGAAGCATTTCGACCTTTTCTTTGACGGCATCATAATCGATAACGCCTTTTGAATTTCTGGGAAGCGATGCAAAGAATGCTATTTCAGACGGTCTCATAGATTCATGGAGCGTCAGCTCGCATTCGGACCTGATACGTTCTCTTAAGTCTTCCATAAGTGAATTGTCGAAAAAATACTCCTCGGCCGGAACTACAGCCGTAACAAGGAAAGAACCTTCCGCCCTGTCGATAACTACGGTACATGCTTCAGTCACACCTTCTGTCATCTGAACGGCTTCATCCACTTTGCTCGGATATACAGGATAACTGCCGATCCTGACCGCTCTGCTCTTGCTGGCGACAAGATAAAACATTTTGTTTCCATCCTGTTTGCCGATATTTCCGGTAAAGTACCAGATTCTGCCGTCCGGAAGCTTTCTATACTTGGGAGAGGTGGTCAGCTCCTCGGCGGATCCGTAAAATCCCGATATCGGCGAGCATACTATTATCTCGCCTTCTGCACCTTCGGGAACATCAAGACCCGTATCGGGATCAGCAATGCGCATGATGATTCCCGGCAGCGGGAAACCCAGCAATCTGTCGCTCTGAAGATCAGACGGACCGTACGCATATGCGAGCAGATCATCACATCCTGTAATCGAACATACAGACAGTTTCTTTCCCGAAGAATGCGCTATCTCAAACAGCATTGCCTTCTGGCTGCTGGTAAGAAGGCCTCCTCCTACAATGATCCTGTCCACGCTCTTTAAGATGTCTGATGGCCAGCCTGCCTTGTTGATCGAAGCAACCGTGCTGGTATAACCGATAAGAACATCAGGCTTATACTTTCTGATCGCAAAAAATATCTTGTCAGCGTTATACCAGGTAAAAAGCAGGGCCGTCTGTCCGCAGGACAAAAGATTATGGATTCCGAATAAAAATCCGAATGAGAAGCATGCCTCATTAAGACAGAGCATTCTTGCAGGTTTGCCCGTAAGATCCTCATTTGCCTTAAGGACCATCTCAGCCGTATTGGCTGACACATTTAAGCTTCTGGCATTAAATTCAGCCGCTTTGCACTCAGCCGGAAGACTCGGGAACAGATATAAGACCGTCCTCTTATTATCTCTGTCATGAGGAGAAATCTCATGAGACGTTGAATTATTGTTGATCGGGAAAGCATCCTTCCAGTATTTGAGCGTTATCCCTTCGGGAATGTTTTTGGGCTTCGGCGTATCGTAACTTGCCAAAGGATAGAGCAGGATCTTAACCTTGGTAATGCCTACCGATGTTTCCCTGTATTTGCCTATAATGACCGTCTTAATGGAGGTTTCCTTAAGGACGGATGAATAATTGAGATACTGGTTGCAGCTCATTACGCAGTACTTTGCATTGACGCAGTTCGCATATCCGACGAAATATTCGGTAGCAAGATTCGGAACTGATATGGCAGCCGAAGCACCGATCTTATCAAGGGCATAAACGCTCAGGATGTTTATGGGGTTATTGCCCATGACGATCATTACCACATCGCCTTTCTGAACTCCCAGTTTCTTCCATGAGGCCGCGACCTCATCGATCATGGAAAGAAGTGCTGAATAAAGGATCTTCCTGGCACCGTATTCGAGAGCGACCCTGTCAGGATATCTGGTGCAGGCCCTCTTGATACGCATGTAAAGAGTCTCATCCGTATCAGTAGCAGGATTTGTGTAATTATCTGGATAAAAGACACTCCACTGACTTTCCAAAGCTTCTCTCCGTCACATATGCAAAGCAATAACCTAGACGCGTTTATTATACACTCTACGGCAATTAACTGATAATTTTCAAACCGGAACGATATTTTCGGTCAATCATTTGTGCATGTGTACGAAAACATTTTTGTCAGTTCCTTTTTGTCCGGTGTTAAAATGTTCCCAAATTTATTTGATGTGAGGTAAGAACATGGACATCAAGCTCAACACACATTTCCTCGACGTAAAAGAAACCTACCTCTTCTCCGACATCGCTAAGCGTGTCAAGAAATTCCAGGCTGAAAACCCTGACCGCGAGATCATCAGAATGGGAATCGGTGACGTAACCCTCCCCCTTCCCCAGTCAGTCACAAAAGCTATGGAAGATGCAGTAAAAGAGATGGCAAGCAAGGAAACATTCCACGGTTATCCGCCGGAATACGGCTACGATTTCTTAAGGAACGCTATTTCCGACCACTATAAGGACCTCGGCGTTTCAATATCACCTGAGACCATCTATGTAGGCGACGGTGCTAAGAGCGACCTTGGAAATCTCCCTGATGTTTTAGGCGACAACCCGGTTATCGTACCTGACCCCGTATATCCTGTTTATGTAGATTCAAACCTCATGAACGGAAGAAAGATCTCATATGTTGCAGGAAACAAGGAGAATGATTTCCTTCCTCTCCCTCCTGCTGACACAAACATCGAACCTTCCGTAATCTACATCTGTTCGCCTAACAACCCGACAGGCGCAGTCTACAGCTACGAAGGCCTCACAGCATGGGTCAACTTCGCACTTAAGACAGGTTCACTCATCATCTTCGATGCAGCATATGAAGCATTCATCACAGAAGATAAGCCTCACACAATCTACGAGATCCCCGGTGCAGACACATGCGCTGTCGAGATATCTTCATTCTCAAAGTTCGCCGGCTTTACAGGCGTCAGATGCGGTTGGACAGTAGTTCCGGACAGCCTTGAATCTGACGGCATCAAGCTCTCCAAGTTCTGGGCAAGGCGCCAGGCTACAAAGTTCAACGGCGTATCCTACATCACACAGAGAGGTGCTGCCGCATCACTTTCCGGCCAGGGTCTTGAAGACTGCAAAGCAAACATCGCTTACTATAAGCGCAACGCAGCTGCTCTTGCTGAAGTATTTACCGCAAAGGGCATCTACTTCACAGGCGGCGTAAACTCACCTTACATCTGGCTCAAGTGCCCTGACAACATGGGCGGTTGGGAATTCTTCGATTCTATCCTTAACCGCTTCGGCATCGTAGGAACACCCGGAGAAGGCTTCGGCGAGAACGGCGCAGGCTACTTCCGTCTCACAGCTTTCGGTTCTTACGAAAATACTTTGAAAGCTTGCGAGTTCTTTAAAACACTGTAAGAAACAAGAACAAATACAAAACGGAAGGCTGCAGGATACCACTGCAGCCTTTTTTGTCCCATTATTAGACCCCGGCCTTTGTTATAATGCAATTAATAAAGATATGGGCGGATATAAATATGGCTAAGAAGACAACTTTTTTCTGTAAGGAATGCGGTTATGAGACATCCGGCTGGATGGGCAAGTGTCCCGGCTGCGGCATGTTCAATACCTTCGTTGAAGCACCCTCCGAGAAGGCCCCTGTCAAGGCCAAGACCGATTCGCCGGCTTTTACCGCTAACCAGTATTCATGGACTGACTCTGCCGTAACGGTAAGGCTCAGCGAAGCAGGCAAAGAAAACTACAAGAGGCACTCGACCGGCATTCCCAGCCTTGATGTTCTTTTCGGAGGCGGCATTACCGAAGGCTCCGTTACGCTCGTTGCAGGCGAACCGGGAATCGGCAAATCAACCATCCTCATGCAGCTCGCAGATTCTTATAAAGCCGAAGGAGAGATCCTTTATATCTCAGGCGAGGAATCCCCTGCCCAGATAGGGATGAGAGCAACAAGGCTCAAGATAAAGCGCGATATTCTTATCTGTGGAGAGACCAGATTCGAAGCTATTGCAGAACAGCTTAAGGCGCATAAGCCTTGCCTTGCGATCATAGACTCTATCCAGACTCTGTATTCCGAACAGGTCGCCGGAACACCCGGCGGTGTTGCGCAGATCAGAGAAGTTGCTGCAGGCCTCATCCGTATCGCCAAGACAAATAACATAACGATCATAATGGTCGGTCATATAGCCAAAGACGGCTCCATTGCCGGTCCTAAGACTATTGAACACATGGTCGATACAGTATTGGGTTTTGAGGGTGATGCCACAGGCGGATACAGGATAATCAGATCTGCTAAGAACAGATTCGGAAGATCCAATGAGATATGCTTCTTCGAGATGGGCGAGACAGGACTTATCCCTGTTGACAGTTCCAAGGCCCTGCTCGTAGCAGGAAGGCCTCTTAACAGCCCCGGTTCGGTACTGACTTCCACACTCGAAGGCAACGATGCCCTTACAATCGAAGTACAGGCACTCTGCACCGAGAGCGTTTATCCGACTCCACAGAGAATGACATCAGGACCGGAGAGGAGCCGTGTCCTCATGCTCCTTGCAGTCTGCGAGAAAATGCTGAATCTCGGCCTTACTTCAAAGGATTGTTTCGTAAATGTTATCGGAGGCCTTAAAGTATCAGATCCTGCTACCGATCTGGCAGTCTGCATGGCTACCGTATCTTCAGCAAGAGGTGTAAGTGCAAGACCCAATACCCTGATATTAGGCGAAGTCGGTTTGTCAGGCGAGATCAGACCTGTTTCCAGGATCCTTAAGAGGTGCCTTGCTTCCGCAAGACTCGGCATCACGACAGTAGTACTTCCCGGCAGTTCCAAAGGCGCACTCGAAAAAGAACTCGCCAATGCTTCTGCTGATGTTTTTGCAGGCAATCCCGTTCCTGAATTCATTTATGCAGATAACTTAAAGGAAGCAGCTGATATACTGTTCTCATAAGCAGGAGGTATTCATATGAGTCTCAAATGTTATTTTCTGATACCGGCCGCAGGCAGCGGAACAAGAATGGGCGCAGGTCAGCCCAAACTCATGAGGACTGTTGAAGGCAGACCTGTGATCCTGAGGACTTTGGATGCCATAGCCGAAATCTGCAGAGAAAGGTATGTCGGACTTGATTACAGGATAATAATCGTAACGACAGAAGACCTTTTGGGAATCCTTAAAGCTATGTGTGCCGAATACTTCGCCGACATAAAGATCATTTTCACATTGGGAGGAAATACGAGGACAGAATCCGTATCCCTTGGTCTCAACATGATAAACGATGCGGAAGATGATGACCTTGTTCTCGTGCATGACGGTGCGAGATGCCTTGTTACCTCAGAAGAGATAAAGGCCTGCATCGACGGACTCAAAGACCACTCTGTATGTGCTTCTGCAGTTCCTGTTAAGAACACATTGAAAGAGGTCGATAAATTATCCTCAGGCGAAATCAAAGTAACTTCCACACCTGACAGGTCCAGGTTCTATGAGATCCTTACCCCTCAGGGATTCAAGTTCAAAGATATCGAGACATGCTATATAAAAGCAATAGACCAGGGCATTACCGCAACCGATGATACGGCACTCGCGGAAATGTGCGGCATTGATGTCTATCTTACAAAGGGCTTTTATTCAAACCTCAAGATAACTACTCCGGAAGATATTGCATTTGCCTCAGAGATCATAAGAAACAGAGGGGACAGTGAACCTTTCCACGACTGATACTTAAAAAGCCCGCTTTAAATTGAAGCGGGCTTTGTTATTCAGATTTCTTTTGTAAAAGTCAGGATGCAGAACACCTGTATTCCTTCGCCTCTTCCGAACCCCGTAAGGCCCTCGCCGGTCGTTGCCGTAATGCCGACTGAAGAAGACGGGATTCCAAGGATCTTACCTATGGATTCTTTCATTGCAGGAATGTGAGCCTTAAGCTTCGGACGCAGACACTCGATCGTTATCGAGCAGTGAATGATCTTTCCGTCCGTCAAGTAATCAAGTGCTTTTTCGAGATATACACTGCTGTCCTTGATCCCCTTTTCGAGACAGATCTTATCAGCTTCTCCGCCAAGGATGTTGATTCCTGTAAAGCCTGATATCGCATTGGTAATTGCGTGATAGACAACATCACCATCACTGTTTGCTTCAATAGGCCTGTCGAACGGAATGTCGGTTCCGCCGAGCTTTATGAAGGTATCACCTGCCGGCTCACCGAATCTGTGACTGTCCTGTCCAATTGTGCTTATTGATACGATATTACCCATAAGGTTCCGCCTTTATGATATTCCGTTTTCCTGAAGCCATGATAACACATCGTTGACAGTCCAGTATTCTCTGGACATTCCGCCAAACACCTTGTCAGACTGGCCTTTCCTGATCAGGACAAATTCCGGAACAGCTTCGATCTCGTATTTGTCCATCAGATCTTTATATTCCATGGCATCTAACATAAGCACCGTGAGTTTGCCGTTATAGCTTAACGCGATGTCTTCAACAGAAGCAGTTACCATTGCACTGCCGTTATCCATTGAACTATAAAAATATATGAGCAGTGTAATGCCCGATGCCTTAAGGCCGTCCAGATCAGTTACTTTGCGGTACTGGATGCCGTATAAAGGATTGCCGTCATCGTCGGTCTCATCTTCAACACGCTCATATACCATGCATATCGCAGGATCGCTGTAGGAATAATCTCCCAGATAAGCCATGATCGGATCCTCTTCCCCGGGCTTTGAACAGCCGCAAAAAAGAGACAGCGATACTGCTATTGCCAAAAGTAACGTCAGGTATCTTTTTTTCACTTCTCGATAAGTTCGCTGATCATCTCTGTCGTTCCGGCAAGGAGATCTACGCTCACCTTTTCTGCGTTTCCTGAGTCAACAAGCTTTGTAACTTCAGGATCCAGCGGAAGCTTGTCGGTTACTTTTGAACCGATCTCAGCAGCAGACTTCTCGATCGTGGAACCGTCGCCGTATAGTCTTATCTCATCGCCGCAGTGAGGGCACTTGATATAACTCATGTTCTCGACCATACCGAGTACAGGGACCTTCATCATGGATGCCATGTTTCTTGCCTTGTTTACGATCATGGAAACCAAGTCCTGGCTCGTTGCAACAAGAACAATACCGTCAACAGGCATGGACTGGAATACTGTGAGCGGAACGTCTCCTGTTCCCGGAGGCATGTCGATAAGGAGAACATCTAAGGTCTCCCAGTTTGTCTGTCCCCAGAACTGCTTTAAAAGGGATGAAAGAACAGGGCCTCTCCAGATAACCGGAGCCTCCTTATTCTCGAGTACGAGGTTAACGCTGACAGCCTTGATTCCAGTCTTTGTCTCTGCAGGAACGATGAGCTGGTCGTCAGTAGCTCTTAAGTTCTCTGTAAGTCCGAAAGACTGCGGGATCGAAGGGCCTGTGATATCGGCATCCATGATGCCAACCTTATAGCCTTTCCTCGCGAGCTGAACTGCGAGAACTGATGTTACGAATGATTTTCCTACGCCGCCCTTGCCGCTGGCAACACCGATAACGGTCTTGATCGAAGATCCTTTTGCGAGAGGATCTTTCTGGATTCCGTTAGCTGACGGGCAGGAATCCTGGGATGTGCATCCGCTCTTTGACGGACAGGTATCACATGCTGATGACATGAAAATGTCCTCCTTATTTTTTCAACGCGCCTATTATAATTAACGCTTAATCTTTTTTCAAAATCTGCTCTTCTTCGTCTATCTCGAAAAGCTCTTCATTGCCGCTTTCGGTTCTTCTCTTGATGAACTTCATGACAGCGGCACCTGCATCACTTGATCTCACCATAACAACTTTTACGAGACGCTTCTCGTTATTCTTGAATGATCTTATGAGAGAACTCATTGTATCCTTGGCCTGGTCCTTAGCAAGCCTTAAGCTCTCCTTCTCGGCTTCGGTGAACTGGTTGGCAAAGGCCTTTTCTTCGGCTCTGTGCTGTGCGGCAAGTTCTCTTTCCTGCCTGCGGTTCTCGTCTATCAGTTTCCTGTACTGCTCGTAGTGGTTTCTGGCAGGCTCAGATACTGTTACCACCGTATCTACAGCGCCGTAGATCTGGGAGCCGATGAGATCTGATACGACCTTCGTTCCGGATACGACCTTTTCCATTGCTTCGAACTTCTTCTTGAAGCCTGCGATCGTGATGATCGTGGTAACAAGGTCAGTTACAAGGATGACAGTAAAGAAAACGAGAATTCCTATCCTCACGGGATAATTGATGAGGGATATGAGATGTTTTACAAGCGGGTGCAGGACATAGATACCCAAAGAAGCTGCGATACCCCAGTAGATATAAAACCTTAAGCAGATATAGCCTCTGAAGTTGAGCTTATATTCGGAATAATCCCACCAACGCATATGGAAAGCGTGATAAAGGATAATGCCGGCAATGAGTTCTACGATCGTACATGCGGCAGCCATTCCGAAGAAAATTATCAGGAAGTTACCGCTCAGAGGTTCGAAGATCCAGACAGCGGCATAAAAGCCCAGACCGTATACAGGACAAAGAGGGCCTGCCAAAAAGCCTCTGTTGATAAACTTTCCTTCGGTAATTCCGTAGTAGATAACTTCAACTACCCAGCCTACAAAGCTGTAGATGAAGAACATCATATATGAATCGATAAACGGATATGGCAGACTCATTCTTTTCTCGACCTCATAACTCTGTAGCCGCCGTCTATTGCCAGCGTCTCGCAATTGCCGAAGAGCTCTTTCAGTTTATCCATTGTAGAAGGCGCGCCCTGCTTTCTCTGGAGCACGACATAGAGATATCCGCCCGGATTAAGGACGTCGTAAGACTGTTCGTAAAAACCGAAAACAGTCTTCTTGCCTGCTCTTACCGGAGGATTGGTAGCGATGATGTCAAAATGCTCATCTCTTACTCCGAAAAGAATGTCGCTCGACATAAATCTGCAGTTAACTCCGTTATTTGCGGCATTTTCCCTGGCGAGTGCAACCGCCCTGGAGTTGATATCTACACCTGTTACATCAAAAGCCATAAAGCATGACTTGATCACTATGCCGACGATTCCGACGCCGCATCCAAGGTCAACAAAGCGCTCCATTTTCGGGCCCCTTGCCTTGATGTCTTTTACTATCGTATCGATCATGAGATTTGTTCCGAAGTCCACTTCTTTTCTTGAAAAAACGGCTGTATCCGTAGTGAACTCAAAGTTGATCCCGTTCATTCTGTAAGGGATAACTTTGCGGTCAGAAGCAGTGGTCGGGTTAGGGTCAAAATACTGTGTCATGGTAACTTTTTCTTCAATCCTGTCTTTCCAATTACCGCTACGAGCGGAAGTCCTAAAACAACTAATACGGCAGCTTCGCCTGCTGCCACGGTGAGCATCGTGAACAATACTTCCTTCCATGTGACCGTCTCCATTAACAGGAATGGCAGATAACCACCGACGATAAGGCCGTTAAAAACGATCGGAGGTATTATTCCGAGCCAGATATTTTTCTTGCCGATGAGCCTGGAGAATATACCGGCTAAAAGAGTCGCTAAAGTTCCTCCGATGATATCAACGGGTCCCAGATTATCCGGATTTAAGA
>JAEEGL016446380.1_pt1 | contig 16055 bp, 14 predicted proteins | sample 9134231 | NCBI WGS metagenome assembly JAEEGL01 (sample SAMN16246548, study PRJNA631951) | gut metagenome | biome: gut microbiome; feature: rumen; material: fiber-attached | host: Bos | place: Iran: Karaj | collected 2018-10 | reverse complement strand
CTCCATATTGCCCATTTCATCCGGGAAAGCGCCGGTTTCCAGCCATTCCGTCCAGTCGTCCGCGCCGGCGTACAGGATATTGATCTGGACCGGCACGCCCCGCAGCTCCGTCGATTCCGGATCCGCGAATACTTCCATGTTCCAGCCGATTTCCTCCTCCGGAACACCGTAGATCTCAATATAGTCCGGATACCGGATGGTGTAATCGTCCGTCACGTGATACTCCCAGTCCTCCAGGTCCGCCAGCGCCGCGGCGCCGGGCAGGACAAACGCCAGGACCAGCAGCAGGCTCATCAGCCGTTTCATACTCTTCTCCCCCTTTTTGATGGTAATACTTTATTCCCGTTCTGTCCGGGAGGTTTTCAGCCGGTTCTTGTTCTCATACATGACCTGGTCCGCGCGTTCAAACACCGAGGACACGGACACGTCCCGGCCGTCCTCATACCGGGCCATGCCGCAGGCGATCACAATCCCGCCGGTCTGCTTTTCAAATGGATAGACGCCGCCCGCCCCGGGGGCTTTCCGGATCATATACTGCAGGTTCCAGGTGATTACCGGGATCACAGCCATACCGGGCAGCATACCGAAAACGGTTCACGGCACGCCGGATTTCCGGAGGTATGTGTTGCAGGTCACGATAAACGAGCCCCAGCCGATACTGGCACCGATTGAGAACACCCGGATCCCGGGCGGGGAGAATCCGGGTTTCTGTCCGTATTCCTGTTTGCCTCCGTGAATCATGAACACATCACCATCTGATCTGCCTGCCAGCATATTTGCTGATATGGAATGATCAGATTTGATGCGGGTATTATACCACAAAGGCGCGGTAAATGTCCAATCATCTGTTGCGCCAATCAAAAACCCGCACGGACGTGTCTGTCAGTGCGGGTTGCGGTTGGGCGGTTCTTGCGCTTCACGGTCAGCGCAGGGATTTCATATCCAGCGTGGTCCGGACAATCACCTTATCCAGGAGCAGCAGCATCGCCGGCAGCAGGAACAGCACGACCGCCACCGAAAGCAGCGCGCCGCGGGCGATCAGCCGGCACATGGACGAAATGATATCCACATTGGAGTAAAGGCCGACGCCATAGGTTGCCGCGAAGAATCCGAGGCCGCTGACCAGGATGCTCTGGGCGGCGGAAGAAACCGCCTTTTCGACCGATTCCTTCCTGTCCGTTCCGGACAGCCGGTGCTGCTTGTACCGGGTCGTCATCAGGATGGCGTAATCCACGGTCGCGCCGAGCTGGATAGTCGAAATCAGGATCGGCCCGACGAAGGGCAGTTCCGTACCGAGGTAATACGGGATGCACAGGTTGGCGGCGATGGCCAGTTCGATGACGGCCACCAGCAGGACCGGCAGCGAGAACGACTTCTGGACCAGCAGGATGATTACAAAGATCGCGATAATGGAGATCAGGCTGACCACCGTGAAATCATGATCCGTGCAGGCGATCAGGTCCTTCGTGCACGGCGCCTCGCCGATCAGCATGCCGCCTTTGTCGTATTTCTTCAGTACGGCATTCAGGCTGTCGATCTGCGCGTTCACCTCATCCGAGGAGGTCACATACGCGGAATTGATCAGCATCAGCCGGTACCGGTCCCCCTTCATCAGCGACCGGATGTCGTCGGGGATGATGGATTCCGGGATTTTGATTCCGGACAGGAAGTCCGTTCCGATTACGTCCCGGACGCCTTCGGGGATGAGGGATGCCAGGATTTCGGTCCCGGACTGGCTGTCTATTCCGATCACATCCCGGACGCCGTCCACCTGTTTCATTTCCTCCGTCATGGTCCGCGCATCTTCCGGGGAAATGTCGGTGTCCACCAGCAGCAGGTGGGTCGTGGCCATATCGAAATTCTCTGCCAGTTTCCCGTTGGCAATCACCGACGGCAGGTCCTTCGGCATCACCTTGCTCATATCATAGTAAACCCGGTTGTTCGCGTACCCGTAGAAAGCCGGAACGATCATCACCAGCAGGACAACGCAGAGCGCCTTATAATGCCGGGCGACAAACCGGCCGATCCCGCCGACGTTGGGAAGCAGCGGCTTGTGTCCTGTCTTTTCAATGACGCCGTCCAGCAGGCGGATCACGCACGGCAGCAGCAGCACGGTCCCGAGCAGCCCCAGCACGACGCCTTTGCTCATGACAATTCCCAGGTCCCTGCCCAGGGTAAAGCTCATGAAGCAGATGGAAATGAAGCCGGCGATCGTGGTCAGGCTGGATCCCAGGATGGAGGTAAACGTCAGGTAGACCGCCTGCGCCATCGCCTCATCCTTGTCCGCGGTCAGCGCTTTCTGCTCCTTATAGCTGTGCCACAGGAAAATGGAGTAGTCCAGGGTGACGCCCAGCTGCAGCACCGCGGCGACCGCCTTGGTAATATAACTGATCTCCCCCAGGAAATAATTGGTTCCCATATTCCACAGGATCGATACCCCGATGCAGGCCAGGAAGATCAGCGGCAGCAGGAAGGAATCCATCGTAACCGTCAGCACCACGGCGCACAGCGCCACGGCGATGGCGACGTAAATGCCTTCCTGGCTTTCCACCAGGTTCTTGGTATCGGTCACCACCGCGGACAGGCCGGATACATAGCATTTTTCGCCGACCGTCCCGCGGATTTTCCCGATGGCTTCCATGGTTTCCTCGGAAGAAGTGCCTTCATCAAAGAAAACAACGGTCAGCATGCAGTCGCCGTGGCTGAATTTATCCCGGATATCCGTCGGTATGATCTCCAGCGGGATCATTCCCCTGGTCAGGGAAGCATAACCGATCACGGAATCCACATGGGGGATCTCCCGGACGGCGTCTTCCATTTCCTCCTGTTCCCGCAGCGTCATCCCTTCCGTCACCAGCAGGGAATAGGCGCCTTTCCCGAAATCTTCCAGCAGAATTTCCTGTCCCCGAACCGTTTCGAGGTCCTGCGGCAGATAATACAGCAGGTCATACTTGGTCTTTGTCGCGGCCATTCCCAGGATGGACGGAACCATCAGCGCCAGGCACAGGATGATCACCGCAATCCGGTGGCGGATCAGCCACTTTGTGAACCGTTTCACGTTTTCTTCCTCCCAGTGCAAAACTAATGAACACCGTGTTGACTTTGTCAACGCAGTGAATTATAATAGCCTCCGCGATTGAAATCAATAGCCAATTGATGGCTCTATCGTTTTTTAATCGACATTTACCGGATAAAACATCCGTTATCCGACAGACAGGCGCTGAAGTGTTGAGAAAGAAGGTGCTGCTCCATGGAAACCAGGAAAGAAGACCGCCGTGTCCGGCGAACCAAAAAATTGCTGACGCAGGCACTGACGCAGCTGCTGCAGCGGAAACAGGTCAATGAAATCACGGTCCGGGAGCTGACCGACCTGGCTGATATGAACCGCGGTACTTTTTACCTGTATTATAAAGACATCTCTGACATGCTCGAAAAGATAGAGGATGAGCTTTTCGAGAACCTGGACGCGATCATCGCCCTGCGGGAAAACGCGGATGTTTCCGAGCAGGCCGGTCCGATCCTGCGGGACCTGTTTTCCTTTATCGAAGGCAATCAGGAAATGTGCCGGATTCTGCTGAGTCCCAACGGCGATATGAACTTCCTCCACCGGCTGAATGAAGTGATGCGGGAAAAATGCCTCCTGCTTTATCAGAACGCGGAGCCGAAAGGTTCCGAGGATGAATTTGATTACTGCTACAGCTATATCATCTTCGGCTGCGCGGGAATCATCCGCGCCTGGGTAAACCGCGGGTGCCCGGAATCCTCTGTCGAGATGGCGGACCTGACCGGCCGACTGATCCTCAGCGGCAGTCTGTCATAATCCGGCCGCCGGAATTCAGTCATCCGAGAAATGCTCCCGCGCGTGGAATGTTTTGCAGATCGTTTTATAGTCCCCGAATACAGTCAGCCGATCGCCGGGTTCAAACACCGTGTCGGCCCCGGCCGCCGTTGTTTTGCCGCCCGGATGCTCGACCAGCATCACCATAATGCCGGTATCCGCGCGCAGCTTTGTTTCGGCCAGCGTAAGACCCCGGTATTCGTCCGGAATATGGCGGAGCGTCACCTGGGCGATGGATTCGGTCCCGATATTGTCCACCAGCATCACGGCGTTGAACGCTTCCTGCCGTTCAAACGCCCGGTCCGCGAGGCGCCGGAGGAGATTGTCGCCCCAGGCATGGACTTTCGGCACGCGCATAAAAATGAAGATCAGCGCGACCGTCGCCAGCGGGATCAGGAAACCGAGGAACTCGGTCCTGACCTGGACGACCTTCATGGATAAAAACACGTTGATGAACGCGGAAACAATCGTGATATTGAACACATATCCGAAGAGCATGGTTACCCGGGCCAGCCGGCGGCGCTGCCGGGAGCTCAGGATCATCTCGCTTTCGCGCGTGGTAAAGCCCGTGCCGGTCAGCAGGGAGATGACCTGGAAGCGCGCCTTTTCAGCCGGCAGCCCTGTCAGGCGGTAGAAGAATGTAAACAGCTCCGTGATGACCCAGTAAATCAGGATAATAAAGGAAAACAGCAGCAACGCCAGCGTAATATTCATTTTTCCCGTTCTCCTTACGCGTTTAAATTCTTTCCGGGTCTTCCCTGTCATTCCCGATTCATGGGTGACAATGACGATTACGGCTCGGGTTCAGATTCGGTATAGACGTAGCATCTGTTGTCCGGATCGGCTTTCGATTGGTACAGCGCCGTATCCGCTTTTTTGAAAATCTCGGAATAGTTCTTTTCCGCGCCGTGATAAACGGCAATCCCGATACTGATGCTGACCTTCCGGTCCCGGTCCGGCAATATGACGTTCTCCGATGTGCCTTTAATAACCTCTTCCGCGATACGGCGCGCGAAATCCGGATCATCCGTATCCCTGATAAACAGGATGAATTCGTCCCCGCCGAACCGGCCGATGATTTCATCGTGGGTAAACCGGCTCCTCAGGTAGCCTCCCAGCTGGCTGATCACGGAATCCCCGACGTCGTGGCCGTAAGTATCGTTGATTGATTTGAACCGGTCGACGTCCATCACTAACAGGATCCCCTTGTCGGTTGATTCATCCGCCAGGTATTCGTTGATTTCCCGGGTCAGGGATCCTTTGTTTTTCAGGCCGGTCATTTCATCCATATCCTTCTGGATGTTGATTTTCCGGGTCAGGACGAACTCCTTAATCCGGATTGAATTCGCGATGATATGAAGGAAAATCCCGAGCACCGTGAAAACCACCACGTTGATCAGGTCGTACCGCCAGACTTCATACGATTTCACGCCGTACATCCAGATCAGGAACACAGCGGATGCGGTGCATAATTCAATCGCCATGAAATACGGCTTGTCAATCATAAACATGGGGGTGATCAGCAGAAGGACGATAAACGTCGTTGCGGGAATATCCGGTTTGTTCCGGGTGATAAACACTCCGAACAGGAAAAGGAAGGAAATCGACAGGTAAATGAGCAGCTGGGCAATCAGCGAATCTTTCTTCAGCACGAAAAAAGCGCAAAGCGTTGCCGCGGAATAGATAAAAGCAACCAGGTAAAACACCCTGTTCAATGCCAGCAGGGGACTGATCAGGGAAATGACAAACAGGCTCCCGAATATGGCAGCCATCAGAAAATGGAGAACCCGCCATACGTTATAATTCGAAACGTAAGCGTCCTTCTTCTTCAGCTCGTTATACTCGTCCTTTTCGATTCCGCAATAGCAGATATAATTCCGCAGTTTTTCCAGCACTTTCATCAGGACACCTCACAGTCTGCCGGCACAGGTTGTCAGGGTTGGATGTTCGCCTGTCGTGTTCCGCGTCTTATTGAACCATTCAAAGCGCTATTCTGGATCAATTATACCATTTCAGGCGCGTCCGGTACAAGCACATAATGAGAATTTTTCAGGCCGGCAAACCACGGGCCGCGAAAGCCGGCCGTCATGGCAGGAACCCGTGCTTATTCCACGTCAGGACTGTCCTGTACCCAAGTTTACGATACCAGGGTGCGACGCCCGTATAATGAATATAGCTGAGATCGTATCCTTCCTCCTTCAGGATTTGGGTTACATCCTTCACCATCATCAGGCCGACGCCCCTGTTCCGGTATTCAGGCACTGTTCCCACGCATCCGGGACCGCCGATCCTGACCTTCTGTCCGTCCAGCACATGTTCCCCCATGTTCTCGATCATACAGAAGCTTGCGATCTTTCCGTTGACAAAACCGCAGTACACCCGGGTCTTTTCATCAAACAGCTGCAGCCACGCCGGAATCACCTGTTCAATGGACGCGTACAGTTCATTCATCCCGCCCCGGAAAATGCCGAAGGTCACGCTGCTGTCAAACGTCTTCCGGTATTCGTCCGGATTAAATCCGTCCAGCGGAAGAATCATCTCTTCGTAGATCCATTCTTCGTTGATGGAACGGATATACTCCCTTTCAAAAAAGCCCGGATGCATCTCCCGGAATAACGCTTCATAATCCTTCCTGCCCGCCATATGTTTAACCTCCTTCATATACCCGCCCGGACCATCTGTTTGAGCCTTTGGGCTTCATTCGCGGCAAACCCGAACCGTTCGTAAAAAGGAATCTTGTCCGGCATTGCGCAAAGCTCGGCAAAAATCTCCGTATCGCGGATACCGTTCCTTTTGATAAAAGCCAGCAATTCCCGGATCAGCAGTTTCCCAAGGCCCTGCCGCTGGTATTCCGGCCTGACGATCACGTCCTTGATATAGTAATCCAGCCCGATATCCCCGATCATCCGGGCCATGGCGACAATCCTGTCCCCGTCAAAAACCGATACGCGGAACAGCGTATGTTCCATCGCGAGCCTTGTCTGCTCCGGAGTCGGACCGTTCCCCCATACGCTTTCCCACAGTTCAATAAACTGTTCGGCGCTCAGGTCGTTATATCTGACCGTATACCGGCCGCAGGTATGGCATTCGCGGCCGTCGCGGCGGATGACCATACTGCACCGTCCCCAGGACTCATCCCGGTATGAAAAAGCGTTCAGGTCTGTCTTTTCCGGAGCAAAACCGACGCTCTCATAGCATCTGACCGCCTGCGTGTTTTCCGCGAAAACCCGAAGATGAACCGTATCCGCTTTGCTGATCCTGAAGGCGTAGTCCACCGCCATCCGGAGCATGGCCTTCCCGAATCCCTGCCCGCGGACGGCCGGATCAACGATCACGAATTTCAGCAAACCGTCGTTTGTGTCCGGATGAAGGGAATAGCAGAAAAAGCCCGTCACTTCCCCGGTATCGTTCTCAGCGACAAACGGGCTGTCTCCGTTCCGGATCCTGAGCTCCCGCAGCACCTCGTTGAAATTATCCCCGGACAGCGGATATCCGAACCGGTTGGCGCACCACAGGGCGTGCGTTTTCGGATCCGCGACCCAGTTCCGGATTGTTTCAAAATCCGTTTCCGGAATATATGGCCTGAGTCTCATTCGCCTGTACCCCATTCATTATTATTTTCATCCGGAGCGGTGAACGTGTAGCGGGCGGTCAGGACCGGCAGGATATAACAGGCGGAAGATACGTCCGCGTAGACCCGGCAGAAGCTGCCTGTCTCCCAGCTGAAGCCGGACTGTTCCGGGCATCTGACCACAACAGGCTGTGATTTCCCGTCTTCCCCGGTATTGATAACGACCCTCAGCGGGTTTGGGGAGAGCACCTGGTGAACGACGCCTTCGACTACGTATACCTGGCCGTACCTGGCTTCCATGTTGCCCAGCAGGTCGGAATAACCTTCGGCGGTAAGCGGCCACGCGTCTCTGGTGTATTCCTCAAACGGCGGCGCGTGGTCCGCGGCCTCTGCTTCTTCCGCGGTGATGTTCGGAACGACCTCCGGTTCGTAGGTGCCGTCCGCCAGGTAATCCAGGTCCGAAGCGTACGGGGAGAAACCGGAGAGCTTTCCGTTCTTCAGCTTCAGGCTTCCCAGGTCGTCCAGGTCCCGGTATTCCTCAAAGGATGCGTCGGCTTCAAATTCATAATCGAAAAAGCCGTACGTCAGGTCCACAGTCGTCGGAAGTCCGGTACCGCCTCCGGAGCCGTAAATTTCATACCCTTCCTTTTCAAGTTCGCCCACCGTTTTCCCGGCCAGCGCGTCCAGCTCCGCCTGTTCCTTCGGCTGCGCGGTAATCTCCTCAACATAGCTCACCGGCAGGGACCAGGCGTATGAATGATACGCTTCATACGCTTCACCGGGATCATCCGCCGTCATGAGATCCATATACAGCTGCCTGGTCCGGTCGTCCGGCAGCGTGACCACCCGGATATACTTTCCGTCCTTTTCCATCACAGCGGCCAGGTAGTCTGTTTCCTCCCGGACCGAAACAAGCGCGGCTGCGTCCACCGCGTCGCTGAAATTCACGGTCAGGAGCCGGTCCTCCCGCCGGGCGGGGGCTCCGCAGACGTTGCAGGGCCGCAGGTCCCTGTATGCTTCATTCTCCAGCTCGGAGTACAGGAACTTCCCGCTCAGCGGCAGGTATTTTTCATGGACGCTCAGGCAGTTCTGATCCGCGTGGTAATACTGTCCGCCGTCCGGATGATAGTACAGTACGGTATCGCCAGATGTTTCCGGCGTCTCTTCCGCGGTCATCCCCCTGTCCGCCATTTCTTCTGTGACGCGTAAATACAGCTCCATGAGATCGTCGTCCGACAGCGAAGAGAGATCCTCCGCCAGGGAAACTGACGATAACAGGATCATCACGGCAACCAGAAAAACGAATATCTTTTTCACAAACCTTTTCTCCTTCATCATCCGTTTCTTTCTGTCCCGCCGGGGTCTGCGTCCCGCGGAACGCGGCGCTTTTCCCGAAGCGCCTCCTCCTGTATTTTAACAGATTCGTAAAAAAGAAGCAAAGAGACGCGCAGCCCCCTCGCCGCCGGACAATCCGTTTCGAAATCAGCTTCATATTAGTGTTAATTAATCAACAATGATCTGAAAAAAACAGGACAATACAATATTATCTGGGATAAAATTGAAAAATACGTATTGACATATTAAGCACAACTAACTACAATATGCACTGCGGTTAGCATCAGCTAACATTTGCGTACGGATCTCATGGGATGGGAGGGGGCAGGATGATGCCGTTAAGCTATGCGGTTCCCGGGGAAGAAAACGTGATCCGCAGGATCGGAGGAAGCCCGGAGGTAAAGAAGCATCTGGAGAACCGTGGCTTTGTGGTGGGCAGTAACGTGAAGGTGATCACCGCGCTGGACGGCAATGTGATCGTAAAGGTCAAGGAAGCCCGTGTGGCCATCAACGATGAGATGGCCCGGAAAATCATGGTCTGAAAAAGAAAAAAGGAGGAAGAGCATGAACAACCTGAGGAATGTAGAGGTCGGCGGCACGGCGAAGGTCGTCAAAATCCACGGTGAAGGCGCGGTCAAACGCAGGATCATGGATATGGGAATCACCAAAGGCGTGGAGATTTATGTGCGGAAGGTTGCGCCGCTGGGAGATCCGATTGAGATCACCGTGCGCGGATATGAATTGTCCCTGCGCAAGGCGGACGCGGAAAGTATCGAGGTCGAATAATTTTTTTGCGCAACAGTTAGTATTAGCTAATTAAATACGAACAGAAGGAGCGGTACAACATGGATATTCGAATCGCCCTGGCGGGAAACCCCAACAGCGGAAAAACAACCCTTTTCAATGCCCTGACAGGCTCCAACCAGTTTGTGGGCAACTGGCCCGGCGTCACCGTGGAGAAGAAGGAAGGCAAACTGAAAAAGCACGACGGCGTGACGATCACCGACCTGCCGGGAATCTACAGCCTCTCCCCCTACACGCTGGAAGAGGTGGTGGCCCGGAATTACCTGATCAATGAACGGCCGGACGCGATTCTGAATATCATTGACGGCACGAACCTGGAACGCAACCTGTACCTGACCACCCAGCTGGTGGAACTCGGGATCCCCGTAGTGGTCGCCATCAACATGATGGATGTGGTCAAAAAGAACGGGGACAAACTGAATACGGCCGACCTGGCAAAGCAGCTTGGCTGCAACGTGGTGGAAATTTCCGCCCTGAAAGGCACCGGCGTCATGGAAGCGGCGGAGGCGGCGATCCAGGCGGCGGAGTCGGCAAAAACCGTTCCGCAGCATACCTTCTCCGGCCCGGTGGAGCACGCCCTGGCGCATATTGAGGAAGCGGCTGTCCACAGCCTGCCGGAGGAACAGCAGCGCTGGTATGCCATCAAGGTGTTCGAGCGGGATGATAAAGTGCTGGAACAGCTGAAAATCGCGCCGGATACCATGAAACATATCGAGGCTGACATCGCCGCCGCGGAAAAGGAGCTGGACGACGACGCGGAGAGCATTATTACCAACGAGCGCTACGTCTATATCGCCCAGGTCATCAAATCCTGCTACCGGAAACATAACGCGGGCAGCCTGAGCACGTCGGACAAAATCGACAAGGTGGTGACCAACCGCTGGCTGGGCCTGCCGATTTTCGCGGCGATCATGTTTGCTGTCTACTGGATCGCCATGGTCGCCGTCGGAACGCCCGCGACCGACTGGGCAAACGACGGACTGTTCGGCGACGGTTACCACCTGTTCGGCAACGGCGCCGCTGAATATGAGGAAGCGACGGAACGCTACGGCGATTCCGACGCAATTATCGAAGCGTTCGCGGAAGAATATGAAGTGGAAATTGATGAGGACGAACCGGAAGAATCGCTGAAAGCCCTGCTGGAAGCAGTCCCGGCAGACGCTTCCGTCACCTATGTCACCCAGGATGAGGAAACCCTGGAAACGGAAGAGCATCCCGATACCGGGAAAGAAGACCTGCAGGCGGCCGTGGATGAGTACCTGAGCACCGAAGACGGCTACAAGTCCGACGTCGGCGCGCCGGATCCGGCGAATTACGGCACATGGGTGCCCGGTATCCCGGTGCTGGTCGAAAGGGGCCTGGACAATATCGGCACAGCCGACTGGCTGAAAAGCCTGATCCTGGACGGTATTATCGCCGGTATCGGCTCGGTGCTGGGCTTCCTGCCCCAGATGCTGGTGCTGTTCCTCCTGCTGGCGTTCCTGGAAGCCTGCGGCTATATGGCCCGGATCGCTTTCGTGCTGGACCGGATCTTCCGCAAGTTCGGCCTGAGCGGCAAATCCTTTATTCCGATGCTGATCGGCGTGGGCTGCGGCGTGCCGGGTATCATGGCCTCCCGGACCATCGAGAACGAGCGTGACCGGCGAATGACGATCATGACCACGACCTTTATCCCCTGCAGCGCGAAGATTCCTTTCATCGCCATGGTGGCCGGGGCGATCTTCGGCGGTTCCGCCTGGGTATCCACCAGCGCGTATTTCATCGGGATGGCTTCCATTATCGTCAGCGGGATTATCCTGAAGAAAACCCGCCGCTTCTCCGGCGATCCCGCGCCTTTCGTGATGGAACTGCCGGCCTACCACTGGCCGACCGTCGGCAACGTGCTCCGTTCCATGTGGGAACGCGGCTGGAGCTTCATCAAAAAAGCCGGCACCATCATCCTTCTGTCCACGATCCTGGTCTGGTTCCTGAGCCGCTTCGGCGTGGCGGACGGCACCTTCCGGATGCTGGAGGAGGAAGAGCTGGAGATGTCCATCCTGGCTGCGGTCGGCAGCGCGATCGCCTGGATCTTCGCTCCGCTCGGTTTCGGCACCTGGCAGGCCACGGTGGCCTCCTTTACCGGCCTGATCGCCAAGGAAAACATTGTCGGCACGATGGGCATCCTGTACGGCGGCACGGAAACCTACGCCAACCTGGCGGCGTCTTTCACCGGTATCGCGGCCGACGCGTTCCGGGTGTTCAACCTGCTGGGCGCCCCCGGCTTCGCGGCCATCGGCGCCATCAAACGGGAGATGAACAACGCGGGATGGACCTGGTTCGCGATCGCGTACCAGTGCGGTTTCGCCTACGCCGTTGCCCTGATGATCTACCAGTTTGGCAGGGTGTTTACCGGCGGCGCAAGCGTCATCGGCCTGGTTGCCGCGCTGGCTGTACTGGGCGGAATGATTTATATGCTGTTCTTTAAGAAGTATCAGGAAGCCACCAAGCTGACAAAGAAGGTGTGAGCGTATGCTTCAGTGGATCAGTGAAAATGCCGGAACGATCATTGTCAGCATCATGCTGGTCGCGCTGGTGGCCGGAATTGTAATCCGGATGCGGAAAGACAGGAAGCAGGGAAAATCCTCCTGCGGCTGTAACTGCGGCTGCTGTCCCATGGCAGGGTCCTGCCATAAGCAGTCCTGAACGAATGATATCAGCCGGGTCGGGCAACCCGGATGGTATACCAATGGACTGACCTCCAAAGGGGCGGGATGCCGATGCGTACAGGCATCCCGCTTTCTGCGGAAACATGCCCGGAAAAAGGCAAAGGAGCGGAAAACAATGGCGATTGTGGAGTTTAAAGAGGTTTCGAGAGTATACAGGAACGGTGAGCATGAACAGCGTGCGCTGGACCACGTGAATTTAAGCCTGGAAGAAGGCAGATTCATTGTGGTGCTGGGACCCAGCGGCGCCGGAAAGAGCACCCTGCTGAACCTGCTGGGCGGCCTGGACAGTCCGACGGAAGGAACCATCGCGGTGGATGGAAAGGATATCTCCACCCTGACGGAAAACGAGCTTGCCGACTACCGCGCGGAAACGGTGGGTTTTGTGTTCCAGAGTTATAACCTGATTCCGACGCTGACCGTTATCGAGAATGTGGCCCTCGTCAAGGAGATCGCGAAAAATCCGCTGAGCAGCCATGACATGCTTCGGGAAGTCGGCCTTTCGGACCATATCCACCAGTTCCCGTCGGAACTGTCCGGCGGCGAGCAGCAACGGGTCTCCATTGCCCGGGCGCTGGCCAAGAATCCCCGGATCCTGCTGTGCGATGAGCCGACCGGCGCGCTGGACTCCGAAACCGGCGTCATGGTGCTGAAGCTCCTGCTCTCCATGGCCCGGGATATGCACAAGACGATCATCATTGTGACCCATAACCAGAATATCGCGAAGATGGCGGACGTCGTGATCCGCGTGAAGAACGGCAGGATCAAATCCTGTGAGGAACAGGAAGCCCCCCTGTCTGTGGAAGAGGTGGACTGGTAATGCTGCTGAAAAAACTGTTCCGGACGCTGTGGCATTATAAGGCGCAGTTCATCTCCATGGTGCTGATGATCGCCCTGGGCGTCGGCGTTTTTCTCGGGTTCAACATTGAATGGTACAGCCTGGAAAAAAACCTGGCGGAAATATATGAGGCGACGGATTTCGCGGATTACCGGATCTACGCGGAGCAGGCGTTCAGCGAAGAAGACCTGCGGGCCGTCCTGGCTGTCGATGGCGTGGAGGACGCGACGCGGTACCTTTCCGTGGTGACGGCCGTGGCCGGTTCGGAGGACACCCTGGCCCTGACGGTGGTGGAAAACCCGAAGGTTTCCGGGATGCTGGTGACTTCCGGGGAAGCCTATGACCCGGAAAGCCCGGACGGCGTCTGGCTGTCGGACAGCTATGCGGCGGCAAACGGGGTATCTGTCGGTGACAGCATCACCATGGCCTATAAAACAATCACGGTATCGGGAACGGTGAAGGGGCTGGTCAAGAGCAGCGAATACCTGATCTGCCTGCCGGATGAAACCCAGATGATGCCGGACTATACTTCCCACGGATACGCGTTTATCTCCCCGAAAATGCTGGACGCTGCGATTCCGGCGGTATACAGGCTGATGGCCGGCGATTCCCTGTATATGCAGCTGAATGTAAAGTCTTCCCTGGAGAAGGCAGACTTTGTGGAAAAGCTGGACCGGGCTTTGGGACGGACGCTGCTGGTACTGTCCCGGGATGAAACGATCTCCTGGTCGGAAGCGCAGGGCGAAGTGGATGAGGGAAAGACCATGGGGTCGATCCTGCCGGTACTGTTCCTGGCGATCGCGATCCTGACCATGGTAACGACCATGCACCGGATTACCGCCAGCGAGAAAACGCAGATCGGCACGCTGAAGGCGCTCGGCTTCCGAGACAGCCGGATCCTGCGCCACTATACCTCCTACGCGCTGATCATCGGCGTCCTGGGCAGTATCCTGGGTATCGCCATCGGTTACGGACTCGGCTGGTTTATCCTGAATCCGGGCGGCGCGATGGCGACCTATCTCGATATGCTTTCCTGGACGCTGTACGCTCCCGCGTTCTGCTGGATCGTCATCCTCCTGATCAATGTTTTCCTGACGCTGATCGGTTTCCTGTCTGTCAGGAAGATGCTGAATGGAACCGCCGCGGATGCGCTGCGCCCCTATACGCCCAAACGGATGAAACATATGGCGCTGGAAGAAACGAAGCGCTTCAAGGCCCTGAATTTCGGCACCAAGTGGAACCTGCGGGATCTGCTGAGGCATAAGAGCCGTTCCTGGATGACCCTCTTCGGTATCGTCGGCTGCATGGTGCTGCTGGTGGGCGGTATGGGCATGAAGGATACGCTGGATTCCTTTATGGACGTATTCTTTGACCGGGCGTACAACTATACGACAAAGATTAACCTGGATACCGAAAGCGTGAAAAACGAAGAAGCTCTGAAGATCGCGGACGAATATGCCGGCGACTGGGTTGCCCAGCGCAGTGTGCAGATCGGCGACCAGGGAGTCACGCTGGAAGTTTACGATGTCACCCATGACAAGGTTCGGTTTGCGGACAGGGATATGAATGTGATCCCGCTGGGTGACGACGGCGTTTATATCAGCGAGCGTGTCGCGAAAGCGCATCACCTTGCGGAGGGGGACAGCCTGGCTTTCTCCCCCTACGGAACAGATGAACAGTATACTGTCCGGGTCGCCGGAATCTGCAAATGCCTGGCCGAGTGCGTCATGATGACCCGGACTTACGCGGACCGGGAAGGGATCGGTTATACGATCAGCGCAGTGTTTACAGACGAGACCGATATCGGCGCCGATCCGCATATCCTGAACACCCAGAACAAACAGGCGATCATGGATTCCTTTGTCACCTTCATTGACCTGATGAACAAGATGATCTGGCTGCTGGTGATCGCGGCCGTGGCGCTGGGAATCGTGGTGCTGTACAACCTGGGCGTCATGAGCTATACGGAGCGGTACCGGGAAATGGCCACGCTGAAGGTGGTCGGTTTCAAGAACAGTAAGATCGCCCGTTTGCTGATCAGCCAGAACCTGTGGCTGACCGTGCTGGGAATCCTGATCGGCCTTCCGGCGGGTGTGGGCGTACTGCAATACCTGCTGACAGCCCTGGCTTCAGAGTATGAGATGAAACTGACGCTCGGTCCCGGAACGTATCTGGTCTCCGTTGTGCTGACCTTTGTTGTTTCCCTGGTCGTAGGCCTGATGGTAGCCCGGAAGAACCGTTCCATCGATATGGTAGCGGCGCTGAAAACGGAAGAATAACCGCGAATCAACTGAATCAACAAACGACGGTCCGGAACGAATGATACGCGCGATCGCGGAAAAGAGGAATATGCATGAAATATACGGGAATGCCGTCCGGAATGTGGATGCTGTTCAGGAAATCCTTCAGGAAAAACCTGACAAAAACACTGGATTTCAATGCCGCGGAAGCATCCCGGATCATGAGGGCGGCAAAGCGGGAATACAGGAATATCATCGGACGCCTTCCGGAGTTTGAAAAGAGAGACCGGTTTAAACCGAACATTGTCAGCTGCGCGATGCTTTCGGCGGTGATCCTCGGCATGACGCGTAAACCGTCCGCGGACCGGATGGCGGATTATTACCGGAATGCCATGATGACTTTGCCGATGCGCTGTTTCTGCCGTTTCTCCGGGAATCGAAAATTTTCCGGAAAAGATATCCGCGGAATGAAAGCGACGGCCGTCCTGCACGCCGCGGACAGGAACCCTTATTCCTGGAATATGATTTACCTGCCGTATCCGGATGGCAGCGGCTATGAAGCCCGGTTTTACAGATGCGGAATCTGTACCCTGATGAAAGAGCTCGGATTGTTTGAATATGTCCCGGCGATGTGCCGGCTGGACTACGCCATGAGCGAAGCCGGAGGCGCCGGCGACTTCGTCAGGGAATATACGCTGGCATCCGGCGGACCTTACTGCGACTGCGG
>JAEEGL015126813.1_pt1 | contig 16055 bp, 14 predicted proteins | sample 9134231 | NCBI WGS metagenome assembly JAEEGL01 (sample SAMN16246548, study PRJNA631951) | gut metagenome | biome: gut microbiome; feature: rumen; material: fiber-attached | host: Bos | place: Iran: Karaj | collected 2018-10 | reverse complement strand
ATTATTTCTCAAGCAAATCTTATTATAGTTGCTTTCATGTTCCGTTCACTAAGAAGAACTACAGAAGTGAAATTTATTGTATGGGCACCGTGGGCAATTCAACATCGTGTTTCAGATGCCCCCTGCTGCCGCCGTCCTAGCGGCAGCTGCCCATACAAGAAAAATTTCACTTCTTGTTCTTCTAAGCTCACTCCAAAATCAAGCAACTATTAATAAGTTTGCTTGAGAACAATAAACATAGGTTAATGTGTGTCTGTGAGAGGTGCACATTCTATACAGGACTGTAAAGCTTTGAAAGAACACCCACCGTAGTAAGCGAAGAGCAGCATTAGAAAATCATAAATCTTGTGACAGTGAAGCAGGTAGGGGTAGCCGGGGCCGGGGGCGGGTGGTCAGGGCCTGGTGAGAAATAGAGCAAAAAGAAAGCGGCCAGGGGGAATTCCCGAGGCCGCAATGTTTTACTGAAGTTTTAGGTCGCCGCTTTTTACCCATCCGATTTTGCGGAGACGGTTGTTGATTAATGGGCAGATGATGGCTGGAAGCACGAAGCATATGAGGATGAGGCCAGCCCAGTCCATTGGGGTGATTGAAGATTTTGTGCCGGCTGCAATGTCGTTGAGCCAGCCTGTGTATACGCCAATCTGACCTACGAGACCGCAGGTACCCATTCCTGAGGAAACGGCTGCACCATTCATTTCCATCTTGAAGATGCAGGTGGCAAGTGGTCCTGTGATTGCAGAGCAGAGGATTGGTGCAATCCAGATGCGAGGATTCTTGATGATGTTTGGCATCTGAAGCATGGAGGTTCCGATACCCTGGGATACAAGGCCTCCCCACTTATTTTCCTTAAAGCTCATAGTGGCAAAGCCTACCATCTGGGCACAGCAGCCTGCAACGGCAGCGCCACCGGCAAGTCCTGTAAGTGAAAGGGCTGCACAGATAGCCGCAGATGAAATAGGAAGTGTAAGTGCAATTCCTACGATGACTGAAACAAGGATGCCCATAAGGAATGGCTGCTTTGTAGTGGCCCACATAATGAGAGAACCTACTGAGCTGGCAGCACGGCCAAGGGCTGGAGCCCACCAGGCTGAGAGGGCGATACCTACACCTATAGTTACGAGAGGTGTGACAAGGATATCGATTTTTGTCTCCTTGGAAATGGCTTTTCCTACTTCAGCAGCGATGATTGCTACAAATAAAACTGCTAGTGGTCCACCGGCACCACCAAGGGCGTTGGAGGCGAAGCCTACACTGATTAATGAGAAGAGTACAAGTGGTGGAGCCTGGAGAGCGTAGCCAATTGCCACGGCCATGGCAGGTCCGCTCATTGCTACAGCAAGACCTCCTATGGTGTACTCAACGCCGGCTACAGTGGCCACTGGTGTGGTCAGGTAGCTGATGTGAAACTGTGCTCCGATAGTGTTGATGATGGTTCCGATAAGAAGTGAACAGAACAAGCCCTGTGCCATTGCACCAAGGGCGTCTATTAGATATCTTTTAACAGATATTTCGATGTTTTTTCTTTTTAAAAATTTGATCATAATAAATCTCCCTTCGAGCTACTATTTTATAAAATATTTTGCCTCATTACAATCCAGTTGTTCAAAGATTATTAGGGTAGGAATGGCATATGCCACAGATGATTTTAATTGGAATTGGATTCAAGATTTCTTCACAAGACATTTGAAAAAGGCGGTGTTATAATTTTAGTACAAGATGAGATACTTTGGTGTTATGTAACAGATTTCAAAGATTGAGGTGATGTTATATGAAAATTCAATCTAATGTAAACACAGCACAATATCAGAATAGCATGAATCACATGAAGGCTACTGAGGCAGCACATAAAAAGGCAGGCAAGGAGCTTGCTACAGGTAAAAAGGTAAACACAGCAGCTGATGACGCAGCTGCACTTGCAATCAGCCAGCAGATAATGAAGGAGGCTTCTTCATTAAAGACAGGCAGCAGCAATATTTCTTATGGTGTGGATGCACTTAATATTGCTGATGGAGCAATGGCTGGAATTGCAGATTCTCTGGGAGACATTGAGCAGAACACAGTTCGAGCTATGAATGGTCTCTATTCAGAGAGCGACAGACAGATTTTGCAGAAGGCAAATGAGGAGTCTGTAAAGACTATCAACCAGACAATCAATCAGGCTACATATAATGAAAAGAATATGCTTGATGGTTCAAATGGAGATATGAACATCTACACAGGTGCCGGAAGTATTTCTATTAAGCAGACAGATGCTAAGTCAGCAATGGCTGGTCTGGAGAATTTTGATGTAAGCGGAAATCCAGATGCCATTACAAAGGATGCTTTGGATAGCGCTTATTCTTCACTTAATAAGATGCGGAGCCAGGTTGGCGCACAGACAAACGGCCTTACAGCTGCATACAACCAGAATGAAAATACAGCAGAGAACCTTACAGCTGCTCAGTCACGTAAGGAGGATGCAGATTTCTACGACGCAGTTACCAGATATAAGAATAGTGGCGTAGTTGGTGCAGCTCAGAATATGGCAATGAAGAACCAGATGGAAAATCAGGAAAATCTGGTGAATAAATTGATGCAACAATAAGTCTTGTTAATTTATTCACACTTCTTTCATTTATTATTACTATAATTAAAAAGGGCTTTGGGAAAAGCGAATCCCAAGGCCCTTATTTTTATATAATAATGTGTTCACAAAAATTTCCTAAATTAATAATTTAAAACCTGTTGACAAAAGCAATTTAATTGCGTACAATACAAATATCAAAACTAATTGCGTCCAATTGTATTTTGTTTTTCGATGGAGGTATAATAATGGAAAGATTTGATATTGCAATTATCGGTACGGGTCCAGCAGGCCTTGAAGCAGCAATCACTGCTAAGGTCAGAAATAAGTCAGTACTTCTTATAGGAAGCAAAAGTTCTTCTGACAAGGTGTCAAAGGCTCATACTATTCAGAATTATTTAGGACTGCCAGATATCCCAGGTGATAAGATGGCTCAGGCATTTCTTGATCATGCAGCTTCAATGGGAGTTGAAATCACAGAGGATAAGGTAAACGCAGTTTATTCTATGGGTAGCTATTTTGCACTTCAGTGTCATGGTGGTGACTATGAGGCCAGCTCAGTTATCGTGGCAGCTGGAATGACAGCTATGAAGCCATTCCCAGGAGAGATGGAAAACTTAGGCAGAGGTGTTAGCTATTGCGCTACCTGCGATGCAGCTCTTTATAAGGGAAAGACAGCTATTATAGTAGCCTACAGTGCTGAGGATGAACCCGAGGCTGAGTTCCTGGCTGAGAGAGCAGATAAGGTATATTACTTGCCACAGTATGATTACAGTGGAAGCCTTGGTGGAAACATTCAGGTTAGCACTGGTGTAAAGCCTGCTTCAGTTGAAATGGCAGACGGTCAGGCAGTGCTTAATACAGATGGTGAGGCATTTAAGGCAGATGGCATTTTCATCCTGAGAGAGCAGATTGCTCCATCACAGCTTGTGCCAGGTCTTACAATGGATGGCAACCACATTCAGGTTGACCGCTCAATGGCCACCAACATCAAGGGCTTGTTTGCCTGCGGTGATATTACAGGTGCTCCATATCAGTACATTAAGGCTGCTGGTGAGGGAAATGTAGCAGCACTTTCAGCTGTAAGTTATTTAAATGAACTAAAGAAAAACTAATAGATTTGCTATTATTTGAAAGGAGTTTTATTATGGTAAAGAAGATTACAACTGCAGAATTTAATTCAATGGATAAGTCAGGTATTTCAGTGTTGGATTTCAACGCTGTTTGGTGCGGACCTTGCAAGATGCTTGGACCAGTTTTAGAGGAGGTTTCTGAGGAGCTTTCAGGCCAGGCAAACTTCTACAGCGTAGATACAGATGAGAACCCTGATTTGGCTAAGGAATATGGCATTATGAATATTCCAGCACTTGTTGTTTTAAAGGATGGCCAGAAGGTTGATATGAACGTTGGCTTCGTTCCAAAGGAAGCTTTAATGGATTTCGTTTCAAAGAATCTTTAAGATTTTTTAGAATATAATTATTCGAGGAGAACTGATCATGGGTGAAAAATTTGATTGCTTAAAAATTTCTAATCAGCTATGCTTTCCACTTTATGCTTGCTCAAAGGAGATAGTAAAAAGGTATAAGCCATATCTTGATCCACTAGATTTGACCTACACCCAGTACATCACAATGATGGTAGTGTGGGAGGATAAGGAGATTACAGTTAAGGCACTAGGCGATAGGCTTTTCCTTGACTCTGGTACTCTTACACCAGTTCTTAAAAAGCTTGAACAGAAGGGTTATGTTAAGCGTACACGCTCAAAGGATGATGAGAGAAATCTTATTATCACTCTCACAGATGAAGGTGAGAAATTAAAAGAGAAGGCTTGTTCTATACCTTCTCAGATGGTTAAATGTGTCAGTCTCGATCCTAAAGAGAGCAGACAGCTCTATGACCTGCTATACAAGCTTCTCGAGGGAGCTCCAGAGGCCTAACCGGATATTAATCAAAAAGGTTAAAAATCCTTACATTTTTACGAGCTTGAATGATGACATCGTCTATGAATGAGGCGGTGTCATTTTTTATTGTAGCCCAATCGATGACTGTGGCTTTAGACTTGTCGAAGCCTGCCTGGGCAAAGATATCATCCAGTTTTTCAACTGTGGTGACACGTCCCTTCAAATAGCCCTCTGCCAGGACAGTTTTGTTCTCGGCTACTTTAACGTCAGTGGCTTCAAGCTTAATTCCATCATCAACGTAGTTTAAAAGTGTATTGAAATCCAGGGTATAGGTGGAGCCTACATTAGTGTTGTAGGTGATATTGTTGGTGAAGGAATTGGTGTAGGTATTCTCGCCGTTGCGCTTGATGGTGGCAATGACAGTCTCGTCATCTGGGAGAGGTGCATACATCTCGATGGTGTTGCAGTTGTTTCCGTAGATGGAGATATAGGCGCCCTTTGTCTTGTAGGATAAATCAAAGGTGATCTTTCTGGTGTGATTGAAGTGGTCCAGGAAAAGAGAGCAGGTGATATCGTGGTCAGGAGCCTCCATTCCAAGCATTTCGTATATGAAACCACCTTCGCCCTCTGGAATGACAATCTTGTATTCGCTACTTTCTGTGCCATCCTCGTCGATGTATTTTTTACCGGTCTCGGTGATTTGGATGTTACGGACAAAATTGAAGATGTTGCGTTTGTTGTTGTGGAACCATTCCTGATTAAGGTCATTGTTAAGGTTTGGTGCCTGGAGGAAAAGATCATTTCCAGTGTCAAAGCCGTAGGAAATATCTCCTAAAATTGGCGCAACTAAATAGACGGTCTCATCCTCGGCATAAACCTCCATTTCGCCGATGCTTAAAACAAGAACGTCTAGATTAGATTTGCAGGAAAACTTTTTCTGTTCTGCCGAGCGCTTACCCTCGATGCTTCCGTTTATGGAGTATGGGAAACCCTTGAGACGCTTTATGTAGGCGTTACCAGAGTAGGAGATGTCTGCGTTTGTGTAATTGCGGAACAAATCCTTAAGGTCTATGTTGTAGGCAAGATAATCCGGACTTTTAAGTGTAGTCTCAGAAAAATTAATTACCGATGCCAGGACCCTGACAGAAGGATTTAATTCCAGCTCTGCTTTGAAAAATATGGTGAGAGCTATCACCACAACAATTATTGTCCCTAATTTTTTCCTATTCATAATTCAAATTATATGAGTTCATTTGGAGTGTCTGCAATAGACAAAGCGATTGAAGTGTCCATCTCAGCAAGGTGATCTGCCGCCTGTGCATTTTCGTAGGCAATTGACTCCTCGGCATAGCGGACGCAGGCTGCGTGGTACTTTTCAATATCATCGCTATTCTTGTAAACAAATATATAAAGCTTTGAGGTCTCAAGCTTCAAAAGCTGATTGTTTGAAATAGTGGCAATAGAATCCAGGTTCTGGGCAACAGCCTCAGCCCTATCATACTCCTTCATATCGCAGAAGGTTTCTACAAGTAGATACAAATCCTCAAGATAATCCTGGATGGTGATTTCAGGACTCTTCATAAATCCCGCAAAATCATCTAAATGTTCATACACATATTTATCATTTCCCAACTGGTGGTTGAGACTGGCAGTCATGGCAGATAGTGATAAATCGTGGTAGTGAATATCATTTTTTGCAGCGATTTCCTTTGCACGCTTCAGGAATGTTTCAGCCTCTGAAAAACGGTGGGTGTGCAGGTAGGAATAGGCAAGATTCAGACATACAATAAGGTAATTCTGAGGTTTGTTGTCAAAGCAGGTTCCATAATCCTCCAAATCCTGCAATGCCATTCGACCGTAATTCACAGCACTATCATAATCCCCAAGGGTCATGTAGCGGTTGCAAATAGTAGTGTAAAACAGATGCTTTGCTCCCTGAATCTTATTTTTATCCAGATAATCAAAGGCATTCAGGCATTTAAAGAGCATTTTTGAATCGTAGCCCATTATTCCATAGGCTACAGCAAGGCCACGAAGAGTCAGCACATAGTTTGTCTTATCATCCAGCTCTTCGTAAATGGTTTTTGCCATATTCAAATTATCTATTCCCAATTCAAGATTATTTACATGAATAAGGTTCATTCCCTTGTCGAAATATTCCTTTGCAATTTGCTCTGAACTTGCCATGGCACATCCTCCTAGGATTTACTAGAGTTACTACTCACAGTGGTTTATCCACGATTCATAATTGAAAAAGTGGAGAACTCCCGAACAGTAAGATAATTATAAGAAAAAAGTGTGACAATTTTCGTAACTTGTTGTTTAATGGTCAGCAAAATTTTATACTTAGGGTAATAACATTGGTATTTTGCGGGTACATGGGGATTACTTATGAAAGATACTAACAGCTTTTTGTACGGTATAATTTTTGTATTTGGCATGCTGATTTTCTTTTTCGTAATCGGCTTGATTTTCGTGGGTGAATACACTCTGCCTGATGAGCGTTTTTATACAGATATGACCATCGAAAAGTACAACGATGGTTGGGAGAGAATTCGCTGGGACGGCAGCAAAGAGCCAATAGCTATTCCTGGAACCTATGATACAGAGGATTCCAATCGTTTTGTGCTTAAGACAAAGCTTAACATCTGGACTGACAAGGATTGCTATTTAAGCTTCAACTCTCACAAGCAGGATGTGGAGGCCTATGTGGATGAGGAGCTTAGGTATTCCTTCTCTACTGCAAAGACCAGACCTTTTGGTAGTCACAGTCCAAGTACGGTTATTTATATCCCACTTCATCCTTCAGACAACGGCAAAAATATCAGGCTGGTTCTTACTGGAAAAAACAATTATTCCGGTGTATTTGATGATTTCCTTATTGGCACTCAGTACGGTATAATGATGCACACCTACCAGTCAGAGCGCTATACACTGCTTCTGACCTTGTTCCTGCTGACCCTAGGTATCATAGCGTTTATTATCGGCGTCAGTGTCAAGGCGTCTTACAAAAAGACATTGCCACTGTTTTATGCTGGCTGGACGGTAATATGTGCGGCTATGTGGCAGTTGGCTGAGTCTGCCTGCCGTCAATTCTTTGTGCCGAATTTCTCGTTGCTTTCATATTTGACATATTTGAGCTTAATAATGTTGCCATTTGCAGCAGCACTGTTCTTTGATTGCCTTCAGGAGGGCAGGTATCGTTTTGCTTATATGGTGCTTGTTGTTTTGGAGGAGTTCTGCGCTCTGACAGCAATCCTTCTTCAGTTCTTCAATAATACAGATTTGGGCGAGCTTCTTCCGATTGCTCTTTTGGCTATAGTCCTTACCATGCTTTTGTTCATGCTTACCATGATGTCTGATATAATTCAGGGCAAGCTTAAAAATTACATTATGGAATTTATAGGAATTGTTGGAGCCATAGTTATGGGTGCTGTTCAAATAGCAGATTATCAGATTAATCATCCTACCACAGTAAATGGCTTGTACCTTATGATTGGACTTTTGTTTTTGATTATAATGTCTTATTTCAGAGCGCTGAAGGATATCAGAGTTATGGAGCGTGATATGTACGCAGCAGTTCAGGCTCATGATGCCAGCACTGCATTTATGACCAGAATGTCCCACGAAATGCGCACGCCAATTAATGCAATCCTTGGTATGAACATGATGATTCTTCGTGAGAGCAAGGAGAAAAACGTCCTGGAGTATGCCCGTGATGTAAATAGTGCCGGCAACTACCTTCTTGCAATAGTAAACGAGGTCCTTGACCTGGCAAAGGTTACTGCAGGAAAGTTTGAAATCGAGCCAGATGATTATGATTTGATGGATATGGTTCGTGAGTGCTATTCAATGGTTCGCCCAAGGGCAAAGGCCAGTAGACTGTCCTTCGAGGTGGATATGAGCGATGTGCTTCCATCCAGACTTCGTGGTGACAGGGAGAGAATGATTCAGGTCATCACCAATCTTTTGACAAATGCAGTAAAGTACACACCAGAGGGAAGAGTTACCCTTACCGTTAGAGGAAGAATCATAGATGGAAAGCTTATGCTGATTGTAAGTGTTTCAGACACAGGAATTGGTGTGGCACAGGAAAATATTCCATATCTCTTTGATTCCTTCAGACGTGTTGGCGAGTTCAAAAATATGAGAATCGAGGGAACAGGCCTAGGTCTTACTATCACTAAACAGCTAGTGGAACTGATGGATGGAACTATATCCGTAGAGTCAGAGCTTGGAAAGGGAACTACCTTTACCGTAATGATTCCTCAGGAAATCCGCTCAGTGGAACCATGTGGAGCCTTCTCTATGGGACCTAACGGTGATAGACGTTCTGCAGACAGAAACGAAGTCTTTGACGTAATAGGAAAGATTTTGGTAGTTGATGACGTGGCTATTAACCTTAGAGTATTCTCTATGTTGCTGAGCAATACAGATATTACTGTAGATACTGCCATCAGTGGCTCAGAGGCCCTGGCAAAGATTCAGCGAAATAAATATGACATGATTTTTGTGGATCATCTTATGCCTGGTATGGACGGTATTGAATTGAAGGCAGAAATCGATAAGCTGGAGGATAATCCAAACAAGGACACACCTCTTATTATGCAAACCGCAAATGCGGTAGTAGGAGCAAAAGAAGAGTACGAGCGATTGGGCTTCAACGACTATATTGCAAAGCCAATTAAAGAAGAGGAGTTGCGAAAGCTGATTCGTAAGTATATAGTGTAGTGAGATTATTATTAAGGAGTGATTTAATATGGCATTTAATCCAGCAGATTTATTTAAAGTTAGAAGTGCAGCAGAGACCTTCAATGCAAATCATCCAAAGCTTATACCTTTCTTTGGAGCAGCAAAGAATAAGGCTATGACCCCAGGCTCAGTTATTGAGATTTCTGTTACTGATCCATCGGGAGAGCGCATTGAGACAAATCTCAGAGTGCAGGAGTCAGACTTGGAATTGATTAGACTTTTAATGGAAATGAGTACAAAGGGCTAAGATATTTACGGGTGATTAAATGGCTTCAGAAACAACAAAAAAGATGACAGAGGGCAATCCCCTCACTTTGATATTGGGATTTTCTATTCCAATGCTGGCAGGCTTGTTATTTCAGCAGATGTACAATCTGGTGGATACGATTATTGTGGGCCAGATTTTGGGAGATAACGCATTGGCAGCAGTTGGTTCAACTGGTCCAATTAACTTTTTAACAAACGGATTCTGTATTGGCGTGTGCTCAGGCTTTTCTATTCCAGTGGCCCAGCGTTTTGGGGCAGAGTCCTATGAGTCTATGAGAAAGTTTGTAGGCAACGCTATTGTGCTGTCTGCAATTTTTTCTGCCGTAATTACCATTGTAGTAAGTATTTTCTGCTACTGGATATTGGGGGCAATGCAGACTCCAGACGATATTATTGATTTGGCTTATGCCTATATTTCTATTATTTTTTACGGAATTCCGGTGACATTCCTATACAATTTGACAGCTGGAATTATGCGTTCCCTGGGAGATAGCAAGACACCTACCTACTTTTTAATTATGGCGGCAGGCATAAATGTAGCTCTTGATTTCCTCTTCATTCTAGTCTTTAAGATGAACGTAGACGGCCCGGCACTTGCCACAGTAGTGTCACAGCTGATAGCAGGTCTCTGTTGTGTAGTTTACATGAAAAAGAGATTTCCTATCCTTAAGCTTTCTAAAAAGGACTGGATTCTTGGCCCACATCATACATCGGTGCTCATATCAATGGGAATTCCATTTGGACTTCAGTATTCAATCACTGCCATTGGTACAGTTGTTTTGCAGACAGCAGTAAACACACTGGGTACAGTGGCTGTAGCTGCTATGACAGCAGGCTCAAGACTGGGGAATATTGTGGTGTGCCCATTCGATGCTTTGGGCGGCACCATGGCTACCTATGCAGGACAAAATGTGGGAGCAAAGGACATCGACAGAGTAAAGAAGGGCGTATGGACAGCCCAGCTTATTGGAACTATTTATGGTGTTGGAATTTGCATTGTGCTGTTTTTTACAGGCAGATATTTGTTCCGATTATTTACCGACACTGAAGAGGTTATAGATAAATCTATGATGTTCATAATGGCAAATGCTGTTATGTATACCTTCCTGGTGGCTGTAAACGTATTTAGATTTGCCATTCAGGGAATGGGCTTCTCAGCCTTTGCAATCTATTCTGGTGTAATGGAAATGATTGCCAGAATACTTGTGGCCTTCACCCTTGTGCCTATGATTGGTTACGAGGGTTCAGTTTGGGCTAATCCAGTGGCATGGGTTTTTGCAGTATTTTTCCTGATACCAGGCTTTTATTCTTGCTGTAGGAAGCTGGAGAAAAAATATTCCAAAGAGGACAGTCATTACTTATAACTTTTCATCCTGTGGAGTTTTGCAAAGCAAAACTCTATTTTTATATTTAAATATTTTATATTTTATTAAAATATTTATTGAAAATCTAAAAATATTTTGATATATTAAACTTATTCGTAAAGCATTTTTATTAAGGGGCTTGATGCTAGGCGATGAGACAATATAGGAGGAGAGAACCATGAAGAGGTTTATTTCATGCGTTCTGATTATTTCTATGGCGGGTGGTCTTATGGCATGCTCAGGCTCAGCTTCTGAAGTGAAGAACTATACGGTCAGCTATGATGGCATTGCCACTGGCGACGTTTCTTCGGGCGTTTCTGTCCATGACCCATCCATTTTAGAGGTAGACGGGACATATTATATATACGGCTCTCATATGACAGCCGCAAAAAGTGATGATTTGTTAAATTGGAAAAAGGTGGCAGACGGCTACAACAAAACCAATCCAGTTTATGGTCAGATTTATGATGTAAAGGAACAGTCCTTTGCCTATTCAGGTAGCAAGGACAGTATTATAAAGACAGATGACGGCAAGACTCACGTGTGGGCACCGGATGTGATTTACAACGAAACTATGGGCAAGTACGTGATGTACTATTGCACCACCAGTACCTTCAACGCATCCAACCTTTGCTTTGGAATAAGTGACACACCAGAGGGGCCATTTGAATGGCAGGGAGCGCTGATTTATTCAGGCTTCACAAATAAAAACATCGACGCCACAGATGTCCTTGACTATGTGGATGAGGAATATGCAAAGAAGCACTATGTAAAGGGTGGTGCATATAATTACGAGGATTATCCAAACGCAATTGACCCTACAGTTTTCTATGACAAGGATGGTCGTATGTGGATGACCTACGGCTCCTGGTCTGGAGGAATTTACCTCTTAGAGCTTGACCCTGCAACAGGATTGGTGATTCATCCTGAGGCAGACGAAGCCAATAACGTAGATGCATATTTTGGAAAGAAGCTTTTAGGCGGTGGACATATCTCAATCGAGGGACCATACATTATGTATGATGCAAACACTGATTATTATTATCTCTTTGTATCCTACGGCGGTCTCACCAGTAATGGTGGATATCAGATGCGTGTTTTCCGTTCCAAGACAGTGAATGGAGAGTATGTGGATATGAATGGAGCTTATCCTGAGAAGAGTGCATTGCACCAGAATTTCGGTTTAAAGCTTTCAGGTAATTACAAGCTTCCTAGCTTAGAAAAAGCATATATGGCCACAGGTCATAATTCTGCATTTGTCGATACAGATGGCAAGGAATACATTATTTATCACACCAGATTTAATGATGGTGGAGAGGGACATTCTCCAAGAGTTCATCAGATGTTGATGAATGAAGAGGGCTGGCCATGCGAACTTCCATATCAGACTCAGGGAGAGACAGTTTCAGAGAATGGATATTCTCAGGATGAAGTGATCGGTCGTTACTACGTGATTAATCAGGGTACAGATATTTCCAGTGATATTGCCAATCCATTTATTGTTTATCTGAACAAGGATGGAAGCTGTGATGGCAAGGATGTGACAGGAACCTGGCAGATGAAGGATGGTACCTATTACATGAATATAACTTTAGATGGAGTAGATTACAGCGGAGTCTTCTGTGGAATGAAGGATGAAGCTGGTACAGAGGTAATGACCTTCTCAGCGGTAGGTGAGAACCAAAGCCTTTGGGGAGTAAAATATTAAGAGGGAGAGAACAAATAAATATGGACAGGGATTTTCAGTACAACAAACCGTGGATTTTACAGAGAGCAGATCCATATGTTTACAGGCACACAGATGGAAAGTATTATTTTACAGCTTCCGTGCCAGAGTATGACAAGATTATTTTACGTTGCAGCGATACCCTTCAGGGATTGAAGGATGCACCAGAGCTTGAGGTATGGCACAAGCATGAGTCTGGCCCTATGTCAAAGCATATCTGGGCACCAGAGCTTCATTATCTTTTTGGCAAATGGTACATCTATTATGCCGGTGGAGAGATTGAGGATATCTGGAAGATTCGCCCTTACGTATTGGAATGCCAGGGCCAGAATCCAATGAAGGACCCTTGGATTGAGAAGGGCAAAATTACCAGAGCAGATACTGATGAGTTTTCATTTGAGGCATTCTCTCTGGATGCTACTGTATTTGAAAACAATGGCAACTGGTATTATATCTGGGCTGAGAAGGTGGGAGTTGGAAAGCAAATCTCAAACCTTTACATTGCCCGCATGAAAAATGGATATACTTTAGAGACAGACCAGGTGCTTCTCACTACACCGGACTATGATTGGGAGCGTCACGGCTATTGGGTTAATGAAGGCCCATCGGTTATTCAACGGGACGAAAAGATATTTATGACCTATTCTGCCAGTGACACAGGCGTAAATTATTGCATGGGAATGCTTACAGCTGATGCTGATAGCGATTTGCTTGACCCACTTAGCTGGAAAAAGGAGAGATATCCTGTGCTTGCATCATCTCCTGAGCATGTAGTATATGGCCCAGGTCACAATTCCTTTACTGTGGATGAGGATGGCAACGATATTTTGGTTTATCATGCCAGAACAGAGACAGAAATAGTTGGAGACCCATTGTACAATCCGAACCGTCATGCTATGCTTATGAAGTTCGAGTTTGTAGATGGAATACCAGTATTTGATTATGATAGAAAATAGAGTTTGTACCAGATGTCTGTTGAGAGATATGATTGATGCAGACACAGCTATGATTGAAAAATATAAGGCTGCTTTAAAGCCTGAGGATATGGTGGACGATGCCGAATATGAGCGTCGTCTGGCTGTATGTACCTCCTGTGATAAGCTAAATGAAGGGACCTGTATGTCCTGTGGATGCTATGTGGAGTTGCGTGCTGCAGCCAAGATATCAAAATGCCCTACCAAGAAATGGTAGGGCATTACTTTTGTCGTTTTAATTGTTTGGCATGTAGTTAAGTGATACGCGGATATCCTGTCCGTAGTTTCCAAAGGTCTTACCGAAGAGTGTAACGCCACCTACATGATCAGCATCCTCTTCAACTGCAATTCTGAAATCTATAGGCATTCCATTTTTGATATCCAAATCGTTGATAGTAATATCTGAAATCTTAAGACCATCAATAAAGGTGCCGTGCTTGTTGATAACAAGAAGCTTTAACAGACCATACTGATTCCAGTTTGGTGGCCACCAGTCAGGGGTGAACATTCCGAGAATGTCTCCACCGAAATCGCCAGGGCTGGTCCACATTCCAAGCTTGGTGCCGTTGATAGAAAAGCTGATATCAGATGGCCAGTTGTTGTCTACTCCTGGTGCTTCAGAGGAAATCTCAAAGGAGATGGACATCTGAGTGAGCCTGTTGTTGCTAGGAATGAGATTTGGAAGGGAATATTCAACATAACCCTTTGTAAACCAAATAATATCTGCATTAAACCTGTCAGGATGGCTGAAGTATCTGGCATCGTCAATTTCACCAATAACTGAGCTGCTGTTGGCGAGACCGCAGGTAGGGCAGATGTCATATTTAGAAAACTGTCCTACCTTTATATCGGTAGTAAATACATTTGCAAGATCAACAGGTTTTTCTATTTCTAATACGATTTTATCTTGGATTACTGAACAAATCTTTGAGTTGCCGTGACTGGCTGCTTCATTGGAGGTGGAGATAAGTCCACATTCCTCGAGCTTCTTAATATGACCTGTGAGAGCACCGTTGCTTAGGTTAAGCTGTGTGGCAAGCTGATTCATGCTCATATGGTCATTATCTAATAGGATGTTAAGTATCTGGATACGCACGTCTGAGCCTAATGCTTTAAACAATTCTAGTCCTTCGTCCAGTGAAGTGATATGAATCATCGTACTTCTCCTTTTGCGTGAAATAAATTAGTTCAATTAATTATAAAATATATGAAAGAACCCGTCAATAATGAAAGAATGCTAAGGTTAATTATTTTAAAAATAAGTAAAGATGCCATCACTTTAGCTAGGTAAAGAATGATAATATACATCTATTTGGTAAAATTGACTAAAAACATTGTGTCGAATTTGTGTAGTATAAAAGAAAAACCAAAATAGTTTAGTTTTATCTAAAATAATTATTGACGTGGGAACTGTCGAGCTTTATTATAATACCATAATCGTTATTGAGTTTAACAGTTTCCGCTGTAAAACTAACAAGCCTCAGTTTTGCAGATAAATAACTGTTGAAACCAGACGAAGATACAAATTTCTTTTTTAAAAACTAAGGAGGAGAAGAATGAAGAAGAAATTGCTTAGTGCATTACTTTGCACATCAATGGCAGCCAGCTTATTTGTTGGATGCGGGGGAGCAGCATCAGAAGGAGGAGTTGATCCTGACGCTGCTGAAGCTACTGAGGAGGAAGCAGCTGAAGAGTCAGCTGAAGCTGATGTAGTTACAAATACTTTTGGTGATCCAAACGGAACACATCTTGAGATGTGGACATTCGTTGAGCTTCACGGACAGCACTACGGTGTTATGGCTGAGGAGTGGAACAAGGAACATCCAGACAACACAATTGAAATTACATGTACAACATATCCATATGGCGATATGCACACAAAGCTTCTTACAGCTTTAGAGGCAGGTACAGGTGCTCCTGATATCTGCGACGTAGAGGTTGGTCAGTTCCCTAACGTAGTTGAAGGTCTTGATCAGTGGTTAGTTCCTCTTAATGACTATGCTAAGGATTACCTTGATACAATGGTTACATCAAGAATGGAAACATATCAAGGTGAGGATGGAAACTACTACGGTGCTCCATACCACGTAGGTGCTACAGTAATGTACTACAACGTAGCAGCAATGAGCGAAGCTATGGGACTTAGCCAGGATGAAGTAATCGCAAAGATTGACGCAGTTAAGACTTGGGATGATTACGCAAAGCTTGGTGAAGAGTATCTTGGAACAGTTTCAGAGGAAGGAAAGTATTGGACATCAGTTGATACAGGCGGAGTTGATTGGCTCTGGATTGCAATGGCTGAGAACGGTGATGACTGGACAGGTGGATTTGATAATCCAGCAAACGTTCAGCTTGATTCAGTAAAGGATATGCTTACAATGCAGCAGAGCTGGTTGAAGAGCGGTCTTGCAGAGGTTTCTCCAGACGGACATGTTGATCTTGAAGCTGGTTTCCAGAATATCATGGATAGAAACATCGTTTCATTCCCTAAGGCAATGTGGTACATGT
>JAEEGL010594210.1_pt1 | contig 16055 bp, 9 predicted proteins | sample 9134231 | NCBI WGS metagenome assembly JAEEGL01 (sample SAMN16246548, study PRJNA631951) | gut metagenome | biome: gut microbiome; feature: rumen; material: fiber-attached | host: Bos | place: Iran: Karaj | collected 2018-10 | reverse complement strand
GATATCAGGATATATGTCCTTACGCATCTTAAGAAGCTTATGATCTTACCCTTTGTTCCGTCAAATGACTTGGCCGGGAATCTCTCCTCGATGATTATAAAGAGCCAGTGGAGCAGTCCGGAGCCGATTATATAATTCCAGGCTCCTCCGTGCCACAGGCCGACTGTGAACCACAGGATCAAAAGCGCAAGCGTATTCACTCTTCTCTTGGCAGTCTTCTTATCATACTTAGCCTTAAGCTTCTCTGACATGTTCGTAAATGCATTGGTCCTTAATACAGGATAGAAGATAAAGCCCTTGACCCATTCACCGAGTGTGATATGCCATCTGCGCCAGAATTCCTGTACGGAGCGAGCAAAGAAAGGCTGTCTGAAATTCTCAGGTAAAGTGATATCAAAGCACTCCGCCGTGCCCATGATGATATCTATCGAACCCGAGAAGTTCATGTATAACTGAAGAGTAAATGCCAAGGCCGCTATAGCGATATATGCTCCGGCATAGGTGTCTGTATCGGCATATATGGTATTGACCAAAGTCTCTAATCTTGCAGACAGAACGAGTACCTTGCAAAATCCCCAGAGTATCCTCTGTGCACCGAATGTGACCCTGTCATAATCAAATTTATGATCAGTCTCGATCTGCGGCTTAAACTCCGAGTACTTATGAATAGGTCCGCTTATTATACAGGGGAAGAATGTAGTAAAAAGAAGTATCTTAAAGAAGTTGTTCTCAGCCTTCTCTTCTTTAAGATAGACATTACGGATATAGTCAAGCAAAGACAGAGTGTAGAAGGATATTCCCAAAGGCACCAGCAGTTTTACGGTCGGGATAAGTCCTGATCCTGCCCCAAACAGGCCTGCTATGCCGTTTACGGTATTGATAGGGAAATTAAGATACTTAAGAAGTATAAGAAGCGCAAGATCCCCCGCGACTCCAACGATCATCCAGATGAGCCTGGTCTGCGCCTTATCATCGGTATCATTCTTATCCATCATGATACCTGACAGATATGTCACAAATGCCGCTGCCACGGGATATGCGATCAGCCACGGATCACCGTATGATAAGAAGAACACAATACCTGATATCAGCAATATCAGCCATTGTGCTTTCTTAGGTATCACGTAATACAATATCAGGCTTATTATCAAAAAGCACAGATACGCAAGGGATGTGATCTGCATGTTAACTACCACCAAAATAAAGATCGTAATGCTCTTATCCGAGCTTATCGATGATTATATCCACCATCTCGCCGACATTCTGCATACCGGTCACCTGGGCGATGTTAAACTTAACGCCGAACTCCTTCTCAACTGCCGATATGAGATTGATATGCTCCAAAGAATCCCAGTCCTCTATATCATCGGAATTGGTCGTCTCTGTAACGACGATATCCTCATCATCAAATATATCTCTGAATATAGTGTTCAGTTTCTCGTATATCTCTTCTTTGCTCATTGTTAACTCCCTTCTCTATTGCTGCTGTCCCTCCGGTATCCCGGAATAGTTCTTTTTCCAGTCCACATGTGCATATAAAGGTTCATACCTTGTCATGAACTCATCATATGCATTGTCCCAGGAGGCTATATCAAGACCGTCATGGGACGTGTTGATATCATAATTCTTCTCCAGATAATCTCCCAAAAACAGGGTGGAATTATAGGCTCCCAGTATATTGACATGGACTCCGTCAAAGAAATACCACCCGTACCAGAAGTCCATATCCTCCAAGTGTTTGTTAAGGTTTAAGAAGTCATATCCGTACTCCCTAACAATACTCTCTATATAATTCATATTGCCTTCATAGTCCTGCTCGATGATCCTCGGAGTTGATACGAACAGTACGTTCAGATCATTCTCTTTTGCATAATCCAGGAAATCCCTTAAGACTTCTTCACCCTCCTTAGATATCGGGATGACCTTGTCCATATCCACGGACTCATCCCTCTTATAATATCCGACTCTCTCCTCGTAGCTGTAGCCCTTGCTGGGACTCGGAGTGCTGTATGCAAAGTGCCTGTATTCCTTAGGATCGAACAACAGGCCTATATTTGAATGATACTTGATAAGATCGACATAGTACTCGATCTTCTTATCACCTTCAGATAAAAGGGCATTGATGAGACGTATGCGAAGTGGCGAGTATCTTAAATTATCCGTCACTTCCCTGATATGAGCCTTATCCTCTAAATTGGCCTCGATATCCGATGCAAACATCCTGGGCTCTATGATCAGCAGCTGCGGCTTCTGATACTTGTTTGTCTCCTCGATCAGATATTTGATCGCCTTGGCACTCTGACTGTTGGATGAGAGCGAATAAGAGGTGATACCCTTCTCATGCCACAATACCCCGGGTACAAAGGTTGCATTGGCGGGACTTGCTCCGTATATCATCACATCGATGGTATTCTTATCCTCTGCATAGAAGCCCGTGAACCTGTCCTTTACATCGCCGTTACTCCTTAGGATATAGGACAGACTCACGCCTATTAACAACGTTATTATGATAAAAATTAATGCCCTTAAGGCCTGTTTAACATTCATAAATAGTCCGTACGCGGGCGGATCATAAGGATCCGTACCGGTCCGCTTTAATCAGGGAGTATATATGGCATTGCTGTCAAAGTATTCCCTGTACTCGCCGAAATCCTTACATTCTCTGTCTATGCTGTTGATCAGTTCAGTCTCTTTTTCATGAACGAGGGTCTTGTAATTCTCGAAATTGTCATAGCCCTTCTTGGTCCAGCCGAAGGGATGTACAAGTATCTGGACCTTGTCATTGCCAAGAATATTGTCCCTGTCAGGATAGCCGTATCTCCAGATATGATTGGCATCCGACATGTATTTAACCTCTACCGGAGTATTCTCATCTATGTCTTCTGCGAAGGTAAAGAACTCATCCTGATATGCGTTGAGGATCTCAGGCAGCTTGATGTTCTCACGCAGAACATCCTTGGAAGGCCTGTGGATCGAGAATGTATCAACCGTAAATCCGAACATGTCAGATAATATATCCATCTCCTTGATTATCTGAAGACGGATCTGCTGGATGTCAGTCATACCGTTTAACGCAAAGTGAAGGCCGATATTCTGGCCTCTCTCATGCATGTCCCTTATCATATCGGTATTCTTCTTGGACAGCAGATTATATGAGTTGTTGGTCCACTGGAAGAAGAAATTGGACGTAAAATCCATGCTCTCCTCAACCTTACTAAGTTCATATGCCCTCTCAACACTGTATTCCACGTCGTGGCGCATTATAACGAAGCTGTCACGCTCCAGTGCGGCCTTGTATCCGCAATACCGCCCCGACTCCTTGATGATCCTTATTATCTCTCTGTATTCCTCGTATGAAAACATAGTGCCTCCCGGTATTCTAATCCGCTATAGTATAGCATATTATCACACAGAATGGTATAATATGGATTATGTCAAAGTTAATGTTAAAGAAGCTGTCTGCCATACTTGATAGAGGGCAGAAAATAAAGATCGCAGGGCTGATGGTCCTTATCCTTATAGGCGGTTTGATGGAGATGGCCAGTGCATCCCTGATACTTCCGCTTGTAAGCGCCGTACTCGACGAGGAGAAATTCTCGTCAAATAAGTATGTGATAATCGCCATGGATCTGCTAAATGTTGACAATGTCAGATCCTTCACTTTTATCCTCTTAGGATCGATAATCGCTGCATACATAATCAAGAATTCATTTCTCATATTCCAGACATATCTGCTCGCAAGATTTGCCAACCGCAACAGGGCAAGATGCACAACGAACCTCCTGTGGCAGTTCCTTCACAGGCCTTATGAATACTATCTGTATGCGGAGACATCGGATATAATCCGTACCATTTACGGAGATATGGACAACATATTCAATCTCCTGCTGCAGTGCATGTACTTTGCATCCGAGATCATCGTATCTATGTGTCTCGGTATATTCCTGTTAGTCCTTGACTGGAAGATGACGGTCTTAGTGGCAGGTCTGCTTGGTCTGCTCACACTCTTTAATACCAAGGTCATCAAAAAGCATCTTAATATCGCCGGCGAAGGCTCACGTATCACCCAGGCCGGTATGTATAAATGGATATTGCAGTCGGCATCCGGAATCAAGGATGTTAAGGTGCTTAAGAAGGAATACTACTTTACCGACAGATATTCAGACAGCGCGGAAGGTTATGCTGACAATCAGATCAAGTATAACGTTCTGACCAATCTTCCGAGGCTTCTTATCGAAACGGTTGCCATAGTCGGCATACTCGCATATGTGATGATAAGCATGGCATGCGGAACGGATATCTCAGCTCTTATGACAACATTGTCAGCGTTTGCCATCGCAGCGATGAGACTGCTTCCCAGTGTCAACAGGCTGAATACATATATGGCCAACATCGCATACTTCGAGCCTGCGCTTGACTACATATACGAGAATGTGGATACCAAGGGCCTCAGCGAAGAAAACGTTCTGATAACACACAAGGCAGATGATTCGGCTGGAAGCGTAAGTGTTATCGGTGCTTCAGCAGCATCAGAAGCGTCCGGTTTTACAATGAACGACAGCATTCGTATGGAAGGAATCACGTTCGCATATCCCAAGACTGACAAGCTCATATTTGACAACGCCGATATGGATATACCGATCGGTAAGTCCGTGGGCGTAATGGGTGCATCCGGTGCCGGCAAGAGTACTATCGTGGATATACTGCTCGGACTGTTGGAAGTGCAGAGCGGCAAGATAACAAGTGACGGAACTGATGTTAACGAGAACTATGGGAAGTGGCTTTCAAACATCGGCTATATCCCTCAGAATATCTATATGCTTGATGACAGCATAAGACACAATATCGCATTCGGCGTGAAGGATGAAGACATCAATGATGACAGGATCTGGGAAGTGCTCGCCGAAGCGCAGATGAAAGAATTTGTTGAGGATCTGCCTGATAAGCTCGATGCTCAGATCGGTGAGCGCGGCGTCAGGATCTCGGGAGGTCAGAAGCAGCGACTCGGTATCGCAAGAGCACTGTATCACGATCCGAAACTCATGGTCTTTGATGAGGCTACATCAGCGCTGGATAATGACACCGAGACTGCCATAATGGATGCCATCGAGAGACTGCACGGCCAGAAGACTCTGGTCATCATCGCTCACAGATTAAGGACCATAGAGAACTGTGACCTCAAGTATGAAGTAAAGGACGGAAAGATAGTAAGGCAATGAAAGAATTACAGTATCCGTTTGATGCGGAATATCTGAACAAAAAAAAGAAGTCCATAAGAAAAGAACTGCTGGCTAACACCGAAGGATTCATACCCGTCAAGGTGGCGATCTTGGGCGGAGGGACCACATCCAACATCAAGCTCATGATGGAGCTCTTCCTGCTTGATAATAAGCTGCTCCCCGAGTTTTACGAGAGCGAATACAATATGTACTACGAGGACGGTATGTTCGGCAATCCGGTTCTTGATGAATTCAAGCCGGACATCGTCTATATATGTACCTCGAATCACAATATACTTAATTACCCTTCGGTATCTGATGATGCGTCTGTTATAGACGATATGCTCGCATCTGAGCTCAAGCGCTATACGGGCATATGGGAAGCAGTTCAGTCGAGGTATGACTGTCCCGTTATTCAGAATAATTTCGAGATGCCTTCATACAGGCTCTTAGGAAACATGGACGCTTCCGATATACACGGAAGGGTCAGTTTTATCTCAAGACTCAACGAAGCATTCTACGCTTATATAAGAGAACACAAGAACATATACATATGCGACATCAATTATCTGTCCGCGCAGTTCGGTCTTAGCAAGTGGTCAGACCCATTCTATTACCATATGTATAAATATGCGCTGAGCATAGATGCCATCCCTTTACTGTCGTTTAATGTGGCCAATATCATCAAGTCACTCTACGGCAGGAATAAGAAGGGACTGGTCCTTGATATGGACAATACCCTCTGGGGCGGTATCATCGGTGATGACGGCGTGGACAATATCGCCATAGGACCTGAGGAGCCGGAAGGAAGAGTGTTTACCGAATTCCAGACCTATCTTAAGGAGCTGTCTTCTCTCGGCATTCTGCTCAATGTGGATTCCAAGAATGACAAAGAGAATGCTCTTGCAGGTCTTAAGCATCCGGATTCTGTTCTGTCAGAAGATGACATGATCGTCATAAAGGCCAATTGGGATCCCAAGGATAAGAACTTTAAGGAGATCGCATCCGCATTGGATCTTCTTCCCGAGAGTCTTGTGTTTGTAGATGACAATCCGGCAGAGAGACATATAGTGACCTCACAGATCCCGGGCGTCATAGCTCCGGAACTCGGTGAGCCTTACACCTATATTAACTGCATAGACGGCGGCGGATATTTCGAGGTAACGGGACTGTCTGCCGATGATGCGGGACGTAACCGCATGTATAAAGAAAATGCCAAGAGAGCCAATCTGCAGGCTTCTTTTGCCGACTACGGCGAATATCTTAAATCTCTTGAGATGCATGGTGAGATCGAAAATTTCAAGCCTGTATATTATGCACGTATCACACAGCTTACCAACAAGAGCAATCAGTTCAACCTGACTACAAAGAGATATACCCAGACTCAGATTGAGGCGCTGGCAGAGGATAAGGACCATATCACACTCTACGGCAGATTAAGTGACCGCTTCGGTGATAACGGAGTCGTATCCGTTGTGATCGGCAGGGTTGAAGGCGATGTATGCCATATGGATCTTTGGCTTATGAGCTGCAGAGTGCTTAAGAGGGATATGGAGTATGCCATGATGGATGAAGTCGTGGCTGAGTGTCAAAAGCGAGGGATCCAAACAATACGCGGATACTACTATCCCACTGCCAAGAACGGAATGGTCAAAGAGTTCTACAGGAATATGGGCTTCGAACTTGTAAATGAGAATGACAAGGGAGATACCGAGTGGGAGTTTAAGATCCCTTCAGAATATGAGCACAAAAACAGATATATAGATATGACGGAGGAATAGATCATTGTCACACTATAAAGTAGTCGTATTCGGAGTAAAGGATACTTCGGAAAACATAATCGAATACATTCATCACGACCTGTGTAAGGTGGATCTTGTCGTGACCATCAAGCCGGAGGTCACATCCAAGAATCAGGTCTCAGGATATAAAGGGCTGTCTTTCTTAACGGATAAGTACGGGATACCTGTATATGAATCAGCTACCTACAAGCTGTGTGACGAAGACACTGTTAAGTTCTTTGAAGAGAATGAGTTCGATATAGGCATAGTCATGGGCTGGCAAAGACTTATCCCAAAGCAGGTTCTGGATTCGTTCAAATACGGAGTATTCGGTTTCCACGGCAATGCGGGATACCTTCCTTTCGGACGCGGCCGTTCGCCTCTTAACTGGTCTATGATACTGGGTGATACAAGGTTCAACCTCAATCTTTTTAAGTATGATGAGAAGGCCGACTCGCCCAATGTATTTGCTACCGAGATGTTCTCTATAACAGTTCACGACGATATAAGGACCGCTCAGTACAAGAACATGATCTCAAGCAAGCGACTTATCGCAAAACTTATCGAGGCATATAAGGATGATAAGATCGTCATCCATACTGATTCCAAAGATCACGATTCATGGTATGAAAAGCGTACTCCGGCAGACGGTAAGATCAACTGGGACGGGCGTACAAGAGATATCTACAATCTTATCCGTGGCGTTGCAGCTCCTTTCCCCGGAGCTTACTGTCATATAGAGAGTTCACCTGATACGGAAGTTAAGATCTGGGAGTGCCGGCCGTTCTGTGAGATGCTGGACTTCTCCATGTATGCACCCGGCGAGGTTATTGATGTATTCGATGACAAGCCCGTCATAAGGACAGTGGACGGGTCCATACTTATCGATAAATATGAAAGCAGCGCGGTTCTTAAAAAAGGAGACATACTCTGTTGAGATCACTTAAGTTTCTGGTCAGACTCGATGATATAACTCCATATATGGACCGCGAGAAATTTAACAAGGTTCGCGAGATACTTGATAAATACTGCATATGTCCGATCATAGGTGTCGTACCTGACTGCAGGGATGAGAGCATTTACAGCAAGGAGAGCGAACCCTATTCTTTGGATGAGTTTAAGGCGCTGCTTAAAGAGCTTACAAGCGCCGGCTGGACAGTTGCGATGCACGGGACCAACCATGTATATTCAACTGATGACAGCGGTTTACTTGGAATCAATCCCTTCAGTGAATTTGCGGGAACATCTTATGCGGTTCAATATACCAAGTTAAAGCAGGGCCGTGATATCTTAAGAAGACTGGGAGTCGCGACTACCCTGTTCATGGCCCCCGGACATACATTTGATGAGAATACGTTAAGAGCCCTTAAGTCTCTCGGCTTTAATTCCGTGACTGACGGACTGTACCATAAGCCATATATAAGAGACGAGATACTCTTTGTTCCTTGTACCCTCGTGGCTATGAACAAGATGAAGGACTTTGATACCATCTGTCTGCATCCCAACAACATGACAGATAAAGAGATGAACGAACTCGATAAGTTCATATGCAGACATAAGGATGAGGCTGTACGGTTCGACGAAGAGAGATTCAGATCAGAGGCCGCTCAATACTCAGAGGCGGTCGCTTTTGCAGAAGCAGGAGTACTTAAGATGCGCCTTGAAAGAGACAAGGTGGCCAATTCTCCTAAGTTAAGTGCATTCTTAGCCGATACGGATCATCCGAACAAAACGGTAAAGTGGATGAAACGCGCGGTTATGAGTCCCTTGCTTCTGACAGGCAAATACGGAAAGAATTGATCCGACAGATGAGGAAAAAATATGTGTGGAATTTGTGGAATAGCAGGATATAAAGAAGATCCTACCAAAAGCATAGGAGCCATGAAGAATGCCCTGATTCGGCGCGGTCCGGATGATGACGGCAGCTTCGTGGATGATAACAGGCAGGTTGTTATCGGACACCGTCGTCTGTCTATCATCGACCTGACGGATACCGGTGCTCAGCCCATGAGATCCTTAAACGGACAATACGTGATCGCATTTAACGGTGAGATATACAACGCAGGCAAACTGCGCTCCGAGATGGAGGTCTATAACGGAAAGCTTGCTCTGAGGGGTACTTCGGATACTGAGGTTCTGCTTGAAGCAATAACATGCTGGGGACTTAAGACAGCTCTGGAGAAATGCCGCGGAATGTGGGCGATAAGCCTGTATGACAGGGCAAGCGGCGATATTATGTTAACCAGGGACCGTATGGGGGAAAAGCCGTTATACTACGGCAAGGTAAACGGCCAGTTCGTCTGGGCTTCAGACTTAAATGCGATCTCTGTCGTGCCGGGTTCCAAGCTTCAGGTGGACAAGAGGATAATCCCTGTTTACCTCAGGTACGGTTATATACCCGCGCCTTATACCATTTATGAGGGAATATACAAGCTCGAACCGGGAACGATCCTAACCATATCCGCTCCGTATGATGAGTGGAAGATCGAGCGATACTATGATATATCCGAAGTCGCAGGATACGGGCAGAGTCACAAATTCACCGGAACCGAGGAAGAGGCTGCCGACAGACTGGAGATGCTCCTTAAGGATGCTCTCAGAGGTCAGATGTTATCCGATGTGCCTTTGGGTGCTTTTCTCTCAGGCGGAGTCGACTCCACGGTCGTTGTCAGTATGATGCAGCAGCTCTCTTCTGCCGACTCTCCGGTCAGGACCTTCACGATCGGTTTTGAAGAGAAAGACTTTAATGAGGCCGCTTTTGCCAAAGATACGGCAAGACACTTAGGGACCAAGCATACCGAGATGTATGTCGGATATAAAGATGTGATGGATCTGCTTCCTGAGCTCGCATATGCTTACGGCGAGCCCTTCGGCGACTCATCCCAGCTGCCCACCATGCTGGTATCCAAGATGACCAGACAACATGTTACGGTAGCACTGTCAGGCGATGCAGGCGATGAGCTTTTCTGCGGATATAACACATACAAGGATGCCCGCAACGGCTTAAGTGTCATGCAGAACAAGCTGGGCTTCTTAAAGGGCGGTCTGCGCTCAGGCGTGGGTAAGGCTGTCGATAAACTTGATAAGATCACCGTATCAAGAGACGGTGCTCTGTCTGACAACATACATAAGGCCAACCAGGTTCTCAACACCGATACGATCGAAGGATATTACAGGGCGATGAACGACAATGCCGACGTGTACAGGCTGATCCTGCCCGACCAGGAGGCCATCGAGCCTCCGAAGATCATCGAGACCGTATATCCGGACGGACTGATGGAAGAGCCTGAGAACAATCTGATGCTTATGGATATGCTGCAGTATCTGCCTGATGATATCTTAACCAAGGTGGACAGAGCAGGCATGTTCTATTCATTGGAGACACGTATCCCTCTGCTGGATGCGGATATCAGAGATTTTGCATGGTCGCTTCCTCTTGAGTATAAGATGGACGGAGGTATCACCAAGAAGATCCTTCGCAACATCCTGTACCGCCATGTTCCGAAAAAGCTCATGGACAGACCCAAAAAAGGATTCTCAGTTCCTGTATCAAAGTGGCTGTGGGAAGGTGATATGCGCACGTGGGCCGAGACTCTTATGGATGATGCAAAAGCGATCGCCTCTGATTATATCGATGTTCAGGCGCTAAACAGTATCTGGTATAACTACCAGACATCCGGTAAATGGTCCAAGATCATCTGGCATGCTCTCATGCTCGAAGCGTGGCTGATCAAATAAATATGTGATATACTATAAACAATTCGGAAAAACCAACCGATATAAAGATTGAGATATACTCTGTCCCACTTTATTCTGTATCAGTATGAAAAGGAGCAGATATGGGTATAAGCGGAATAGGCGGACTGGCACCTGTCGGTGTAGGAACGCCCTACCTGTATAACACAAACAGAATAACCGCTAACAGCCTCTACCCTATACAACCCATAGGGGCTGATGTTGTGCGTGCTCCGAAGACGGATTATTCCTCTTTTGCCGGTCTGAGCGGGATGCAGGCAGAGAACGAGAACCCGCTTAAGCCTTTTGAAACGGCCAACTTCGATGATATTCTGGAAATGCAGATGGCTATGAGCCGACAGAATGCAGCAAGGTTGTTAGGGGAATAAAAGATAAGACAAGGCAAGATCAGATATGATGTGAATATGATAACAGCCCGGACTGTGATGTCCGGGCTGTTTTTAGTTCAATCACTACGGCCAGTTCTCGCCTCTGTTACGGTATGTGCCGTAGAAGGTAGTTCCGAGATGTGTGAAATGTGTTCCCGAATAGTTGCCGAACCAACCATAACATATACAGTTCTCCACCGTCAGATAATCAACCGTCCAATAATTGCTGTCATACGGATTTTGATGGGTCATTATACACCAACCGTAATCCGTATCGTTGATCCTGTGATATGAAGATATGACAGAGTTTCGGATAGTCACGTTTCTGATGATCTCATCGTTATAGTTTCTGTCATTCATACCTCTGCCACGTGAATTCCAGTTGGGTTCAAAGTATATTCCGCAGTGAGGCGGTGTTCCATAAGCATCATATATATTACAATGATCTATCGTAAGAATATATGCATCCGTCACACCTATGTTATTACGTCTGTTTCCGTATATCTCACAATCAACGATCGTAGTATTCGTCGGCTTGGCATATGTAGAATAATTCTTCTTATAACCAAGATATATCCCATCTCCGCAGGCGTATCTCACGACCATATTTGAGATAGTAACATTGGTTGAACCGTTGAGCGAAATACCATGTCCGCTTTCACCCTTTGTTCCGCTGTGTCTGTTCAGTTCACCTTCCACACATCCGCCGGTTATCGTTGAATTCTTAGTGTTCGGAAGAGATACCACCGCATAATCCCATGCTCCTGATACCGGAGCTGACCTGAGTATAGCGCCGTATTCCATCACAATATCAACATTACTCTGCACTGTGACACAACAACCTGCTTCCCCGTCGTAATCTTCCATATCTCCTGATGTAACATCATATGTACCCGCCGGTATATACAAAGTATGTGTCCCACCTGTACCGGCAGATGCGGCTCTGATAGCCTTATTGATAGCTGCCGTATCGTCTACTCCGTCGTTTGGTATGGCATTGTACGACCGGACATTAATATACTCATCCGGAGTATCGACATGAGTCACAAAACTCGAATAATATATCCACTTTGCATAAAGAGTCTTATTTCCGGTAGATCCAGACGGTATGCTTGTTATCTTGGGACCTGAGAAATTCTTATTGTTATACCATCCACCAAAGATATATCCGTTACGCGTAGGATCCTTGATCTCTATAGTTTCACTCTCGATAGTATAATCACCAAGTGGATTCTCAGCATTATTCTGTCCGCCGTTCAGAACATAGTTTAACTTGTACTGTTCAAGTTCCCACTGGGCATAGAGAGTGATCTCTTTATCGCCGTTTTCTCCGGTACAGAAATTCTTTATCACAGGTTCTACATCCCCCTGCGGTACTTTGCTCCATCCGATAAATTTATGTCCGGGCACTTTATATCCGCATGCAGAAGGTTTAACCGATGCATCATATTTAACCGACTGCTCTCTCATATCCGCACCGGTGCTGTTGTATACAAGATCATCACTAATAGTTCCGTTACTTTTTAGCGCAGCTTTGACATCCTCATTCACCACGCCCGCGGAAGGATAATTCGGCGCATTTCTGACATAATTGACCGTGTATACGTTCGGTACCCACTTGGCATATACCGTCATATCCACATAAGGAGTAGAAACGATCGGACCAACTGCAGTCCTGCAGGCCGCTTCCTTGTACCAACCGGCAAATGAATACCCTGTCCTGTCAGCCGTTGCCAGGATATATCCGTTCTCGACATTACCGTCATATGATGTGATAAATCCTGCTCTCGATGTATCCAATACAACGGTCTCATCTGTACAATTGATATTATAGTTTATTGTGTACTGCGTCTTGGCCCACTTGGCATAGAAAGTCTTAACACCCGTTGATCCCTTGGGTATGGACGTAACCTTCTTTGTCATCCTTGAATCCGAATACCAGCCAAGGAAAGTATCTCCCATACTCTCGGGCTCTTTAAGTATCACTTCTTCGTCTATATTGTAATGATCGGGGTTGGTCGAATTGTCAATTCCGGTAACATTATTATATATAATGCCGTAATCCGCCCTCTTCCATACAGCATAGAGATTGACCACAGCCTCATAATGGTCATAAATACCGGATACCGCCTGTTTATTCAGATACTGCACATCTCCGCCCGGGCTCCTGCTCCAGCCTTCGAATGTATAACCCTTGATAGAGAAACCGTTCGCGGTAAGTGCCTTGGCTAAACCATAGTTGAGTGTCTCTGCAGCCGTCTTTCCGGATACTTTCAACCCCTCCGGAGGAGCCGATGCATTAAATATGATCTTATATGCCTTAGGTGTCCACTTAGCATAGACTGTAGCATCTCTATACGTTGTCTTGCTAACTTTTGTAAGCCTTGTTTTGAAATTGGGTTCCTTATACCATCCCGCAAAGTTATATCCGTCTCTTACAGGTATATAAGCAGGATCATTAAGATTCAGATCCTCCGTAATACCTCTCTCGGCCTCAGGTATATCAGTGCCTCCGTTACTCTCAAACACAACCTTATAGTAGTCGACATTCTGCCATATAGCATAGAGAGTGATCGTCTCTCCGTTCCTGGTCGGCATGATATTTACCAGTTCTCCGTCCGAATACCTGGTTCCCGTACCGTCAGGCCTTGTATTCCACCATCCGAAACGTTTGGTCTGAACTGCAAAGTTGTTCTTATTTAGAGTTATATACGCATCATACTTCGCATTTTGCGTCGCCACAGAACCACTACTGGTCTTTACCAGATCCTTCCAGTTAATGATCATCGATTGATCACTCAAGTTCTTATTGTATGCGATCTTATATGTCAGCGGTGTCCACTTCGCATACAAAGTCATATCGGTATATGTATTGGCAGGAACGCTTGTCATCCTTGTCTTAAAAGTCGGTTCCTTGTACCAGCCACCGAATGTATAACCGCGACGAACCGGAGTAAATACGTATTCGCGCGCTTCATTCTTCTCATTAAGATTAAGTGCCGTTCCCGGCAAGCGCTCTGCTATGTTGACATGCTCAAGATCCTTGCCCACATTCGTACCACCGTTTGTTACGAAGAATACGGAATAATGATCGACTTTCTTCCACAGAGCATACAGATTCAGCGTTCCCGACAGTACAGGAGCACCATTAGCGTCGACCGGATTAATGATCTGGGCAGAATCAGCATAATAGTCAACACCCTCTGTCAGACCGCTCGTCGGATCATTATCGTAAGCAGCCTTAAATGCTTCGACCTCTTCCTCAGTCATATCCTGTGTTCTCGCAGCATATGACTTCGTACTCCATCCCGCAAATACATATCCATTCTTTACGTAACTATTCTTGTTTAGCGCTACAGTTGCATCATATTTTACATTCTGAGCGGCCACAGAGCCTGCTGTCCTGCCCTCTCCGTTAAACACGATCTTATATGTATTCGGATTCCACTTGGCATAAAGCGTAGTATCGCCGTACATCGTCTTGGGTATGGACGTTAATCGTGTCTTGAACTTCTCATCCTTATACCAGCCTCCGAAACTGTATCCGGTCCTAAGAGGTGTCGAAAGAGAATATGCCTTGCCGTATTGGTAGATATATCTTGTGTCCGAAGTAACTCCTTCACAGAACAGATACTTGATATCGATCACTTTGGGAACGCCCGTGATGAAGTAGAAACCAAGCCCGGCATCTACAGCAGCGTTAGTCGCGTTGTCTTTTGCAGTGGAAGGCATAGTCCCGCCATTTACTTCATAATCAAGGAAGTATATATTCCTCCAAACCGCATACAGAGTGATCTGACCTGTCTGACTGTTTCTTCTGTCCACAAGATCCAGTACACTCTCTGTATCCTTAAACTCAGGGTTAGCCTGATTCTTCTCTCTTGACCAGCCGAGGAAGACATAGCCCGTCCTCTTATATGCATTCTTGGTAAGCTTCTTTGCAATACCGTAAGAGAATGTCTCAGGGACCATCCTGCCGGTCGCCTTCTTGGCCGCTATCTCATCTTCCGGTGCTCCGATATCAAAAACTACCGTATATGTATAAGGCACCCACTTCGCATAAAGATGGATATCTCCGGATGTGCCGGTCTTGATCGTGCCGATCTTATTCTTGTAATTATTCTCTTTGTACCAGCCGCCGAACTGATAGCCGAGAGGCCAGTCTTCACGCTCCGGCGCATGGATCTTGATATCCTGATAGTCCGCCCTGTAGTAAAATCTGCCGTCACTGTCCTTAGACAAAGTCCCAAGTCCATGATTGCTCTCGGGCGAACCATCATCAGGAAGGCCATCCGTATTGAGCGGATTATTCTTACCGCCGTTATTATGGAATACAACATAGTACCTTGCCGGCTCCCACTGTGCGTAGAGTATGAGCGTCTTGCCGACGAGGTCTGTGTCAGCTCCTTCCGCATTACTTATCCTAAGACTTGCCCATGTGCCTGCTGCCTCTATCTGCTTATAGACAGGGTCTTTCTTATTGACATATTTCGTGAAATCGATACCGGTACCGTCAGGCTTGGTGTTCCAGCCCTTGAACGCATAATTGGCTCTCTTGTACCCGTTTGTATTGAGGTTATATATCTTGGTGTCGTGGTAACCAAGCGTCTGATTACCCATAGAACCGCCTGTGGCGCCGTTGCCGTTGAATATGATGATGCAGTTGTTACCGGCATTTAACTTATTGGCTATCGTAAAGTTGACCGTCTTGGTGCCGCCGTAGTCTCCGACTCCGGCAATCGTTACTTTAGCCGTACCTTTATTGATATTGTTCGTATAAGATACTATCTCATAATCCTGATCCGCCAAAACTCTCCCTGACAGGGTCACAGCTATCTGAGTCTTATCGGGGCACACTTCTCTTCCGGTATAATACTGCGTATTAACGCGCGCGGAAGCCTTGGATATATCCTGGCCGTACAGACGGAATG
>JAEEGL017006583.1_pt1 | contig 16056 bp, 10 predicted proteins | sample 9134231 | NCBI WGS metagenome assembly JAEEGL01 (sample SAMN16246548, study PRJNA631951) | gut metagenome | biome: gut microbiome; feature: rumen; material: fiber-attached | host: Bos | place: Iran: Karaj | collected 2018-10 | reverse complement strand
TGCTCGGCGATGACTTTCTTGACGGCGTCGATAGCAATCGGCTGGTCGCCGGTGCAACGGGTGCAGGCGTCCTCGCAGCGGCGGTTGCCGACGCGGCCGCAGACGGCAGGGACCGGATTCTCGCGCTTAATGAGCTCGAGCGCCTCACGATACTTGCCCTCGGCCGCCTTCTTCAGGTAGCCCTGTACGGCGATGTGCGCCGGGCAGGCGGTCTTGCAGGGAGAAGTGCCGGTCGGATAACAGTTGATGCGGTTCTTGTCGCGATAGTCCTCGGTCCACTTGTGCGGCCCCCACTTGGTGGCGTCAGGCAGTTCCTGACGGGGATATTCGATTGCGCCGTGGGAGGTGCAGAGTTTCTGTCCAAGCCGGACGGCACCCGCCGGGCAGTATTCCACGCAGCGGCCGCAGGCGACACAGTTGGCCGGTTCGACCTTGGCGACGTAAGCGCTGCGGGAAAGATTCGGGGTATTGAAAAGCTGGGAGGTCCTCAGTGCGTTGCAAATCTTGACGTTGCAGTTGCAGATGGCGAAGATCTTGCCTTCCCCGTCGATGTTGGTGACCTGATGGACGAAGCCGTGGTCCTCAGCCTTCTGCAGGATGGCCATCGCCTCGTCGTAGGTGATATAGTGGCCGCGGCCCGTTTCGGCCAGATAATCGGCCATATCGCCCACGCCGATGCACCAGTCGCGGTAGTCGTCGGCGCAGCCTTCGTCCATTTTCTTACGGCCGTAGCGGCAGGAGCAGATACCCACGCCGAGATGGCCCTCATAGCGCTTCAGCCAATAGGAGATGTGCTCGATGTCAACGGACTGATTCTCCATCGAAATAGCCTTTTCCACCGGAATGACGTGCATACCGATGCCTGCGCCACCCATCGGGACGCTCGGGGTGACCTTCTCCAGCGGGAGGAAGGTCATCCGCTCGAAGAACATCGCCAACTCGGGGTGCTTGTCCATCAGTTCCACGTTCATATTGGTATATTCGGCGGAGCCAGGAACGAACATCGGCACCCAGTAGATGCGGTCTTCGCGGTTGAAAGTCGTACCGGGAACAGGGCCGTCGTCGGTGTACTTGTCGCCGTAATCGTACTCCAGCATACCGAAGTAGGCCAATTTGTCCAGCAGTTCGTCGAAAGACTTATCGTCCGGAGTGTAATGCTTTTTCGCATTCCACTCGTGCAGGAGGGCATACGGGCGATGCTCGCGGACCTTGAAGAAATTCTTCGGTAGCATATCCAGCAGCAGGTCGAGGGCGGCTTCCCGCGTCACGGGATCCATCTCGTCCTCGAAGATGCACGCCAGTCCCCAGTACTCCGGGGCGTCGGTGGTCATCTTGATCTTGCCGGGCACCCGGTCCGTCACGTGACGGACAAATTTCAGGAGCTTGGGATTGGGATTCTTGTCGCCCTTGTGCTTCGGGACGAACTTGGTGGACATCTCAGGCATAATTATGTGGTTATCAGTTGTTTCTACTGTTGCCAGGCGCGGACTTCTTCCAGCAGCCAGGCGGCGAGGGCTTCCACGCCCTCCCCTGTCTTGGCACAAATCGGCAGCACGTTCGCACGCGGATTGCGCATCCGCACATATTCCTTGCATTTCTCCAGATCAAAGTCGAAATACGGAGCGACATCCATCTTGTTGATGACGACCATATCGCAGACGGAGAACATCAAGGGATATTTGAGTGGTTTGTCGTGCCCCTCCGGGACGGAAAGGATCATCGCATTGCGGACAGCACCGGTATCGAATTCCGCCGGGCAGACGAGGTTGCCGACATTCTCGAGGATGACAAGGTCGACACCCTCCATCGGCACATTGGCGAGGCCCTGGCGCGTCATTTCCGCGTCCAGATGGCACATTCCGCCCGTGTGGAGCTGGATGGAGGGAATCCCCGTCGCCTCCTTGATCTTGACGGCATCGACATCCGAGTCGATGTCCGCCTCCATCACGGCGATACGGATCTTGTCCTTCAGCAGGTTGATCAGCCGGATGAGCGTCGTGGTTTTCCCGCTCCCCGGAGAGGACATCAGGTTGAGGAGGTAAACCTTCTTTTGTTTTAATTCGTTCCTGAGCAGAGCCGCATCCGCGTCATTGTCGGCGAATACGCTCTTCTTGATCTCGATGACTTTGACAGCGTCCATGGGGGCGTTATTTCTGGTACTTCGCGATCTTCTTCATAATAAAGAATATCACCCAGTCGGGAACGTGCGTCAGGAAAGGCTTGAAAAGGTGGTTGACAAAGCCCGGCATACAGGCCTTGCGGCGGCGGAACATCCGGCGGAGGGCCTTCTTGGCAAGTCTCGGGGTCGGGGTATTGATCCCGAGTTTGATACCCAGTTCCCGAAGTTCCGGCTTGAGGCCGTAAAGGGTGGTGTCCACCATTCCGGGGGTCACGACCAGCACGTGCACGCCCTTGGGCTTGAATTCATACCAAAGCGCCTTGGAGAAATTGTACAGATAGGCCTTGGAGGCATTGTAAACCTGAATACCCGGGCAGGCCATCCACGTCGACAGGGACGACATATTGAGGATGAAGCCACTCCCCCGCTGGCACATCACTTCGCCGAAAAGCCGGCAAAGTTTCGTGACCGTGAGGACGTGGAGGGTAATCATCCGCTCGATGCGGGCCATATCCGTGTCGATCAGCGGGTTGAAGAAGAACATCCCCGCATTGTTGACGAGGACGTCCACCTCGAGCCCTTTCTCCTGCGTATAGGCAAACAGCCGCTCGGCGGCATCGGGCACGGCCAGATCCATCGCCAGCGGGATCACGTTGACCCCGAACTCATCGGCAATGTCGGCCGCCACACCCTGCACATCCGTCTCGTGGCTCGATACAATCAATAAATCACTTCCGTAATCTCTCGCCAGGGTGCGCGCATACTCGATTCCGATTCCCCGGCTGGCGCCAGTCACAAGTGAGAACATAGACTATTTCTGGGCTGCTTTGGCCGCGGCGACGCTCTTGGCGGCATCGGCTTCAGCCTTTTCGATCTCTTTCTTCAGCCTGCAGGGCAGGTTCTCCACGCATTCGTGGCACTTCATCTCCAGGGTGTACATACGGCCAACGCAGTAGTTGGAGCGGCCGCATTTCGAGCGATAGCTCATATCGCCTTCCTTCATATGGTTGACAAACGCAGGATCCTGGATCAGGACGTGGGCCATCTGAATGAGCTCAAAGCCCTCGCCAAGGACGGTCTCGCAATTCTCCCGGCTCTGAATGCCGCCCACATAAATGATGGGCATCTTGAGCGCCGCGCGGAATTTCTTCGCGGTCTCGAGGAAGTACAGCTCCTTATAAGGAACGGTCGGGACCATAATCCGGCCGAAGAGCCGCACCATCACCCGAAGCCATCCGAACTTCCAGGGATTCATATAGTGGGTCATCGTCTTCAGAGGCATCGCACCGCCAAGGACCACCATCGGGGCCTTGCTGACGAAGCCGGCCGTGAGGACGACGGCATGCACGCCGTGCTTCTCGATCTCCTTGGCGACCGTGATGCAGTCATCCACCTGAAGTCCCCGCTTGAAACCGTCATACATATTGGTCTTCACCACAACGGCCATATCGTTGCCGGCGTGGAGCATTACCTCGTCGAGCACTTCGTTCATAAAGCGCATCCGGTTCTCCAGCGAGCCGCCGTATTCGTCGCGACGGTGGTTGGTGTACGGGGAAAGGAACTGGGAGATGAGGTAGCCGTGTCCGGCGTGGATCTCGACGCAGTCGAATCCGCACTCGCGGCAGAAGTCGACGGCCTCGCCGAAATGCTTGACGATCTCTTTGATTTCGCTCTTTTTGAGCCCCCGGACAATGGTCGGGGAATAAAGGTTGAATCCGGTCGACGCGCCTACGGGAATCTGGTTGCCGCAGGTGTAGAAGTGCGTCATATTGCCGCAGTGACCGAGCTGGATGCCGGCCTTGGCGCCCTCGGCGTGAATGCCGTCGGTGAGTTTCTTGAGGTCTTCCTTGATCTCATCGTGGACGTAGAGCTGGCCGTCGAAGCTGACGCCGCTCCGGTCTACCGCGCAGTAGGCCACCGTCGTCATACCGATGCCGCCACGGGCGACGCTGGTATGATAGTCATAAAGCATCTGGCTCGGCTTGTTGCCGGGGCACATATTCTCGAAGGCCGCGCTGCGGATGGTGCGGTTGCGAAGGGTCATCGGACCCAACTGATAAGGAGTAAAAAGTTCTGACATAATATTAGTACACAAACGGGAAGACCCTCTTCAGCCTGCGCTGCGGGAATTCTTCCGCAAATTCTTTTTCGTAACGGTGATAGATGGAATTCGCCCGGGGGACGAGATTCGCAAAGGTGAACCAGAAGAAGATCAGTCCGGCCCAGCTCCAGGTCAGGATGCTCCAGCCGAGCCACTCGGTGAGTTCGCCGAAGTAGTTGGCGGAGGTGACATAATTATACATACCGCCCTTGGGGAGGTAATGCCGGGTGTCGCCCGGTTTCCGGAGATTGCGGATGATGTTGTCGCTCTGGCGGTTGATGAACATCCCGACGAAGAACATCACGGCGCCGATGATGAAGCGCGGATCATACAGCCAAGGCATCGCATAGAGGCCGCTGTAGTGCGGATCGGCAGGAGCGAGGCGGAAAAGCCAGTACCCCTGGATGAAACCGTTGGTGAGGTTGAAGATGATACTCATCGCCATGATCGAAAGCGGCATCCGGCTCTTCCCCTTCATCCGAAGCGGGAAGACGAAGCTGCGATGGAAATAATGCAATTCAAAGAACAGGAAGAAAAGCAGGTAGGGCAGCTGGAAGCGCACCTCACTGGTCACCCAGAAGTACAGCATCACGAAAAATACCGGGCATTCCATCAGGCACCAGCCGATTTTGTTCGGGAGGGTCGGGCCCCACTTGGAAGAAATCATCTTCCCGTAACCGGCGTCCACAAAGTACAGCGAGACAAAAACAATCACGCCCAGGACGGCCATAGTAATTAGTACAATATTGAAAATACTCATAACCCACAAAAGTACGAAATATTTTTGAAACATCTTTGAAATATCTCAAAAAAGATTACCTTTGTAAAAAATATTAAAAATGAAAAAACTTCTGATTTTAGCTACGGCGCTGCTGGTAATGGCGGCGGGCTGCGGCACCAAGTACGAGACCGTGAAGGACGACCCGATGCAGACCAAGATCTGCACCCTCGACAACGGCCTCAAAATTTTCATGACCGTCAACAAGGATGAACCCCGCATCCAGACCTTCATCGCCGTGAAGGTGGGCGGGAAGAACGATCCTGCCGACAATACCGGTCTCGCCCACTACCTTGAGCATATGATGTTCAAGGGCTCCGAGCAGTTCGGCACGTCCGACTACGCGGCCGAAAAGCCGATGCTCGCCGCGGTGGACAGCCTCTTCGAGGTGTACCGGACCAAGACCGATCCCGCTGAAAGGGCTGCCATCTACCACCAGATCGACTCCATCAGCTACGAGGCCTCCAAGATTGCCATCCCCAATGAGTATGACAAACTGATGTCCATCATCGGTTCCGACGGCAGCAACGCCTTCACCTCCAACGACGTCACCTGCTACACCGAGGATATCCCGGCCAACCAGATCGAAGCCTGGGCAAAAATTGAGGCCGACCGCTTCAAGAACTGCGTATTCCGCGGCTTCCATACCGAGCTCGAGGCCGTCTACGAGGAGAAGAATATGGGCCTTGTCGACGACCAGGAGAAAGCCCTCGACGCCCTCGATTCAATGCTCTTCCGCCACCATCCTTACGGCACGCAGACCGTCATCGGCACGCAGGATCACCTCAAGAATCCTTCGCTCCGCACCATCCGCAGCCACAAGGACACCTACTATGTCCCCAACAACGTCGCCATCTGCCTCTCGGGTGATTTCAATCCTGACGAAATGGTCGCCACCATCCAGAAATACTTCGGCGACTGGCAGCCGAATCCGGCCCTCCCCGCCTGGGAAATCACCCCGGAAGAGCCTGCCGCCGAGCCAATGGTGAAGGACGTCGTCGGCGAAGAGGCCGAATTCGTGATGATGGGATGGCGCACCCCGGGTGACAAAACCACCGACAGCGAGATCGCCGACATCGCCGGCTCCCTCCTCTACAACGGAATGGCCGGTTTGATCGACCTCAACGTCAACCAGCGCCAGAGGGTGCTGCAGAGTTACGTATTCCCCTACGGCAGAGTTGACTATGGCACCTTCATCGCCCTCGGTATGCCGAAGGCGGGACAGAGCCTCGTCGAAGTGAAAGACATTCTCCTCGCAGAGGTCGAGAAACTCGCCCAGGGCGAATTCAGCGACGACCTGCTCCGGGCCGTCATCAACAACCAGCGCCTCGACAAGATGCGCTCCCTCGAGTCGAACCGCAGCCGCGCAATGCAGTTTGTCAATGCATTCATCAGCGACACGCCCTGGGATGTCTATGTCGGGAAAGACAAGCGGATGGCCGCCGTCACCAAAGAGGACGTGATGAAGTGGGCCGGTGAATATCTCACCGCCGACAAGCTCGCCGTCGTGTACAAGCATATCGGCAAGGACAATTCCATCAAGAAGATCGAGGCTCCAAAGATTACCCCGATCGTCACCAACCGCGATATGCAGAGCGAATTCCTCCAGGCCGTCGCCGCCGCGGAGGTAAAGCCTATCGAGCCCATCTTCCTCGATTACGAGAAGGATATGCGGAAAGCCACCTTCGACGGTCTCCCCTTCCTTTATAAGAAGAACATCAAGAACCAGATTGCTTCGATTACCTACCGCTTCAACCGCGGCACGGCGGACGATCCGGCCCTCAAGCTGGCGGCCGACTATGTCCAGTATCTGGGCACGGCGGACAAGACGGCTGATGACATCGCCTCCGAGATGTACGGACTCGCCTGTGACTTCAGCATCCGCGTGGGCGCCAACGCCACGACCATCCGCGTCAGCGGCCTCGCTGAAAATATTGTCCAGGCCGCCGGCACCGTCGAGGACCTGGTCCGGGGCGCCGTCGGGGACGAGGATATCCTCGCTTCCCTAAAGGCTGACCTCATCAAGGAGCGCGCCGACGACAAGCTCAATATGCAGGCCTGCAATTCCGCCCTCCGGAAATATGTTATGTACGGTCCTGAGCTGATCAAGAAGACGACCCTCACCAATGACGCCGTAATGGCCCTCACCTCGGACGAACTGCTCGCCAAGGCAAAAGACCTGCTGGACTGCTACCACCGGATTCTGTATTACGGTCCGGAGGAGTTCCAGATCGCGGAGCATCAGGTCGACGTCTGCCACGGCGTCTATGACGACACGGTAGTCGAATCCGACCGCGCCGTGACCCTCCCCACCCCCGCTACCGCCGTTTATGTTGCGCCGTACAAGTCCCGTCAGTTCAATTATATGCAGTATTCCTGCCGGGGAGAGAAGCTTTCCGTGGAGGATGACGCAGCCATCGCCCTGTTCAACGAATACTTCGGCGGCGGAATGAACGCCATCGTCTTCCAGGAAATGCGCGAATCCCGCGCCCTGGCCTACAGCGCCGGCGCCTGGCTCGGAGAGCCTTCCTGGAAGGAGGACAACTACACCTTCCGGGCGATGATCGGCTCCCAGAACGACAAACTCCAGCAGGCCGTGGAGGCATTTGACTCGATCATCGAGGAGATGCCCGTGGCGGACGCCAACCTGGAGATTGCCCGCGGCGCCATCGAGACCCGGCTCCGCACCGAACGGCACAACGGGGAGGATGTCCTTTACCAGTACATCAACGACGAAGAACTCGGTGTCACCGAGAACCGGGACAAGAAGATTTTCGAGAAGATCTCTTCGCTCACGATGGACGATCTCAAAGCCACGCACGCGAAGTGGATCAAGGGCCGCACATACGTCTATGCGCTGACCGGTGATCCCGACGATATGGATATGGCTTACCTTCGGAAACTCGGCCCGGTGAAAGTCCTTTCGCTGGAGGAGATTTTCGGGTATTGATGTGTTTTTTGAACGTTTTCGCTGTTTTTTTAAGACACTGAAAGAAAAAATTTGGAAGATTCCTTCATTTGAAAAAAAAATGGAGGAATCTTTTTCTGTTTTTTGAATTCGGTCTCGCGGAGGGGGTCTAACTTTGCATAAACGAAATATTGCAAAGCTATGAAACGGTTCTTTCTCTCCGCCCTTGTCGCGGCAACGACCCTCACCGCAGTCTCCTGCGAAGATTTCCTCACCTCCTCCGGAAGCGCCTCCGGGGGAACGGGCACACTCGTCTGGCGTTTTCTTCCTACCGTCAAGGCCTCCGACTTTCCCGACACCAACCAATTTATATTAAAGGTAACGGATGAGAAGGGAACCGTACTGTTTGAAGGGCCCTACGGGAGCTCGCCCGAGCGGCTCGAGGTCGTAGCCGGCAGCTATACAGTCTCGGCCGTCTCGGCCATCTACACGGCGCCGGCCTTTGATGCACCCATCTACGGAGACACACAGGTCGTGCCTGTCGAGGCCGGAAGGACCACCACCGTCACGCTATCCTGCACGATGCTCGGCTGCGGCATCCGGCTTCGGATCCCTTCCGCCTTCCGGGACGCCTACCCGTCCGGCCAGCTCGAACTCTCCTCACTCGACGGCCGCCTGGCGTATGATTATACCGAGACCCGTACAGCGTACTTCCAGCCCGGTATGGTTTCGCTGCTGATGCATAATGCCGATGAAACGCGCACCCTCTTCACGCGGGAGATGGAGCCCCGCGAGATCCTCACGGTCGGGCTGTCAGCCCCGGGCGCGAGCGGACTGACTGGCGCGGCCATCTCGGTCGAAGTCGACACGGTCAAAGTCTATCACGACTACGAGTGTGGCCAGGATGACGGTGCGGCCGGATCCTCCCGGGACAATGCCCTGAGCGTTTCCCAGGCCAAAGCCTCGATCGGAGCCACCGGCGTCTGGGTCACGGGCTATATCGTCGGCGGCGACCTCTCATCAACGGGCAGCAAGATGAACACCGGTCCCACCTTCACCAAGGACACCCACCTCGCCATCGCCAGCCGCTCCTCGGTCACCGACAAGCCATACTGCCTCAGTGTCGAACTCCCCAAAGGCCCCGTCCGCGAAGCCCTCAACCTCGTCGACCACCCCGACCTCCTCGGCCGCCAGGTCTGGCTCAAAGGCGACCTCGTCGAAGCCTACTACGGCCTCCCCGGGCTCAAGAATGTCAAAGAATGGTTTTAGCACCGCAGCAAGCTGCGATGCTAAAACCATTGAGCGGAATACGGGATTCGGACCCGCGACCTCGGGCTTGGGAAGCGCGCGCTCTACCAACTGAGCTAATTCCGCGAGGGACTACAAAGTTAAAGAATGTTTGGAAAAATCACAAATTTTTCACCGAATTCTTCACATTCTGTTTTGTAAAATAAAGAAAGATGCCTATCTTTGCAATATCATGTAGATTTTACTGGAACTACAAAAAGGGCATTTCATCCAAGTGGAATGCCCTTATTTTTATAACTAACTGCCGGTACCCTGCTATTAAATGTGTAGGATACCGGCAAATAACGCCAAAAATGCCGGTATCCTCATTAAATCCGGGAGATTACCAGCACTTGACGGACTGGAGGGCTACACCTTGCGGAGCTTGGCGTATTTGAGGAGGAGGATCTTGGTGCCGTGCTTGGTGAAAGCGATGCGGGCCTTGAGATCGGGCGGGGTGCCGGTGATCTCGAGGATGGTGCCGGCGCCGAAGCGGTCGTGCTCGATCGCGTCGCCGGTGCGGAGCTCGTCGACCGGTGTCGGTACGAAGTTCTCGGCTTTCGGCGGGAGTGCCGAGAGGCCCTTCACGTGCCGCATTTCGTCCTCAGTGAGCGCCTGCCCCGTACGGCTGTTGACCAGATGCCGCTGCTCCGTGGCTTTCGGCGTGTCCTTGTCTTTCCAAGAGAAGTGCGTACCGCCTCCGAACCCCGAACTGGGGCGAGTGGCACCGCCGAAACGGCCAAAGCCTCCACGACCGGAACCGAAGCCAAAGCCTCGTGAGCCGAAACCGCCGGCGTCCTCGTCATCCCCGCCGAACCGGCTGGAGAGGAGCTGCGGATTCTCGAGATACTCCGGACGGATGTCCTTGAGGAAACGGCTCGGAGCGTTGCTCTCGTGCTTGCCGTTGCGCATCCGGGAGACGGCAAACGAGAGGACGACAGCCTTCTTGGCACGGGTCACGGCCACATAGAACAGCCGCCGCTCCTCCTCCATTTCCCGCTCCGTGAGCAGGGTGCCGCCCGAAGGAAACAGATTCTCCTCCATTCCCGCCACCAGCACGTAGGGGAACTCCAGGCCTTTGGCCGTATGGACCGTCATGAGGGCGATCTTGTTGTCGGCATCCTCGTCCTCGACGTCCGCATTGCTCAACAGGGCGGTCGACTCCAGGAAGTCGCCAAGGGTGACCAAATGCAGTTCACTGTCCGGAATCTCCTCGACATCCCGCTCGGCCAGGAGTTCATTGCGCTCTTCGTCCTGCCGCTGCTCGCGGAAAACGGCCACACTGTTGAGAAGTTCCTCGATATTGGCGGCACGGGCCTGTCCCTCCACCGAATTGTCATTCTTATGGAGCGCCAGCAGACCGGACTCCCGGGCCAGGTTCGCCGCCACCCGGTAGGCATCGGTATTCTGCACCGTATCGGTAATCTGGCGGATCATTTCGCAGAAGGCCCGGATTTTCTGGACACCCGCCGCCCGGAGGCCATATGCCTCCAGGTCATCCCTGTATGCAGCCCGAAAAGGTGAAGTTTCCAACGCACGCGCCGCGGCGATGAGCGCATCGACGGAGGTCTTGCCGATACCACGGGCCGGGGTGTTCACAACCCGCTTGAATGATTCCTCATCATCAGGGTTGACGGCCAGTTTGAAATAGGACATCATATCCTTTACCTCGGCGCGGTCGAAGAAAGAATTGCCCGACCATATCTTGTAGGGCAGATTGCGCCGGCGAAGCGCCTCTTCGAGCGAACGAGACTGGGCGTTAGTCCGGTAGAGAATGGCGAAATCCTGATAACTGGCGTGGTCTGAACGCATCCGGGAAAGGATTTCCTCGGTCAGGAGCGTCGCCTCTTCCCCCTCGGTATAAGCCCTGACGAGGCGGAGTTTTTCGCCCTCCTCCCCCATCGAGATGCAGTCCTTCTTGGGAATCCGCTCGGAATTTTTGCCGATCAGCGCGTTGGAGGCCTCGACAATCATCCGGGTGGAGCGGTAGTTGCTGCGGAGTTCGAATTTTTGGAAGTCGGGGTAATCCTCGGCAAAATGGAGAATATTGTCGATCCGGGCACCGCGGAAAGCGTAGATGGATTGGGAATCATCGCCCACGACGCAGATGTTGCGGTGCCAGTGGGCCAGTTTCTTCAGAATGAGGTACTGGGCGAAATTGGTGTCCTGGTATTCGTCCACGAGGATCTGGTCAAACCGATCCGCAATGGCCTTCAGCGCATCCTGGTGGTCGCGCAGGAGGATATTCATATTTAGGAGAATATCGTCGAAATCCATCACGTGGGCCGTCTTGAGAAGGGTATCGTAGCGATGGTAGATCCTGTAGATTTCCGGCTTCTTGGCAATACGGTCGTTGGTCATCAAGGTGCTATTGGCCTCATAGCCCCTGGCCGTCACCAGATTGTTCTTGGCCTTGGAAATGCGCGAGAGAACATCCTTGGCCTTGTAGGTATCCTCCTGCAGGCCCAATTCCTTGATGCAGGTCTTGACGGCGCTGATCTGGTCGCTCTGGTCGTAGATGGTGAAATCGGAAGGATAGCCGATGCGGTCGGCGTATTCCCGGAGGAAGCGGATGAAGACGGAATGGAATGTGCCCATCCAGAGACGGCGTGCCTTCTGTGCCCCCACCATCACGGCAATCCGCTCCTTCATCTCTCCCGCAGCCTTCTTGGTGAAGGTCAGCGCGAGAATCCTATCCGGCGCCACGCCCTGCTCGATGAGCAGCGCGATCCGGGTCGTCAGCACTCTCGTCTTGCCGGAGCCGGCTCCGGCCACGACAAGAACGGGGCCCTTGACACAGGTTACGGCCGCTTTCTGCTCTTCATTCAGGTTATTTAACAAATCAGCACGCATCTTTCTTGAACTTTCCATATCCGATTGGATACAAATTTAAGGAAAAATTAGTATCTTCACACGAATTTTATTCCACAAAATTTAACATTCGTCATAATGGCAGAAAACATCGATCTGAAAAGAGGTCTCGACATCCCGCTGAAGGGTGTTGCGGAGCGGAAAGTCAATGCCTTAGCGGAGAGTGAGTGCATTGCCGTCTGCCCCGGAGACTTCCCGGGATTCTCCCCGAGGCTGCTCGTGGCCGAAGGCGACCGGGTGCTCGCCGGATCGCCGGTCCTCGCCGACAAGAAGCATCCGGAAATCCTCCTCACTGCACCCGCGAGCGGCATTGTCAAGAGCATCGTCCGCGGCGACAAACGCAAACTCCTCGCCGTCGTCATTAATGCCGACGAGCAGCGAAGCTATGTCGATTTCGGGGCGCAGGATCCCACCGCTCTCGACGGAGACGCCGTCAAGGACCTGCTCCTGAGGAGCGGTCTCTTCGCCGCCATCCTCCAGCGCCCCTACGGCATCCTGACCGACCCGGCCCTGAAGCCGAAATCCATCTTCATCTCCGCCTTCAGCTCCGCTCCCCTCGCCCCCGACGAGGATTTCGCGCTCGGAGACCAGGCGGAAGACATCCAGACCGGCATCCTTGCCCTGTCCCGTCTCACGGACGGTGGCGTACACCTTGGCCTTTCCCAAAAGAATTATTCCAAATCCCCCTTCCACAAACTGGAAGGAGCGATCATTCATATCGTCAGCGGCCCGCATCCCGCCGGCAACGTCGGCGTCCAGATCAGCCACATCGCCCCCATCAAAAAGGGCGATACGGTCTGGACGGTCTCCCTCCTGATGGTCGCCGCCATCGGACGGCTCCTGCGCACCGGCAAGGTCATGCTGGACCGCAAGGTCGCCGTCACCGGCCCGGCCGCCGTCAATCCCGCCTACGTGGAAGCGCTCCCGGGAACGCCGGTCGCCGCGCTCACCACGATCAGCGAGGGTATCCGCGTCATCAGCGGTGACGTTCTCACAGGCAAGGCGGTCGGCAAGGAGGGATTCCTCGGATTCTTCGACAACCAGCTCACCCTCCTCCGGGAAGGCCCCGAGCGGGAGATCCTCGGATGGGCCAAGCCCTTCCGTCCGAAGATTTTCAGCGCCTCGAAGAGCTACTTCTCCTGGCTCACTCCCGGCAAGAAATACGACCTCGACACCAATCTCCACGGCGGGCAGCGCGCCTTCGTCCTCTCCAAGTGCTTCACGGACGTCACGCCGATGGACATCTTCCCTATCTATCTCATCAAAGCCTGCCTCGCGGGCGACATCGAGAAGATGGAGCAGTACGGCATCTATGAAGTCCTTCCCGAGGACCTTGCCCTCTGCGACTACGTTGATCCCTCCAAGAATGAGATCCAGGCCATTATCCAAAGCGGTATCGACCTGATGATCCGTGAAATGGTATAAGCTATGGCTGAAGAGAAAAAAACCGGCCTGTTTGAGAAAGGCGGCAAACTGTATTGGCTGCATTCTTCCATCGACGCCTTCGACACCTTCCTCCGCGTCCCCGGCACCGTCACCGCCAAAGGTGCGCATATCCGCGACGCGGTCGACCTCAAGCGGGTGATGATCATCGTCGTCATCGCCCTCATCCCCGCCGCCTTGCTGGGAATGTACAATACCGGCTACCAGGCGGCCCTTGCCGTCGGCGCATCCTGGGGATTCTGGAAGATGTTCTGGTACGGACTCCTCAAAGTCCTTCCGCTGTTTATCGTCTCCTATGCCGTCGGCCTCGGCATCGAGTTCGCCGACGCCCAGATCAAGGGAGAGGAAGTGAATGAAGGCTACCTCGTCACCGGCTTCCTCATCCCGCTTATCGTCCCTGTTGACGTCCCCCTCTGGATGCTCGCCCTCGCCGTCGCGTTCGCCGTCATCTTCGGCAAATGCGTCTTCGGCGGCACCGGAATGAACATCTGGAACCCGGCCCTGCTGGCCCGTGCCTTCCTGTTCTTCTCCTATCCTTCCAAGATGTCCGGATCGGACGTCTGGGTACACATCCCGAAGGGGCAGACTGTGGTGGATGGTTTCTCCGGAGCCACGCCGCTCGCCGTTGCGGATGAAGCGGGACACCATACGGTCGACGCCCTGAGCGCCGCCGGATGGGACTGGTGGAGTCTTGTCAGCGGTCTCGTTCCAGGATCGGTCGGAGAGACCTCCGTCATCGCCATCCTCCTCGGCGCCGTCATCCTGATCTGGACCGGCGTTGCCAGCTGGAAGATTATGGTCAGCGCCGTCGCCGGCGGGCTCCTCGTGGGCTGGCTGGGCCAGATCGCAGGCGCCACGGCCCTCCCCTGCTGGTATCAGCTGATCCTCGGCGGATTCGCCTTCGGCACCGTCTTTATGGCGACCGACCCCGTCACTTCGGCCCAGACCGAGAAGGGCAAGTGGATCTACGGATTCCTCGTGGGTGCACTCGCCGTTACGGTCCGCCTCTGGAATCCCGGTTATGCCGAGGGAATGATGCTCGCCATCCTGCTGATGAATACCTTCGCCCCGCTGATCGACCACTGCGTCGTCTCGGCCGCGACTTCCCGCCGCATCGGCAAAAAGAAAACCGCCTAAATGATGGGATATGAATACAAACGGTAATTTCTATACATTTATTTATACGGCTGTCATCGTCGTAGCGGTGGCAGCGGTGCTCGCCTTTGTCTCCCAGTCCCTCAAAGCCCGGCAGGAGGCCAACGAGAAGGCTGACACCATCTCCCAGATGATGACCGCGGCCGGATTTGCCACCAAGGCGGAATTCCAGAAGATGGGCAACGCCGCCGTCCTCGCCCGCTACGCCGAGGAGATCGGAAGCGCCGTCCTGGTCAACGTCCAGGGCGAGCAGGTCGGGGAACTCGACCTCAGCGAAGTCTTCAGCCCCGCCGACCTCAAGAAGCAGAATTATCTCCTCAAGGGCGACAAGGCAGAAGCCCGTATCCCCGTTTTCACCTTCAAGAACGGGATCATCGTGGTTCCCGTCTACGGGGCGGGCCTTTGGGGACCCGTCTGGGGCTATATTGCCTTTGAGCCTCCTTCCGGCGGCCAATTCGACATCAAGGGCGCCTATTTCGACCACGAGAGCGAGACCGCGGGTCTGGGTGCCAAAATCAAGGACGATCCGGCCTTCCAGGCCGAATTCCAGGGCGAAAGCCCTGACTTCCACGCCGACCGCATCTTTGAAATTGTCAAGGGCGGTTCTCTCAAGGAGGACGGCGAAGAGGTTCTGGACAACCAGGTCGACGCCATCACGGGCGCGACAATGACGTCCCAGGGCCTTGAGGCCGCCATCAACACATGGCTGGAGGCCTACGCAAAGTATTTCATTGCGAATGAGGCCACAGGCGACGTCGAGACATCTAACGAGGAGGACTAAGGTATGAATGCAAAAATCAAAGAAACCCTGCTGAACCCGATTTTCAAGGGCAATCCCATCACCGTCCTCGTGCTCGGCATCTGCTCTTCGCTGGCGGTGACCGTCACCCTGAAGGGAGCCCTGGTGATGACCCTCTCGGTCATCGTCGTCACCGGCATTTCCAGCCTGATCCTCTCCCTGCTGAGAAACACCATTCCCAGCCGGGTCCGCATCATCGTCCAGCTGGTGGTTGTTGCAATGATGGTCATCCGCGTCGACCAGGTGCTCAAGTCCTTCGAAGCGACCTACGCCATCGACAAGCAACTGAGCGTTTACATCGGCCTGATCATCACCAACTGCATCGTGATGGGCCGCATCGAGGCGTTCGCTCTCGGGAACAAGCCCTGGCCCAGTTTCCTCGACGGGGTTGCCAACGGGGCGGGCTACGGCCTGATCCTCCTGGTGGTGGCCTTCTTCCGCGAGCTCCTCGGCAGCGGGACCCTCTTCGGCGTGGACATCCTGTGCCGGTTCGGCTACGTCACCAACAACCTCGTGATCCTGCCTCCGTTCGCGCTCATCCTCCTGGGATGCATCGTGTGGGTTCAGAGGAGCATCCAGAAAGACCTTCAAGAAC
>JAEEGL013115690.1_pt1 | contig 16056 bp, 4 predicted proteins | sample 9134231 | NCBI WGS metagenome assembly JAEEGL01 (sample SAMN16246548, study PRJNA631951) | gut metagenome | biome: gut microbiome; feature: rumen; material: fiber-attached | host: Bos | place: Iran: Karaj | collected 2018-10 | reverse complement strand
TCAGCGTCTGCTCCGTCAGGTCCTTGTTGACCGTACAGATGAGCATGTTGCGGTTCTCGCTCAGCTTCGGACTGCTGAGCTCCGAGCGCAGCTCGTTATAGACGCTGAGCCGGGTGCCCTCCACCACCCTCCTGCGCAGCACGCCGATGCCGGGAGTAGTGGCCATCTGGCGCCAATTCATGTCGGCGTCCTCCAAGCAGGTGGTCATCACGTCGGCATCGCTCAGGGGCTGACACTCGCTGATGTCCGTCACCGTAGCCTTCAACTGCTTGTCGAGAGTAAGGACGGCCTGCGTCAGCCGCTGGTCCTTCTCTCTTATATATAAGGTGTATTTGCCTGGCAGCCAGACATGTTGACTGTTCATGTAGAGTGTGTACACAGGCCATTCGTAGTCCGAGAGACCGTCGTGCTCGCTGCAGCACATCGGGTAGAAGTCGTCAGCGTAGATGTAACATTTGAAGTAATCAGAGTAGTCGGCACCAAAGGCCGCATTGTCGAGAGTTATAGAGACGGTGATGTTGCCGTCCGTGTAATAAAAACGGTTGTTGTCAGCCATCGAGACTTTGATATCAGATATGTATCCCATGTGTTTTGTAAATAAGGTTGAAGATATAAAACAGCTAATACATCGCTCACGAAAAAGAGCGCAAGAGTCTTCAGGGCAAAACCTTGACGGTCTGCCCGGTGGTATCTATAGAGTCTTCTTAAAGGGAATCTCTATCACATAACGCCATTGTCACAATAAGTCAAAGAACACTCATCAAACCATTGCCATTTTTTGCTTTCATGCGTTGATTTTATGTGATAGATTCATTAAATGCGATTTGGTGGCAAAATTATAAAAAATCCGTCAATCGCCCATCAAATGTTCCACGAATTAACATTCACCTTAACTCTTTTTAACCATCTCCTCTACTCACCCTATAGGCTTCAGTAAATCTACCCAGGAGTTTAAGTAGGGTAAACCCAGGGTTTAGGTAGGGTAAACTCCAGGTTTACCCTACCTAAACTCCCAGCACCTCCATCCCACATCCCAAAATAAGCCTCTCATAAAAATGTTTTAAAACTGCCGTCACTATCACTAATTTCTAATTATAAGCTGAAAATCAACGATATAATAATTTTCTTACCGTCACATTCTGTCACTTTTCTTTCACTTTTCGCACAAAGACTATATCCACAAAAAGTCATTGACTTTTTGTGAAAACTCACCGACTTTTCGTGCAAAAGTCTATGACTTTCTGACCAAAAACCTATGGTTTAGTGACAAAAAGTGATAGCATAGTGAAAGCATAAAACATATACTATCACTTCTAAATATCTAATATACAATTATATAAAAGAATAAGTGACAGAGTGAATAATATTATATAGAATAAACTATTTTGATATATCCAAATTCTATGATGATTAAATGCCCTAAATAGTATCCACGAAATTCCCCACATGAGGATACCCTTGAGGTTTCCATGAGGTATCTCAAACACACCTCATTCCCTGAAACCCCAGTGTAGAAAGGGGTTTCAGGGCATTTTATGAGATTATGAGGTATATTTGCGGTTTCTCTGTTATTTCACCAATCGTATAGGCTCCTTGGGCTGGCGGCGTGGCTTGCGCCTCCCCCCCATTGCCGTTGGGATAGACATACACCTTGGCACGTTCTATGAGACATTATTCTGACATCGATTCTTCAATGTCAAGGAATTGGCGGGAAGCGGGAGGCAAGCCTCCTGTCTCGTCAATTCCTCCATAGTTAATGCCGCTTTCACTATTAACGCCACTGCCAGACAGTAAATCTTCGATGATGCAATCCAGCGTCTCAGTGGATGGAGTCATATATTTCTTTCTCATAATTGCACTTTTACTTTATAACCATTTTCCTACTATTGACAATGTAAACTCCTTTGCCTGGATTAACCACTCGTTGGCCACTCAAGTTATGGGTTCTGCCGTTCGTGTCACCTTCAGTCATACCCTGTACAACTTTGTTGATTGCAGTGTCAATACCATCTATTGTCATGACAATTCGTGCATTGGCATTGAAGCCAATCAGCTTATCATCGAAGTCGAAGAAGGCTCTGAACCCTTGCATCTTTGTCTTGCCTACAGAGTAGTAGAACTTGCCACCATAGAGGAACAGCGTTCCATGATTCAATACCGTCCCGTTGATATAGTTGCCCACCATCGCCTTGGGATTGTCAACTGTACCAAGATCCTTCATCGGCTTTTCCTGTGGCGTTACTACCACATCATTGACGGTAAATTCGTCAATGGCTTTTGTAACCTTAACAATATACGGATGGTTGGCCTCGATGGCTGTCACCGTCCTAAACTTCACATTGATGGTACTGCCGTTATCCAGCACTTCATAGCCGTCGAAATCGCACAATTCTGCATCTTCTCCAAAAGCCATATTCACCTGGTGCCCATTCATGGCAAATGGCAGGCAAATGGTGCTCCACTCATTGGCTTTGATAGTGCGCTTCACGCTGACATTTACTACGCCGTTCGATGTCGGTGGCAGTGCCGTATCATCTTCGTCGAGTACTATAGTGGCATTAACAGGCCGGTCTACAAAAGTCAATAGGTAGCTTTCGCCACCTTCTGGCAGCAAGGCCACAAAGTGCAGGCGCGGATTGCTTTCTGGATCCTGGCCGTCGCGCATAACGTAGGTCGTCTGCCACACATTATCCGTTGGCACCTTTGTACCATCGCTCTGCCTTACCACGTTGGTCAGTAACAGTATTCCGTTTGTGGGGTCTGGAATATAGCCATAGTGCCAACCAGGCTTATCAGCGCCAATTGTCAAGCAATAGTCGTCACCTTGACGAGTGACGTTAGCAGCATTAGCGATAGAAACATTCTCCTGAGTGGCATCAGTGAAGTATATGAAATCAGGTAAGTCATTGGAATCCTTGATATCGTTCACTAAGAATCCTCTTTGCTCTTTGTCAGCCGTAAAGCCGTGAATGAGTTCGTGGACGCTAACCTTATCAATGAGCGACAAATCGGCATTGCCATGACTTGTCAGGTGATTCATTCTCACGTCATACGTGGTGAAATGACCCAACAAGGAACTGCTCAGCCACCACTGGGCATAGCTCTGACTATGTGCAGCAATAGTGCCGAAGTCATTCTGAAGCACACCATTATAAACCAGTGTTGAGACAGGGTTGCCATTCACCGCTGTGCTGTCAATACTAAAGTTGATGGCTAATCCTTTCTCATTTTCCACTATCTGCGGTTGCTGAGTAGTCATCTTTACATTCTTTGCCTCACCTTCCCCCTTATTACTAATGATAAGTGCAAACTCGGCTGGCAGAACTTGCTCTTTTTCCTCCGTCAAAGGGTTATCACCATACACGTCACGCTGTAGGAAGTAGTCCAAGTCAAATTCCGGAGACGGCTGCACGGTGAGTGTGACGGGATAGAGTTCGCGACGCACCTCCTTGTTTGTGAAGGGGTCGATATAACTCACCACACCGCCAAACGACCACTGTATTGGCTTTGATGGTGAAGCATATTTCGTGGGAGTGAAGAGAATTGTGGCAGTGCCCGTCTGCTGTGCCTCTAATGTCCAACCGCTTTCCATGTTTAACTCGCCGCTAAAGCCCTGTAGCGACTCAACATGTATGTCGAATTCGCGTGGCGTGGCAACAATGTCGCCGCTGGTAACCAGCAGTGTTAATTTCATGTCACGCATAGCCGTATCCTCATGTCCATTAGACACAGTCAGCGTACCACGGAAAGCCTGACGGGTGAGCTGAATCGTTTGTGGAAGATCAAGATTGATACGGGCGCACACCGAATTGGTTTTTGGATGATTCATCATGGCAGTATACCTGTCTGACAGTAATGCCTCGAAACTGTCGAATCCGCTCCGCTCCAGATAAGCTTCGCTCTCGTCTATTATATCCATTTGTTGCCTTATAAGGTCAAGATTCAGCAATCCCTTGTATCCTTCATCTGTGTTGAATATTGCTCTCCAGCGTTCTACAAAGGCATCAAACTGTTCAAAGCTCACCCCTTCAGGTTTCAGGATATACCGCCGCATGGAATTCGTCTGTGTGTTCTCAGTTAGATAGAGGTATAAAGGAATGAACTGTGCCATTGGAACCTCCATCCATATCGGGTCTCCGAAAATCTCCTCCTTGATGACATCTCCAGCATTTTGCTCATTAGTAAATGCTCTAAGGGCTTCTATATAGTCATCGATAGCAACATTCCCTGTACTGGAAGTACCCCTCTCGCTACTTCGTGCGGAAGCACCCTCGTACTTACATTCATAAAAAGCAAGGCCAAACAAACATGCAGATTTCTTCAATATTTTCGAGGAGTTTTGCATTTTCTCACCAAGAGACTTTAGAGTCGGTGTCTCTAACAGAACAGAACCTATGGCAATTGTAAGTTCGCACGTACAACGAAGAACTCCTGCAATGTCTGAACGGTCTGCCTCTGATAGTTCTTCGGCCGTCTCTACAATTTTATTGCTTTTTTTCTGTAGAGTCTCATATGTTTTTTCCAACTCCTCTATCTTTTCCATTACCTCGGCAAAAGCAGGATATTTGTCACAAATCATCTCAATTAGCAATTCCTTGCTAATATTGGCAAGTTCTTTTTTCAATTCTTTTTCCAATTCTTTCTGCAAATGCTTGATCAACTCGTCTTGAGCCTCTTCTAACATTTCTTTCTTCTGCAATAATTCCTCCTCCGAGTCAGTGCTACTAGGTAAATTACTGATGACCTTAAACAGAGTCGGCGATATTTCCACGACTTCTCCAACCCTCTCCGTAAAGGGGCACAAGGCAAGTTTTTCAGCAAGGTCTTTGTCGTCTCTGTAGGCAGCGCGCAAACACTTGTTGGTTTTCACCACGTTATTTCCAATATTTTTTACAGCTGTCACTATAGGGCCTAACGTAGGAGTACATTCCAATAATTTTATAAGGAAATCGTTCTGACACGGTTCACACCCCTTGTCTTCTACCTCAGAAATCTTGTTCTGGCCGCTTGAAGAGCCATATCCATAGCCACCACTCCCCAGTCCATCTCCAGTACGTGGCGGATTGGGAATACTCGTACCCTCTGGCCATCCATGTGGTTCTATCTCAGGACCTGTGGGGTTGGGGTCATTGTTCCATGTTCTTGGATCATTGCTATCGCAATAACCCAATTGAAGGGTTACACCGTAGCGATGCCATTTGCGATCATTTCCACATTCCCAGTAATAAAGCGTTCCTGGCTGAGCAACACATGGGTCGTTGTCAATGGGCTTAATCGTTTCCATCTGTCTGCTCATAGCTGGTGCTATACGTGTAACTTTCACCGGAATGGTGATACTCTGACCAGCACTGAGTGTAAGGCCTTGATATGCTGTAAGAGGTTCAAACGTTAGTTGTGTGAATCCTGTTGGCAAAAGCAAGGATACGTCTTCCGTTCTGATCAGTCCCTTGTTGGTCAATGTGGCATAGAAGATAAGCGATTCGCCTGACTGTAGGCTGTCTGCAGCAATGCGTGTGGGCACATCAAGCACCACTACAGGCACTGGTACATTGGTAGAATAATTCAACGAGGTAACAACCTCATATTTATCCTCTATCTCGGTTTCCTCCACTTTCCAGTCTACAGTGATTCCAACAATGCTCAAATTCACCGTCTTTTCTGTTTCCATGTCAGGACTGACAAGGACGTTGTTCTGATACGAGTCATGCCCATTGGCGGTAACACTGAGTTGGTAGTAGCCTTCTGGAAGTGTAAAGGAGCAGAGGCCATCGGCACCTGTCGTATCTTGAGCTACGAGCGCTTCGGTCACTATATTTCGTACCACAACCTCTGCCGCCTGTACATGAGTACCGCCTTGGTAGAAGTATTCATCGCGCACTTCGATGACGAGTGTGCCTTTGCTGTCGGAAACTGGCGTTACATTATAGTCCACTCTTACACCGTTACCTTTCTGGCAATTGATGCCGAAGTAACCCTTCACAGGCACGTTCAGCTGCATATCGTCAGTAGGCTGCATATGCAATACAACAGTAGCAGTGTCGTTCTGTGCCAATGGAGGCAACGTCTCGCCCGTAGCCGATTGCATCCAGTCTGGCAATGCTAATGTAATGTTGCCTGTGTTGCCACGGCCAATATTCGTAACATATAGAATATAGTCACGCGCTATACCTTTTGTTATCGTAGTGCTGATGACTGTCTGACTGACTACTAACTGCGCTTTTGCTGACCGGCAATAATAGTAGAGTGTCTGCTCCAATTCGGCACCTTCGGCAGTCAGCACTTTCAGTCTGATTTTCTCCCAGGCGTTCTCTGACGTGGGCTTGCTACCTGTCAGCGTGTACTTCAGTTGCGCCACCTGTCCGCCATCGATTTTGGAGGGCAGGCTCAACTGCACAGCACAGTCTTCTGGAGCCTCTAACACCTCAGCCCGAACGTTGGTAAGCTGTAGCGAGCCGGGATTCTCTAATGTGATGCTGCCCTCGTAAGGTTCGGTTTCAGTTACATCGCAAGTAATATAGCCGCTGCCTTGGCGACGCAGGCCATATATATCAACCGTAGCCATTGCCTCCGTCAGTCCCTCGCCAGGATAGCACACACCAATAACATAGTGTCCCATCTGTAGCGAATAAGGCTGCCACTCATAGGTGAAGTGCCCTAACGTATCGGTGATAACAGAAAATGTCTGCCTGATACCGTCGCCGATGACGTACAGTTCGGCCTCGGCCAGCATCGTCCGCTGTCCTGTCAGTTGTCCGCCAATCACCACCATCTCATCCTGCTTATAGACCACCTTGTCAGTCTGCACAGTGGCAGTATAAGGTGAAGTGATGCGGATGCGCACCTCAGGAGAGGTGTTGTTCATTGTCGACAATTCACGGAAGCGGCCCTCTTCGTTCACCACAGCGTAGTAGGCATGCAGGCCAGTCGTGGTAGGCAGGGAAATGCTGCGTGTCAATGTTTCCTGTTCGCCAGGTTCCAGTGTCATCTGTGTATATATCGTAGTCACAGGAGTGCTGTTACCCCGTCGATAAATGTTCACAGGCGTAGCATCGCTAAGCGACAAATCCCCGTCGTTTGCCACGGTGACGGTCAACGTCATGCTGCCTCCAGCAATTTCCTCATCCTTGTCGGCCGTGAGGCTTATAATACGAGCATCAGGCAGCGTCTGGTCGGTCACCATCAACCACACTGTGCCAGTGCTGAAGCCATCAGCCTGAACCGTAAACACAACCGTCTGCGAGTCATCCGCCACCCCGTTCTTCTTGGCTGTCACCTGTATGGCAGCTTGCTGCTGTCCGGCTGGGATTGTAACAGCGTGTTCGTATGTGAAGAGTTCATCATGATTGCTGCTGAGCTGTATAGTAAGCGGCCCAGTATTGTCAGTAGTATTTCGGTTAACGGTAAGTATTGCTGTTCCACCTTCCTTCACCGTACTCTGCGACGAAGCAAGGGTAAGGGCAGGACCATCATCATCATACACCTGTAATTGTGCTTCAACTGCGCCAGCCGCTTGCCCCTTGGCACTGCAACTGCATGATGACATCCAGACAGCAGCCGTTATTGTATAGGAGCGGTCACCATCTACCATATTATTATCTATAGGACCTAAGTTGAAATGAACCTCGTCCACACCTTTGGCAAGTTCCAATTTCGTCTGACCCAAATACAGAGCGCCATTAGAATTATCGCTCAACTGTACCGTTATCTTACTATCTTTATTGGTGGTACGCCGCAATGTGGCCGTCACTGCCATTGGGCCGTCGCCCTCCTTTACGCGGTCAGGAGTGAGCGTCAGTTCCAATGCTGGCAAGTCATCATCGTGTAGCATCACGATAGCCTCGCCTTTCTCGTAACCAGTTACGTATGCAGTGAATGCACAGGACAGGTCAAGGCTCGGAATATCATTATCCACCACCGTCACATCAATTGTTACCATCGTTTCGCCTGCCGCTATTGTCACGGTCTGCGGATAGCTGAAACGAGCGGGATGCTCGCTGACAAGGGAAACCGTGGTGGCCTGAGCCACCGGCTCTGCCAAGGTGACGGTCAACTGGAAGGTGTCACCTTCAGTGACATCGGCCTTCGAGGTACGTAATGAAAGGGCTGGGTGTTCGTCATCGTCCACTACAATACGGGCAGTTAGTTCCGGATAATCGGCACCTACAACGGAGAGGGTGAACACGCTGTCGCGGTCTACCTGCTGATTGTCGCGTACATATATATTTATATAGGCAGCCGACTGTCCTGCGGGAATAACCACAATTTGGTCGGCAGTAAGGCGGTCGTCGCCACTGATGCCGACGCGGAACGATTCGGCCTTTACCCAACTACCGCTGCGACTCAGTGCGACCCTAAGCGGCTCTTTCTGCTTCTCGGCTAATCGCAGAACGGCAGGCTGTATCATCAGTTGTTTTGCCAACTGCAACGATTGGCTCTCCAATATGTTGTTCTCGCGTTTATCGGTAGCCACATTTGCGTCAGCGGCAGGAGCTACCTCTATGCGCAGACGCACCTCACCGCTGATACCGGGCAAGGTGGGCACAGAGAGTCGTGCCGAGCGTTGGCGTGTGGCACCGGCGGCCAAAGGTGTGTCGTCGGAATAGATGGTGGTAAGCAGGCAGGTGTCCTGTTCGTTCACCAGACTGATCTTCTCGCTCCATCCGCCCGTCAATTCACGCCCACCGACATTCTGGGTCTGCCATGTGATAGTCAGTTCGTCGCCGGGTTGCAATTCGGTCTTTGTCACGATGATGTTACGCAGTGTCAGGTCGGGACCTTCCACCGAGGGAAGTACCTCTATTTGGTAATCCAGTTTAAAGAGGTCGGTGTCGCCCGTCGATGCCGTGACATGGTAGGTCAGTACAAGGTTCCGCCCCGTCTTGTTCGTTACAGCGAAGGAGGGGATGGCCCCCGTTCCCTCATCAGGTGCGCCATCGGTTGGGGTCTCAAGCGTCCAGCGGTAGGCCAGTGCAGGGCTGATACCCTTGAAGTCTTCTGCCTTCGTCCTTTCGTCTGATGCTATAGTCTGTCCCATGATTTGATGATAGGCGGAGGGATTGATGGGTATGCCCCAAAGGGTAATTTTTGCCTTGTCCGTTCCATCGGCATGAGGCTCCATCTTCATGTTGCGTCCCATTTGCAGGAAGAGTTGTACCACATCGCGATCGATGGAGGTGCCTTCACTGCGGAAGTCGATGACGGGCGTAGCTCCCTCACCGTGGCTGGTCAGTGTCAATGTGTACCCGCTGTCGCTGAGCCGCTGCTGAAGAATAGTAAGCAGGGCGACATGTTCATCAGTGAGCAAATAGGAATAGTTGTGGCCGGCCTCTATATTTATAGCAATGTCGCCACTCAAAGGGGATTGGAAAATGAATGCGAACAACTCATCGATGGTGGCGAACGTACGTACGCTCTGCTGCCCCGTGCCAGAGAGAAAGAATACACCCTCAGTGCGCCAGGTGCCCGGCTCGTTCACTAATACTACCATCTCAGCCATGTCGGTATCGGTCTGCCCCTGCACAGTGAGATGCACGGTATACGTTCCTGCCTCCTTATAGATGTGAAAAGGCGAAGCCTCGGTGCTATTGGTGCCATCGCCAAAATCCCATAGCAGACTGCGTACACTAAGCGACGAGAGGTTAGTGAACTGTACACGGTTGGCCATCTTGTCGTAGGTGAAGGCAGCATAGAGTCCACTTTCGTGCTGTTCCTCCACGTAAATGTAGGCTCCATGCACGGAGACACTCTCAGTTCCCACAAGTCCGCGGCTGAGGATAACATTGTAGCTTTTACCTTGCTCAGCATCAGTAGGGATGGTAATCGGCAGGTCGAACAGCTTTCCGTTTGCATCGGTGAAGTTCATGTTGCCTTGCAATTGTAGTCGCAACGTATTGTCACCAAGGTCTTTGACGGTGAGTTCATGGCCAGCAGCACGGGCTGCGACTACAATTTTCGAATTGTCGATTATGAAGCCTTCGGGCATCTGCACGTCTATGGACATGCTCTGGGCTGGCTGTGGATTTTCAAGGTAGATGGGAAAGAACAACTGCTGGCCTGGCATACCGGTCTGTGACAAGGCATAGATGTGCAATTTGTCTGTTGTTTCGCCTGGCTCGTCGGGATTGGCAGGTGGGGTATAGGCGTAATGAGCGGTGAGGGTGACATCATGGTCGGGCATGGTGAAAGTGAAGCTGCCGTAGGTTGAGGCCACCGTGCCGTCGTCATAGTTCCACTGCCGGAAAGTGTACCAAGTATTGTTGTATGCCTGCACCTGCTGCTTGTCACCCTCGCGCAACTGCAAGGAGCCGCTGGGGTTGGTATAACCGCCTACAGCAGGGTCGGCCTTCAGATGGAGCCAATGTAGGGGTTTGGACTCCACGTATGGGTCGGGTTCGTCGGGATTATCCGGGTGGTAATCGGCAGTGAAGTTAGCCATGAGGTGTGGGTTGCCTTCCTCCACGGTGTAGTTGAAGGTGGCCAGTGTAGAGAGTACCCTCCCGTCCTTCGTCCAGTCGCGGAATTTATAGTACTGATTGGCAGTGGCACGCAGCGTTACCGTGGAACCCACAAGGTGGCGTCCCTGGCCTGTGGCAGTGCCGCCTGCAGGGGGACTGACGCTGATAGAGACCGTACTGTAGGTTGGCAGATCGGGAGTGTCTGGTTCCTCGGGGTTGTCGGGGGTGAAACGGTAGCAGGCCGTGAGGACTACATCGTGGTCGGGCATGGTATAGCTGAACTGCGGCTCTTCAGAGAGAACGGCATCGCCCTCTTTCCAAGCCACGAAAGTGTAGCCGGTCACATTGTTGGCCCGCAGGTTAGCAATGACCTCGCCCGCCTTGCGCTGAGAGGTGGCGTTGATGCTGAATGGTGTACCCAGCCCTGTGGGGGTGGTCTGCAATGTCAGGGTATAGACTGGCGTTCCCGGGCCATCGGGCTCGTCGGGATTCTCGGGGTTATATTGCGCCCATATACTGGTGCTGCCCGTGAGCAGCGCCAGCAGAAGGAGCAGGAGTCGGTAGGTTTTCATGCTCTGTAGGGGTTATGGGGATTACTTCACGATGTACTTTTTTCCGTTCTGGATATAGAGACCCTTCTGGGGCTGTCCGTTCAGGCGGCGACCCTGCAAATCGAAATAGCGGTTACCTGCCTTTGGCTCATTGTTGACGTCGGCTATGGCAGTGGGGGCGCTACTGAAAGTGAGGGTGAAACGGTTGGTGCAAAGCCCGGCTGTAGCTTCGACAGTAAAGGTATAGGGTTGCTCCTTGAGACTAATTGTCTGTTCCGTCTCGTGGTCGGTGAGCCAAATCTCACTGTCGGCACGTGCGGCGGAAAGCGTAAGGGCGGCTGCCTTTGGAGTGCTGAAGCCCAGTGCCACGCTCCCATCGGCCATCGGGCGTTCATTGATGCTGTAAAGCGTTCCGTCGGCATCGAGGGTAAACAGCTGGGGACTGTCAGTACCGATACTCATGAATTTGGCGGCGTCGCACTGCAGCTCGTAGCCCGTGCTGGCCTGTGGATTGATGACCACACGGGTCTGATCATACTGTTCACCATCGCTCAGCTGCAAATTAAAAAGGTGGCGGCTGACATCACTGCTGCGTGCGCCGGCAGGACGGTTCACCTCGGTGGTGAGCTGGCGGCCTTCCTTATGGAACACTATCTGCTCCATATCGTCAGGCTTTTGCACAAAGAAGGATTGCATGGGCGTGAGTATCACATTGTCATCGATGGCACGCACACCAACCCACTTATTATCCTTGCGTATGGTGATAGGAGCATCGAAGTCCATACGGTATGTGTCGTAGTAAGTGGGATAGGGATTGCCCACGTAGTTCCAGCTGCGGTTGGCGGCGTTCTCGGTGTCGTAGGTGCTGAGGGCAATAGTGGCATCGCCGCTGCGGAACAACTGGCTTCCGCCATCGGCACCGGCGGGCAGAGTGAGGGTGCAGGCCTTGCTGGCCTGGAAGATGTATCCCTGACCGGCACGGAGCACGCCATCGCCCACGTCTTTCCAGTTGTTGGCCTTGTCCTTTCCGTTTTGTGCACGTGCTGCGCCGTCATAGTAGCGGAACACATAGAGAGCATCATTGCTGACGCTGATCTTAGACAGGTCTACGTCGTACATCGGGGTGAGGTAGTACCATGTGCTACCCGACACTTCGTAGATGGTATTGATGTCGTCGACACTGATGTTGTCGCACTGGCTTAGTATCTGTCCGCCCTTCCAAATGTTTAACTGTCCGATAGGCATGGGAGCCTGGCCACCCACAAGGATGCTTCCACCATTCCAGATGTCAATGTCAGATTTGATGTCGGGTCGGCGGTTGTTGTTCAGCGACAGGTTGCCAGTGATGAGCATGTAGTCGGTGGCCTCGCCCTGCTCAATATTGAAACTCTGCCAGTAGCTGTGTTGCTTGTAGTCCACCACTGCAAACTTTGGCACTTTCACGGTAATGTTTTTCTTGGCGGGACCTTCACCGAACAGGTCACTGGCTATTGAAGGCGGCGTGGAAGAGGGACACACCACGGTCCGAATGTTGGGGCATTTGTAGAAGCTGCTACGGTAGCCATGATATCGAGAATAGTTATTATAATTATAATCGTAGCTAGAATAAGTGGCATGACTAATAGAGCCATCATACAAATACATGGGCATTTCCACATACGCCAAGTTGTTGCAATAGCTGAATGCATAGTCCCCCAAGTATCGGAGATTGACAGGAATACATACAGAGTCAAGACCACATCCTGCAAATGAGTAATAGTAAATATTATCTGTGGTGTTGGGGAAGTCTACATGCCGCAGGCTTGAACAATCACGAAAGGCCTCATTCCATATTCTTACCAGTGCATCAGGCAGGTGGAGGTCGCTCAACGAGCTACAGCCGTAACAAGTAGACGATTCTATGTCTTCGATGGCATCAGAGAAATAGAGTTTCTGTAAGGCGGTACACCCAGAGAACGCTGCAGGACTGACAGAAGTCACCGTTCCTGGCATGATGAACTCTTTAAGTGAAGTGCATTTGTAGAAAGCCGAGGTGTTGATACTTTTCAGTTGCGAGCCTTCAGCGAAGGTCACTTCGCTTAGGTTGCCCCTTTGATGGAACGCCTTTGAGCCAATGCTTTCCACCGAGGCGGGAATGTGGATGCTGCGAATACCAGTGCCCATGAAGGCCTCGCTGCCGATGCGGGTGATGCCGTCGGGCAGCAATGCAGATTGCAGATAGCTGAGGTTGCGGAAAGCTCCATCAGGCACTTCGCTGATTTGCGCGTCTGTCAGGTCGATGTCGCGCAGGTTGTTCATCTGGCGAATCTTCTCCCAATCGGTGCTATTCAGCGGGCCATGGACGCGCAGCTGTATCACGTCATTCAACTCACCGCTGAACTGTCCGATATTATAGAGAACCTCCGTAGCCAACGTGCCAGCCTGCGTGACCGTCACATCCACCCAGTCAAATTCTCGGATACTGAGGTTACGCAGCAAGCTGCTGGGATTATTGTATGTGTAATTGCCGATAGAGTCTTTGAACTGGATGACGTGAGTGCCTGCTTCAAGATATAAACGGTAATGTCCCCAGTTAATATTTTCTGCCCATTTACGTTGTTCTCCATCAATGAACAGCTCAACACGATGGTAATAGCTACTATACATATATGAATACCACTCGTAATCGAAACGCGTATCGTGTGTTGATTCAAAGGTTAACGTCAGGGTAGAGGAGGAATTTTGTTTTCCAACGTTTCCACACTGAATCTCATTGGCTGAAGTGACCATCCAAGGGTAGACGGCATCGTTGATAATCTCCACCTGAAGGTCTGAATTTTCGTTGATAAGATTACTAATGGCATCGTCCTGCGCCATTGCAGTGAGGCATGCTGCCAAGGTGAGCACTACGGCCATCACGCCACGCTTCATACTGAAGAAAGAAAACTGTTTCATAAGTCATTATTTTTTAGTTATTATTATTTGTACGCACGAAAACAGAGACAACAAGAAGGCGTGGAACTGTCAATAGTCCACATCTTCAAGCTGAGGGTCGTAGGATTACCCGAGATAATAAGATGATCATGATTCAGTTCCACGCTGTCGCGTGAAGCTGCCATGTCTCCTTAATTATCTCTAAGAGTAATGTGTGACTGTGTGTACACACAGACCTCTCAAAGCATTTCTTTGCAATGGTTGAAAGTTTCCTACGTTTTCAGCTTGCAAGAAAGAGCATAGTCGCTTCTATATGTTTACCCACAATGTTATTTGTCGCAATGCGCCACAACGCACCGCCTTTCGGGTACAAATATACAAACTTTAATTGAAACGGCAAAGAAAAATCCCAGAATTCTTTCACAGAAAGTTTTGAATGGTGGGTTGGATGGCGTTTTGACAAGAGAAAGATAGCTATTTTATAAATATTCAGGTTCGCGCGCGTGAAGATTGGTTATCTGATTATGCATATATATGCACTTACAGACGGAACGCGGGAAAGCGGGAGTTTGCCGTAAGTAAACTGGAGGTTTACCCTACCTAAACCTCGGGTTTACCGTAGGGAAAGTCAGGTGGGGACGATAGGGCGTATATTTATGCGGGTTGCGAATAAAAATGCAACATTGATTGACAGAGTGCTCGCTTTACAGGCTTTTCGAAAAAACTCCTAACCTCCTAACCTGACTGCCCTCAAACGCTTTGTACATCGTGGTTTCAGGCAGGTTAGGAGTTTGACGAACTCCTAACCTACTCCTCGCTCGGCCCACAGGGACGCTTGCCTAAGCAAGAACCCAACCCATCATCTCTTTCCTTTTCACTTCCAAATAGTACATTGTACATAGTCAAATAGTACATGAAACTGGGTTAGGAGTGGGTTAGGAGTCACGGCAACTCCTAACCTCCCAGAATACCTTTCTACAAAGGGGTTTCAGAGCATTGGGTTAGGAGGTTAGGAGTTTTTGCTTGTCAGCCAGCGCAAGAAGATAAAGGTCTTTCGGGTCGCGGATTGCTGACGGAGCGACCTCAGCGCATCAATAGCCTTCTGTGCGGACGAAGATACGGCGTTTTCGATTCTTTTGTCTCTGATTCGTGGCGATGTTTAGGAATTCCCCTTCTCGATTTAGGGGAATTCCTTTTTGTAGTATGTCGTTCTTTGCTAATTTTGCAGCGTCTAACAATCAAAAAACGATATGCTTATGAAAAGGATGATGATTGCAATACTGAGCATGATGCTCACGGTGCCCATGATGGCTCAATACGGACGTCCGCGGCCAACATACGGACGGCCTAACGGCTATAGAAGTGTCCAAGTGCGGCCTGCCTACCGTCGTAATGTAACGGACACCTACTATGGTCTCCGCATCGGAGCGAACTTCTCGACCGTCAATTCCGACGACCGCTATTTGGACGGAGGGTCGTTGCGCACAGGACTGAACGTCGGTGCGGTAGTAGGGTTCCAGATGGTTCCACAGGCTCCCATCTATTTCGAAACGGGCCTCTCGTATGTAGAAAAAGGTGGAACCGGTCATGTTGACGGGGCGAAGTTCACCTATAAGCTCGACTATTTAGAGCTGCCGCTTGTGTTGAAATACAACTACATTGCAGCACCTCTGGTTAGCATCCAGCCCTATATCGGCGGCTACTTGGCAGCAGGCGTGGGCGGGCAGATCAAGGACTTCGGTCATCGCCATGCCTACAGTTCCTTCGACGACGAGGGCTTCCGACGTTTCGACGCAGGTATCAAGGTGGGATGCGGAGTGCAGTTCGACCATCTCTATGCTGAGATGGGCTACGACTTCGGCCTGTCAAACATCAGCCAAGACTACTTCGACACTTCCCGCACGGGCTCTCTCTTTCTCACCGCAGGTGTGAACTTCTGAGCACGTCAATACTCGAAGGACGAGCCGCCAAGGAACTCGCGGAGAAGCGAGGTGGGAGGAATCTGGGTCTCGGGAATGGGCTTGATGTAGTGCAGGAACTTCGACAGACGGTAGGCCTCGGCATATTCGGGAACGTTCTCAGGCACCTGTTCCAGTAGTGGTTCGGCCTGTCGCTTGATGACGGCCAGTTCGAAAAGC
>JAEEGL011886495.1_pt1 | contig 16056 bp, 17 predicted proteins | sample 9134231 | NCBI WGS metagenome assembly JAEEGL01 (sample SAMN16246548, study PRJNA631951) | gut metagenome | biome: gut microbiome; feature: rumen; material: fiber-attached | host: Bos | place: Iran: Karaj | collected 2018-10 | reverse complement strand
TGACATGACCGGCGTCGCCTTGATCAGCAGCCGAAGCGGATTCAGCAGCCACCGAAGGAACCGGCTGCGCGCCGTGATCGCTGCGAGCAGAATTCCTGCAGCCGTGCCGAGTAAAAAGCCCGCCAACAGACGCAAAAAAGTGTTACCGATATCCTGCCAACTCAACGGATCCTGCAAAATCATCAGCAAGCTTTTTCCGGTGTCCAAAGGGGACGGCAACAGCAGACTGCTGCCGACGAGCATCGACAGCGCCTGCCAAGCTGCAAGATAAAACAGCAGTAAGCCTATATTTTTGATGATCCTGTACAGGGTACCGTTACGGGACATAGTAAAATTCCGTGTCCGGCAGATTTCCGCCGACCGACTTCGGGTTGGCTTTATGCAAAACGGCAAGCATATCCGAGACAAGTGACCGCATTTCTTCTCCCGTCTTCAGCACAATATTGCAGTTCGGGATTGCGCGCTTTGCGATCGGTTCCTTGCCGATAATCCCCATTTTCACTACAGCGGCAGGCGCGTTTTCTTCAGTCAACACCTTTTCCGCAGAAGCTGCTGCGTCGAGCAGAAATTGATCGACAGCCTCCTTATGTGCATCCAGATAGTCCCGACGAACGATATAAACGCCCTGTACCAAAGTTCCTTCATTGTGCGCCTGCCACAGTTCATTTGCGGAAAGCGCGATGTGTACCTTTTCGGATTGCGCGCAAGCGATGGAAACATGCGGCTCCGGCAGCAGAGCAATCTCCGTTTCCCCCGCCGTCAGCTTGCCGATCAGTTCCGTGTTGTCTGCTAAGTATTCCACAGTCACTTTGTCTTCAAGATCGTTTTGGGCAAGGATTTGTTCCAAAATATACTGCGGTGTGCTCGCCTGTCCCGTCGCGTAAATTGTCTTGCCCGCAAGGTCTTGAACAGAATGAATCGTATCGCCGTTTTCCAAGAAATACAGCACGCCAAGCGTATTGACGGCAATCACAGCAACCTTTCCTTCCGTCTTGTTGTACAGCACCGAAGCAAGATTGATCGGAACTGCCGCGATATCCACGTCTCCGCTCAGTATCTTTGCCGTTACCTGATCCGGTGCCGTGAACAAGTCAAGCGTATAGGCATCGGACAGCTTGAGCAGGTACGTCAACCCGATTCCGGTCGGGCCGGCAAGCGCAGCAACGCGCACCGGGGCGGTATTTTCGGTGGAAATCGACGTAGCTGAAGCTGTGTCTGTTTCTGCTGCACTTTGATCAGGCTGCTGGGTCGGTGTTTCTGTTGCGGCAGACTGCGCTGCGTTCTCCGTCACAGCTGATGTGGTCGGTGCATCGGCTGTCGACGGCGTTGTTTCTTTTGCCGCACACGCGAAGGTCATTAAGGCAAGTAAGGCAACCCAAAGAATGCATACGATTTGTTTCGATTTCATATTTCCTCCAAGATGATGATGTTTTTCCCTTCCCGCAGCAGCTTCCCCTCGGCACACAGCGCGTCCAATGCGCGATATAACGAAGGTCTGCTGATGCACAGCAACCGTGAAAGTTCTGTATAGCTGCGAATCGTAAGAGCGCCGTTGATGGCTTCATTTTGCAGATATGACATAAGACGCGTCGAAACCGTCGGGTTGGATAAGGCGTCCAACCGCTTGTTCAGAAAGCGGATGCGCCGGTTCAGATACGTCAGATAGTTTCGCAGTACGATATCATTTGAGCGAAGCCACTTAAACAGCAAGTCCTCCCGGACCCAAGCCGTGCGGCAATCTGTCAGGCAACGGATATCGACCACATATTCCGGCTCATCACAGAACAGAGATGCTGCACCGAACAAATCTCCCGTCCGCAAACGGCTCATCAGCATTTTCCCGTCCTGTGCCTTGCGCTCGACAATGGCCGTTCCGTTCAGAAGCAGTCCGAGCGTATGCTCCGTGGAATCCCGCGTCAGCAGAAAAGCATCCTTTTCGGTCTCCCTATACATGATAGCGTTCGCGGCGATCATTGTTTTCACTTCCGATGCGGGGCAGTCGCGGAACAAGAAACAATTTTGCCAAGTTTCCCAATCCTTATGATCCATATCGTCTTTCCCATAAGTGTCTCAAATGATACAAAATTATAGACAAGTAAGTTCTACTTGTCAAGTCTCTGTCGAAAATGCTATAATGCTTTTATGAAATGGATCAGTTGGAATGTGAATGGGCTGAGAGCCTGCCTCAATAAAGGCTTTATGGATTTTGTCCGATCGGAGAATCCGGACGTTCTGGCGCTGCAGGAGATCAAGATGCAGCCGCAGCAAGCGGATTTTGAGATCGAAGGGTATCACATGATCTGGAACAGCGCGCAGAAAAGCGGCTATTCCGGTACTGCTATTCTGACGAAGAAGGAACCGCAAGAAGTGCGACTCGGGATCGGTTATCCGGAACTGGATGCCGAAGGTCGCTGCATTACGCTTGTGTTTCCCATGGTATACTTTGTTACGGTATACACGCCGAACGCGCAGGACGGGTTGAAGCGGCTTTCCACCCGCATGGAATGGGACGACCGTTTCCGTGCCTATGTATCGGAATTGGCCAAAGAAAAGCCCGTCATCATCTGCGGCGATATGAATGTGGCGCATCAGGAGATCGATCTCAAGAATCCGTCCACCAATCATCAAAATGCGGGCTTTTCCGATGAGGAACGAGGTAAGTTTACGGAGCTACTGCAAGCCGGGTTCATCGACACCTTCCGCACGCTGTATCCCGACCGCAAGGAAGCCTATTCCTGGTGGAGCTATCGGCTCCGTTCACGCGAGCGGAATGCCGGATGGCGTATCGATTATTTTTTGATACGTGCACAGGATAAAGGGTATCTGAAGGATCATATTCTTTATAATGATGTTTTAGGCAGCGATCATTGTCCGGTCGGCATCATCACGGAGGGACTATGCATCTGATTCTTGCGTCGCAATCCCCCCGTCGGCACGATATCCTGCGCTGGATGGGGATTCCGTTTACCACCGAAGTGTGCAGCGATCCTGAGAGTATAGATGATAGTCTGTCCCCCGCCGAGACGGTCAAGGCGCTTGCGCTGCATAAGGCGCTTTATGCGCAAAAACTGCATCCCGATGCGTTTGTGCTCGGTTCGGATACGGTCGTCGTGCTGGACGGTGAAATTCTCGGCAAGCCGTATACAGCCGAACGCGCCCGCGCTTTTCTGCATCGGATGCAGGGCCGCACGCATACTGTGTATACCGGTGTAGCACTTGTCCACCGAAATGCGCAGGATGTCCGCTACGATACGACGGAGGTTACGTTTCGTCCCATGTCGGACGCTGAGATAGATTGGTATGTTTCCACCGGTGAGCCGCTCGACAAGGCGGGTGCCTACGGTTTACAGGGTCTCGGATCAGTGTTCGTCGATCACATGGAGGGCAACTACTTCAATGTGATCGGTCTGCCTGCGCCGACGGTTTATGAGATGCTCTTAAAAGCGGGATTTATGACGGAGGATCGAAAAACGCTGCAATGAACCAAACGCTGCAGGATAAGATTGCGCTGCTGCCCGAAAAGCCCGGCGTGTATAAAATGTTTAACGCCGACGGCGAAGTGATCTATGTCGGCAAAGCAAAAATCTTGAAGAATAGAGTGCGACAGTATTTTCAGGCGAATAAAAACCACACGCCGAAGGTGCTGGCGATGGTTTCGCATATCGCTGATTTTGAAACAATCGTGGTGAGCAGCGAGACGGAAGCTCTATCCCTTGAAAGCAATCTGATCAAGGCGTTTATGCCGAAGTACAATATCCTGCTGAAGGACGACAAGCACTTCCCTTATTTTCGGATCGACATGCGACAGGATTTTCCGCGCATCGAAATCGTGCGTCGTGTCAAGCAGGACGGTGCGACCTATCTCGGCCCGTACATTGTCGGCCCCTCCATCAATGAAGAGCTTCGCCTTGTATATGATCTGTACCCCATTCGTCATTGCAAGAAGAATATTGAAAAGGCAATTGCAAGGTGTGAGCGTCCCTGTCTGATGTATCATATCGGCAAATGCTGTGCACCGTGCAGCGGAAATGTTACAAAGGAAGAATACCATGGCTATCTAAAAGAGATCGTGCGGCTGCTTGACGGAAAATCCGGCGATATGATCCCGAAGTTAGAAGAAAAGATGCGGGAGGCTGCCGAGAATATGGAATTCGAACGCGCCGCCATGCTGCGAGATAAAGTCAAATCGCTCCGCGCATTGCAGGAAAAGCAGGTGGCCATCACCGTCAAGGGATTGGATGCGGATGTGTTCGCAGCCGATCAGCTCGACGATGCGTTCATGATCTTCGCCCTGTATGTCCGCAACGGCAAGGTGATCGGCACACACGCGTTCCCAATGGAGTCCGAGGGCGACGCTCCGTTGGAAGAGCTGCGTACCGCGTTCCTGATGCAGTATTACGGGAACAACGACGTCGAAATCCCGCGAACGATTCTGCTCGATGATGCTTGCACAGACGCGGAATCGGTGATGGAGCTGCTTTCCAAAAAAACGCATCATAAAATCGAAGTATCCGTACCGCAGCGCGGGGAGAAAAAGCGGTTAACGGAAATGGCAAAGCACAATTGCACCGATCTGCTGGCGAAAAACGCTGAGCTCCGTATCCGTGCTTGGGAACGGGACGAAGGCGCGCTTCTGGAGCTTGCCAAGGCGCTTGACATGGACACGCCGCCCACACGTATCGAATGCTACGATAACTCGCATCTGTTCGGCACCAACACGGTATCGTCAATGGTCGTTTTTACGAACGGCAAACCCGATAAACAGGAATACCGGCATTACCGCATACACACCGTCAATGACGGCGACGATATCGAAGCTATGCGCGAGGTGCTGACGCGCCGGTTTACCAAAGGAGAAAAGCTGCCCGATCTTTTGCTGCTCGACGGCGGACAGACACAGTTGGCTGTCGGTGAAGAGGTTCTGCGGGAAACCGATCACGAGGATGTGCCGGTTGCAGCACTCGCGGAATCGGAGGAGTGGCTGTATCTGCCCGACCGAGAAGATCCGATCATCCTGCCTCGCAGCAGTGCTTCTCTGCATCTTGTGCAGCGTATTCGTGACGAAGCCCACCGGTTTGCCATCACCTATCACCGCAATCTGCGTTCTAAATCCGCATTGTTCTCTCAGTTGGACAACATTCCCGGTATCGGTGATAAACGAAAACATGCGCTGTTCGATGCATTTTTGACGGTAGACGGCATCAAAGCCGCTTCTCTTGCCGAGCTCGTTGCCGCACGCGGCATGAACGAGCCTTCCGCAAAGGCTATCTACGACTACTTCCATCCCGACCAGCAAGACGAAAAGGAGCAGGTGTAAGGCCTGCTCCTTTGTTGAAAGCAAAGTACTTATTTGTTCGTGATGTCCTCGTCACCGAAGGGATCGCCGCACTCGGGGCAGAACTTCGGGGGCTTTGTCGGATCTGCCGGCTCCCAGCCGCACTTGTCGCACTTATACTGCGGAACGCCTGCGGGCTTCTTTGTGCCGCATTCGGAGCAGAAACGGCCCTTGTTGACGGTACCGCAGGACGGGCACGTCCAACCGGCTGCCGCTTCGGGCTTCTTGGTGCCGCATTCCGGGCAGAATTTGCCGGTGGCGTTTGCGCCGCAAGTCGGGCAGGTCCATGCGTTTGCCGCATTGACAACCGTCGCCTGTGCGGGCTGCTGTACGGGCTGCTGATATCCGCCGAAGGCCTGTGCGCCCATAGCGCCCATATTGCCGGCCATGCCCATGCCCATAAAGGCCATCGCCGCGCCGTTTTCGTTGGATGCTGCATTCTGCATCGCCGTAGCGGTTGCGCCGGCAAGATGCGCATAGCGCATGTTCGGATCGCGTAGCGCCGCATTCGCCTGGAGATCCTTGATTCGCTTTTCATCGTCCTCGTTGGCCTTAACGCTCGATACGCCGAAGGAAACGATTTCGATACCGCGGAGATCTCTCCACTTGGAAGACAGCACATCGTTCAAGGCATCCGCCATCTCGGATGTATGACCGGGCAGGGACGAATACCGAATGCCCATATCACCGATCTTAGTGAAAGCGGGCTGCAAAGCGGTGAGCAGTTCGGACTTTAACTGGCTGTCAAGCCGGTCACGCGTATAGGTATCGGTGAAGTTGCCCGCAATGCTCTGATAGAACAGAAGCGGATTTGCGATACGATAGCTGTATTCGCCGAAGCACTTGATGCCGATATCAATATCGAGGCCGATATTTCTGTCCACTACGCGGAACGGAACCGGAGACGCCGTGCCGTACTTGTTGCCGATGATTTCCTTTGTGTTGAAGTAGTAGATCCGCTGATCGTTGCCGGTATCGCCGCCGAACGTGAAACGCTTGCCGATTACCTTGAAGGTTTCCAGAATGCTGCTGCCGAGCTTACCTGCAAAGATAGAAGGCTCGGTCGATGTGTCGTAAGTGAAGGCGCCGGGTTCTGCGCAAACCTCAACGACCTTGCCCTGCTCCACGATCAGCATACATTGACCGTCCGCAACCGCAATCACGGAACCGTTGGAAATGATGTTATCATTGCCCTTGGTGTTGGAGGAACGCGCATTGGTATGCTTCTGCCCCTTTGCCGCCAGAACGTTTTCCGACAATGCTTCACAGTAAAAATACTCTTTCCATTGGTCCGCCAGCACACCGCCGATCGAACCGACTGCAGCCTGAATGAGTCCCATAGTAGATGCTCCTTTCCATTTGTGGAACCTATGCCCCAACCCGGGCAGTTTGATTCTATATCATTATATCATAAAGGTTTTGTAAAGCGCAAGTGCTTTATGGATTTTCCGTCTTTACTGCGAAAAATTACATTGCAGGGAACGTAATGGAGAAGCCCGGAATCATATTGTTCATGCCGAGCAGCAGCAAAACGGTCAGGGCGAGATAGAGAAGCCAACCCAGCAGCCGCATGACGAGGATCGCAAGCGAATACCGTTTCAGCGACAGATTGCGCGGCTTTCCACAGCCCCAAACGAACAGGAAGATAAACCCGATGACCGGAATGTGGAACAAGACAGTGAGCCAGAAATACTGCGCTGTTGTCAGCAGCAGGCGAGAATCGGTCACCGATGTGAAGCCAGATTCCGGTTCCTTTATCGGTTCCGCTGCGGGCTGCTCGGCGACAGGTGCTTCAGGCTCCGGCGTGGGCGCAGGTACAGCGACAGGTTCCGTTGTCGGTTCCAAAGCAGGCGCTTCGGCAGGCGCGGCAATCGGTTCTTCGGATGTTGCTTGTACCGGTTCTTCCGACGGAGCGGCCGGCGACTCCGGGATCGCCTCCGCTGCGGGGATCGGCGTGCCGCATTCCGTGCAGAACTTGGCGGTATCCTTCAATTCAGCTTGGCAGTTTGGACATTTCATGGCAAACTCTCCTTCCTATGGTACAATAATGATGTTTTTTCCGTCGGTAAAGGCGGTGATGACGCCTTCCCTGTCGGTTCTGTATAACGTAATTTGATGCTCCGTTAAACGGTCGAGCACCGCTTGGTGTGGGTGTCCGTATTCGTTGCCCTTCCCCATGGAGCCTATGGCATACCGTGGCGCAACGGCCCGTAAAAGCACTTCACTTGTCGATGTATAGGAGCCATGGTGCCCGAGCTTCAACACGTCGGCATGCAGCTGTTCCATATCATAATGCCGCAAAAGCAGCTCTTCGGTTCGTGTTTCCATATCGCCGGTCAACAGAAACGAAACATCACCGTAGCGAACCCGCAGCACAATCGAAGCGTTATTGGCGTCCTCATACACCTGTCCTTTTAACGGATTCAGCACTTCGATCCGAACATCGGGATCCCACGAAATGACAGTTTCGTCATCGGTATCCCGCACGGCGCATCCGTTCCGCTGCAGACGAAGCAGCATCTGCTCATACACCGATGTATCGGCAGGAAACGTCGTCAGGTAAAACGTGCCGACTTCATAATTACGCAGCAGCATCGGCATTCCGCCAATATGATCCGCGTGCGGATGCGTAGCGATCACGATATCCAGTTTATGAATATCGTATGCTACGAGATCCCGCCGCAGAGCAAAATAGGATTCCTCCGGCCCCGCATCGACAAGCATGACCTTTCCGCCGGGGCTTTTTAGAAGGATTGCATCACCCTGCCCCACATCCAGAACGCTAACCGAAAGGAGCGGGCGGTCGGCAAACGCTTCCGGCGTCGGAACCGGTGCGGTCAATATCTCTGTTTCGGAGTTGGCGGTACAGGATATCGGATGCCGCGAAACGAGCGTCCATACGATTCCGGCAATGAGCAGCAGCAGAACTGTGCCGAGCAATAAAAGCCGTGTTCTTTGCGCAGTTGTGGCGCAACGCGGCTTATTCATCCGTTCCGCGTAAACAGACTGTTGCCGATCCGTTTCTTTCATGTGATCATTATACTATATTTTTTGCTTCAATGCAAGAAGTAAAGCATACCGCTTTATGATCGCACGATACATGTTTATCGGCGGCTTTCAAATAAGCGGCAATCTCCTTTTGCAAACGGATTTTCAAGAACCAATATTGTAATGCTTCCATGGTTGTTTCCTCCCTTTCTTTAACGGGATCAGCATACGTTTGATTCTGTCCGTTTTATCGTACTATCTTGTAAAGGGTTTGTGAACGTGCTATACTGTGTCTATCATTCTTAGGAGGATTTACAAGATGGAATATCCTAAGCCCTCTTTGACTGCCGATATGTGCTTGTATGCACGGGAAGGCGACGATGTGTATGTGCTTTTGATTCGCCGCGGACGGCCGCCATTTGCCGGTGCATGGGCATTTCCCGGCGGTTTTGTCGAAAAGGGGGAAACCGTTGAGGACGCCGCTGCACGCGAACTCGCCGAGGAGACCGGCGTGGAAGGGCTGCGGTATGAACCGATCGGCGTTTTTTCCGAAGCCGGACGCGATCCGCGTGGATGGACGGTAACCTCCGCCTATCGCAGCGAAGTGGTTCGTGCCGATATCCGTGCCGTCGGCATGGATGATGCTGCGGAGGCAAGCTGGTTCCGTATTTCCTTCTCTGCAAAAGACGATTCCCTGTCCATGATGCTGACAAACGGCAACGAAGTTTTGACGGCTGTCCTGTCCGAGCCGTATGAAGCCGCCGGACAGCTCCGCTACCGCAGGCAGGAAGCGCAGGGCATTGCGTTCGATCACCCGAAAATTCTTGCCGCTGCATTATATCAAAACCGCATTGAGGAGGCGCTATGAACTATGATTTTGAACAGGCGCCGAACCGCCGCGGCGTCGGTGCTATCAAATGGGAATTGATGCTGAATAAATCCGGTGCTTTACCTGCCGATGTTCTCCCCTATTCCATTGCGGATATGGAGTTTGCAACTGCGCCGGAAATCAACGAGGGGCTGATCGACTATCTGCAGCACAACACACTCGGTTACACATGGCCGACCGACGCATACTATGACGCCGTCAGCCGGTGGATGCAGCGTCGTCATGGTTTTTCCGTTGATCGGTCGCAGATCGTCCTTTCGGACGGCGTTGTACCGGCTCTTGATGCGGCGGTACGCATTTTCACAAAGCCCGGCGACGCAGTTCTTGTTCCGACGCCGGTCTATCATCCGTTTTTTCATGCCGTAGAGCAAGCAAACCGCACGCTTGTGACCTGTGATCTCTCCTATCGGGATAGCGTCTATACCTTTGATTTCGATGCTTTTGCCGCATCGGCTGCCCGTTCGGATGTGACCCTGTGCATTCTTTCCAGTCCGCACAACCCGATCGGCAAGGTCTATACCCGTGACGAACTGACCCGGATCGCTGAAATCTGTCTCAAAAATAACGTTTACCTGATCTGTGATGAGATTCACAACGATTTGATCCTTCCCGGTGTTACCTTTACAAGTGCAGGCACACTTCCGAGCGCGCTGCGGCAAAACATCCTGCTTTGCACCGCGCCGAGCAAAACGTTCAATCTTGCGGGGCTTGCCTGTTCGAACCTGATCTTCTTTGATGAGGCACGAAAAAAGCAGTTTGAAGAAGGCGGCGGTGCGCATAATGTCAATGTTCTCGGATTGATTGCCTGTAAAACGGCGTACGAGAAAGCAGAACCGTGGCTCGATGCGCTGCTGCTCCGATTAGAAGATAACCGAAAGTCCGTCGAATCCTATTTGCAAGCCGAGCTGCCGATGCTGCATGCTGTGCGCTTGGAAGGTACCTACCTGATGTGGATTGACTGCCGCGCGCTCGGCATGGCGCATACCGAGCTTCTCACATTTTTAGAGGAAAAGGCACTGCTGTATCCGAATGACGGCGCGATGTTCGGCCATGCGGGCGAAGGCTTTATTCGGTGGAATATCGCGTGTCCGAAAGCGAATCTGTTGTCAGCTTTGGAACGGTTGAAGCAAGCCATTATACTAGGAGGGCTCTATGGTCAATATCGGAAATGATTGGGATGAGATCTTAAAAGATACTTTTGCTTCAGAAAACTACCGGCAGCTTCGCGCCTTTTTGGCGCAGGAATACCGCACGCAGCGTATTCATCCCGATATGTACCATATTTTCAACGCGCTGAAGCTGACAAGCTATGCGAATTGTAAAGTCGTCATTTTGGGGCAAGACCCGTACCATGGTCCGAACCAGGCGCACGGCTTGAGCTTTTCCGTACAGGAGGGTGTGGAGCCACCGCCTTCGCTGCTGAATATTTTTAAGGAACTGGAAAATGATGTCGGCATTCCCGAACCGACGACCGGCAATCTGACCTGTTGGGCTAAGCAGGGCGTGCTGCTGCTGAATACGGTACTGACCGTGCGCGAACATATCCCGAACAGTCATAAAAATCGCGGCTGGGAGGCTGTGACCGACGCTGTAATTGCGGCTCTCGATCAAAAACAAACGCCTGTCGTATTTCTGCTGTGGGGCGCAAACGCAAGGAATAAGGCGCGTATCGTCCGCAATCCGATCCATGTCCGTCTCGAAGCGCCGCATCCGAGTCCCCTGTCTGCGTATAACGGATTCTTTGGCTGCAAGCATTTTTCAAAAGCCAATGCTGCGCTGATCGCTTCCGGTCAAACGCCGATTGACTGGACGGTAAAGCCCGTATAACCGTATACGACAAAGGCGTGTCCGCTGTGGACACGCCTTTTTCAGTTTCCTGTTGTTTATAGCCCGAGACGTTCGTACTGCTCCAACGGTGCATCATGCGATTGCATCAGACCGATCAGCGTATTTTTTAAGCGATCTTCCAGTTCATCGTCCTTGATCGGATGCTCCTGAGCAGGATCGTTCTGTAAGTCATAGATGCGGGAATCCGCATTATCCGCGCTGCGCGGGCCGAAGCCGCCGGAGGACGCCGTAATGTTCACGATCTCCGCGGGGATGCGATATACCGGATACTCGGTCCACGACAGGTTTGCAAATCCGATCTTTTTATACTCCTCTGGATCAATCGAATCTATGCCGTAATACTTTCCGGAGGTGGCAGGCATGGCCGTATAGACGTTCAAAGGACGGTTATCTTCCCTCGCCGCGGCACGGAAATACGTATACTGTCCGTCGAAGCAGTTCACGCTCTTGCCGAAATAACCGTACAGCACTGCATCGCGTACCTTGTCCGCTTCTCCCGCGAGCAAGGGCAAAAGGGTCTTACCGTGAATCGTATGATGGAGTATCGACGGATTCACACCAAATAGGTTCAGCAAGGTCGGGTACAGGTCGATATTCTGCGTCATGGCATCAACGTGCTTTTGCGTTGCGTTCGGATGCCAAATCAGCAGCGGCAGACGAAACACTTCGTTGTAGGCAGGCATATAGTTTTTCGACCAGTAGCCGTGTTCGCCGAGCATGTAGCCATGATCGGTTGTAAAGATCACTATGGTATCGTCCCACAGATTCTTGCGGTCGAATACATCGAAAATCTTACCGATATACGCATCCGTCATCGAGAGCAGCGCCTTATAGCGCACGCGCAGATGCTTGGTTTGTTCCTCGGTAAAGGTATTCGGCGCATAGGGAGCCCAATAGTTTTGCTCTCCCTCGTCCACCTTCGCTTCATCGGCATAGAGATCGAGATACTTTTGCGGCACATCGAACGGCTCGTGCGGATCGAAGCCCTCCGCCCACAGGAAGAAATTGTCCGCTTCGGCATTCTGCTCGAGCCAATCGGCTGCTTTCTGCATTGTCACCGGTGTCGGATAGGTCTGCTCCTCGGTGAAAGCGGTCATGTTATCCTCATGCGCCGCGGAGAACTGACCGATATAGCCCTCCGGCTTTTCTGGCAGTTTACCGTTTGCCCGCGGATGCAGTCGCCACGGGTCCTTCTCTTGACCGCGCACAAGATCATACGTCGTAAACGCGTTCAGGTAATTCTCGCCACCGATACGGATATAGTGATAATGGTCGGTCACGATATGACTGAACACGCCTTCCGAGGCAAGCATCTTCGGCAGCGGCTGATCATACGGCTCGATCCCTCCCCACGGCTTTTCCAAAAAGTTCAGCCGTCCCGTCATCAGATCCCGCCGCGCAGGCATGCAGGGTGCCGAGCCGCACCAATGGTTCTCGAACACGGTGCCGCGTGCTGCAAGCCGGTCAAGATTCGGCGTAAAAGCCGGTTCTGTCGAGCCGTAGCATTTCAGAAATCTGCGGCATACACTGTCTACCAAGATCAATATAGCTTTCATAACTGACCTCCGTTTCTTTCTATTTATTATGATACCATAACGATAGACGGGAAGCAAGTGCAAACGTTTTCGTAATCTGAATTTTCCGTTCACTTGTTCCGTAAAGCTGTCTTGGGACATTGCGAATCCATGTACAATCTGCTATACTGAAACAAAAAAGGATGATCAATCATGGAACAGCAATCCAATACTGCAACGCAAAAGAAAGGTTCGCTCCTGCTTCCGATTCTTGCTATGGCCTGTCATTTGCTGCTGCCGGTAACATTTATGCTTATTCTTATGATTAATCTGATGATCAACGAAAGCCTTTATGCTGCCTTAGGCTTGGGGTCCTCGGCGCTCTCCGCTTGGCTGCAGACGCTTTTAAGTGTGTTGCAGTATGGCTTATCTATGCTTGTTCCACTGCAAATCCTTGCCGGTATCGTGCTTGGCGCCGTATACCTTTTCTCAAAGCGTAAACGTCCGATCGGGTATGTGCTTTCGATAGGCTCCATCGTACATCCTTTCTTTTGGATCGGATTGATTTCCATACTGTTCTCCACCGGCGTGCTTCGATTGATGTAAGGAGGAATTGCTTCCCGATGAAAATGAAACCCATTCCGCTTTTCATGCGGATTGTTTTCCCGTGCATGGCGATTGCGCTTTCTGCTTATCTTCTGTATCGCTATGACTATTTCGGCAATTTCCTTGCGGTTGATAATCCGCTTGGGATGCTGCCGCTTGTATTGCTGATTTGCTTTATTGCCGGTATGATCTTACTCTGCATCGTCAAATGGCAAAGACCTTCCGCATTTTTAACGCTGACCATCGGAACGATATTAGCCTTGGCGCTATTTCCGAATGCCGTACAAAAGAATTGGTGGCTGCAAAAGCCGACTGAAGCGAACGGTGACACTCCCGACATTACAATCTATGCGCCGCATACGCCCGGCAACGCAACCGCAAAGCTCGATCATCCTGCGTCGTTGACGATTTCCGAGGATTTCCCGGTGATGGACGGCGCGCTGGCGCTCTACCCCGTCTATGCGGCTGTTGCGGACGCCGTCTATGATAAGGCGACATTCGATCCGAATGCGGTAATGTTTACGAACACGCTCCGTGCCTATGACGGCATCATTGCCGGTGAACGCGACGTGATTTTCTGTGCGGGGCCTTCGAAAAGCCAGCGGGACGCTGCTGCCGCCGCGGGCGTCGATTTGGTACTGACGCCGATCGGCAAGGAAGCGTTTGTGTTTCTTGTCGGGCGGGAGAATCCGATTGATGATCTTTCCGTGCAACAGATTCACAACATCTATTCCGGCAAAACGTCGCTTTGGAGTACGCTAGGCTGGCGAGAGGGCGGTGTAATCATTGCGTTTCAACGTCCCGACGGCAGCGGCAGTCAGACCGGCTTGGAAACGGTCATGGGTGATTTTCCGATCATTGCACCGCAGCCGCTTCCGAACAAGGCGCTGATCGGCTCGAATAGCTTAATGCAGCAGGTCTCGGTACGGTATCGCGGTGTGCAGCCCGCGCTTGGGTATTCATTCCGTTTCTTTGCGCAAACGATGTTTCCGAATCCCGATGCGAAGCTGCTCAAAATTAACGGTATCGAGCCGACGAATGAAAACATTCGTTCCGGTTTGTATCCCTATACGATGTACTTTTATGCCATCACAACCGGAGAACCAAAGGGTAATACAAAGCGGCTCATCGATTGGCTGGTGTCTGCCGAAGGCCAGTCTTTGATCATGCTATGCGGTTATGCGCCGCTGGCATAAATATGAGCGAAAGGAAAATGAAAAATGAAGCTGTTATTCATTCGTCACGGCGATCCGGACTATTCGATAGACTCTTTAACAGAAACCGGCCGTATAGAAGCGGAGCTGGTCTCCGACCGTATCGCGCCTATGGAGATCACCGAATTCTATGTTTCTACGATGGGGCGAGCCAAGGCCACGATTGCACCTACCCTGCAGCGAACGGGACGGACTGCCATCGAATGTGATTGGCTTCGGGAATTCGACCCTTCTATTGTGCGACCCGATACCAACGGTGTAAAGCGGGTATGCTGGGATTGGCTGCCTCAGGATTGGCTTTCCGATGAACGGTTCCTTTCGGATCGCCTATGGACGGAAAACGCATATTTGCAAGCGGAGGATATCGCTGTCTCTTACGCGCATGTAACCGAAGCATTTGACAAAGTACTTGCGGCTCACGGCTATGTTCGAGACGGGCGGTGGTATCGCGCGGAATATTCGAACACGGATACGCTTGCCTTCTTCTGCCATTTCGGTGTTTCCTGTGTGCTTCTCTCCCATCTTTTCAATGTATCACCGATGATCCTGTGGCACAGTCTGGCGATGGTGCCGACTTCTGTGACGACCGTGTATTCCGAAGAACGCCGTCCGGGAATCGCATCCTTCCGCGCAAGTGCCATCGGCGATATCTCGCATCTTCTGAACGCAGGCCGCGATCCCTCCTTCTCTGCAAGGTTTTGTGAAGTGTTCGGCAACGGGGATCGGCAGGATTAACCGAGAAATATTTCTCATTTTTACGCTCGCTTTATTGACTTTCCAATAGAAAAATCGTATAATGAAATCAAATTATCGGGAAGGTGTAGAGCTATGAAACCTCTGAAAACCGAATATTTTACCATATTGGAAGACGCGATCAATCAGCATCGGGAGGCAACCGGCGTTGCACCGACGATTTTGGAGCTTGTCGCGGCAACCGGTATCCCGCAGGCCACGATCAGCCGGTATCTTCGTTATATGCACACGCACGGAATGATTGAGTATGCCGGTCATCGCAGAATCAAAACGCGCGCCGAAGCAAAAATGAAAGAGGAAACCATCTCCATGCCGGTTATCGGGCGGATCGCATGCGGCGCGCCGCTTCTTGCCGAGGAAAATATCGAAGAATATGTTCGTCTTCCCGAAACGCTTGTCGGCAAAGGCAATTTCTTTATTTTGCGTGCCAACGGCCGCTCGATGATCAATGCCGGCATCAACGACGGTGATCTCGTCGTGATCCGTCAGCAGGAATCCGCCGAGCCCGGGCAGATCATTGTCGCGCTCGTCGATGACGATACGGCAACCTTAAAGCGGTATTACCCGCGCCGCAACAGCCGTGTTGAGCTTGTTCCGGAAAACGACGAATTTAAGGTGCAGACCATCGACCTCTCCGTGCAGCATCTTTCCATTCAAGGTGTCGCCGTGAAGGTCATTAAAAATTTGGAGTAAACAAGAACCAGCACTTTTGCAGGTTTCCATGCTTAGGAGTGTTTCTTTATGTTGAAAACGCTGTGCTTGCTTGCTTTTGTGGTCTCTTTTTTGTACAATCTGCTGCTGCTTTGGCTGCGTACACGATCTGAGCACAATCCGATTCCCGACACCGTTAAGGACGTGTATGACGCGGAAACCTATAACAAATGGAAGCGGTATAACGCCGAACAGAAT
>JAEEGL013621831.1_pt1 | contig 16057 bp, 10 predicted proteins | sample 9134231 | NCBI WGS metagenome assembly JAEEGL01 (sample SAMN16246548, study PRJNA631951) | gut metagenome | biome: gut microbiome; feature: rumen; material: fiber-attached | host: Bos | place: Iran: Karaj | collected 2018-10 | reverse complement strand
AGATCAGCATCTGGTACGAAAAGCCGCTTTTATAATCAGCCCTGGCTCAGGCGGGCGGCATTGTCGGTGATGACGTGAAGATGGTGATGGAAAACATCCATGTCCTCAGGGGACAGGCCGGCGGTCACTTCCGTGTTCAGGCGTTCAATGATTTCATTGATGGGTGTTTCCAGTGAGCTGCCTTCGGGGGTCAGGTGCACCAGGACCTTACGGCGGTCATCGGTACGGAAATCCCTGCGGATCAGGCCTTTGTCCTCCAGGCGGCTGAGAATGCCGGTCACGGTCGAAGAATCAAGGCACAGGGTATCAGCCAGCTGTGAAGGCATCTGGCCGTCCTCCTCCCAGAGGCACTTTAAGGTAGCGTACTGGATAGGGGTAACCTCCAGTCCGGACAGTTCCTTCTTAAAGTAGGAAAAAACCGTATTCTGCGCGTTGGTAAGCATGAAATTAATACATTCCTGCAGTTTCATGTCCATCATTCTCCTTTAAATGAAGCCCAGGGCTGCTGACAGATGCATCCCTGCCTCCGTTTCCGCCTGCTGTAATCAATGGTAAATTATACTAATCTGAAAGGGAGCTTGTCAATAAAGCGGAGAATTGCACAGGAATAAAAAATTTATAAAGTAATTAATTTGCATGCAAAATAAGATTGACATTTAGGGAACATATAGGTAATATTAATGTAGCTAATAAAGCAGCTCCGCAGCAGATCTGCCCGGATGCCGGAAGGGCGGTCCGGACAGGCGTTTTTGTGCGGAGAGGAATCACTTCAATTATACTGTTGTAAGATTTGGAGGTAACTATGGATTTTAAACTTACCAAAGAGCAGGCGCTTGCTCAGGAGTTGTTCCGCAGCTTCGCTGAGACAGAGATCAAGCCGCTCGCTCATGACATGGACGAGACTGAAGTTTATGACATGGGCCTGCTCCAGAAGATGCAGAGATACGGCTTCTTCGGCATTCCCTACTCCAAGGAGTACGGCGGTGCAGGCGGCGACGTTCTGACCTACACCCTTTGCATGGAAGAGGTTTCCAAGCAGGACGGTTCTACCGGTATCACCATCTCTGTTCATACTTCTCTTTGCTGCTCCTGTATCAACGAGTTCGGTACCGAAGAGCAGAAGCAGAAGTTCCTTCGTCCGCTGGTTGACGGTTCCAAGATCGGCTGCTTCGGCCTGACTGAGCCCAACGCAGGTTCTGACGTACAGGGCGCACAGACCACCGCTACCGAGGAAGAGGACTGCTTCGTTCTTAACGGTTCCAAGGTCTTCACCACCAACTCCGGCTTTGCTGATACCTGCGTGGTATTTGCGATTACTGACAGAAGCGTGCCGGTTTCCAAGGGTCTTTCCGCATTCATCGTGGACCTCAAGGAGATGAAGGGCATTACCGTCAGCGATAACATCAAGCGTATGGGTATCCGTGCTGCTTCCAACTGTATCGTTACTTACGACGAAGTCCGCGTTCCGAAGGACAGACTTCTGGGCCAGAAGAACAAGGCATTCAAGATTGCCATGACAGCTCTGAACGGCGGCCGTATCGGTATTGCCGCACAGTCCGTCGGCCTTGCACAGGGCGCAATCAACGAAGCAAAGGTCTATGTCAAGCAGCGTGAGCAGTTCGGCAGACCGATCGGCGCATTCCAGAACACCCAGTTCAAGCTGGCTGAGATGCAGACCAAGGTCGACGCTGCACGTCTTCTTACCTGGAGAGCAGCTATCGCCAAGGACAACCATGAGGATTATTCCGATCTGGCTGCAATGGCTAAGCTCTTCGCATCCGATGTTGCCAACGAAGTTACCCGCGGCTGCGTACAGCTGCTCGGCGGTTACGGCTACTGCCGTGAGTATCCGGTGGAGCGTATGATGCGCGATGCCAAGATCACCGAGATCTACGAGGGCACATCCGAAGTCATGAAGATGGTTATCTCCGGCAAGATGGACCTTAAGTAAGGAGGATTGTATAGAATGAAGATTATAGTTTGTGTAAAACAGGTTCCCGATACCTCCGGAAAGGTTGCTGTCAAGCCGGACGGAACTTTGGACCGTGCTTCCATGCTTACCATCATCAACCCCGATGATGTCAATGCAGTTGAGGCTGCCCTGACCCTGAAGGACGAATACGGCTGCCCGGTCATCGTTGTGACCATGGGCCCGCCGCCTGCAGAGAAGATGCTCCGCACCATCCTGGCTATGGGCGCTGACGAAGCAATCCTGATCTCCGGCCGTGAGTTTGGCGGTTCCGATACCTATGCTACTTCCCAGATCATTGCCGCAGGCCTTCAGCACCTGGGCATCGAGGATGATGACATCATCATCTGCGGCCGTCAGGCAATCGACGGCGATACCGCACAGGTTGGCCCGCAGATCGCTGAGAAGCTTGGCATTCCGCAGATTTCCTATGCCGGCGAGATCAAGAAGGACGGCAATACCATCACCGTCAAGCGTATGCTTGAGGATGGCTTCATGATGATCCAGATGAAGACCCCGTGCCTCATCACCTGCGTCAAGGAGCTGAACCAGCCGCGTTACATGAGCACCTACGGCATTTTCGAAGCATACCAGAAGCCGCTTACTGTCTATGATTACAACACTCTGAAGGATGAACCGCTGATCGATCCCGAGACTATCGGTCTGCAGGGTTCCCCGACCAACATCCTGGTTTCCTTCACACCGCCTCTCAAGGGTGCAGGAACCATGCTGGAAGGTGCAGATAAGAATACCTGCATGACCCTGGCCAAGATCCTCGAGCAGAAGCACATCATCTGATGAAAGGAGATTATGATCATGTCTGAATACAATAACAAAGATTTAGCTGCTTTCAAAGATGTATGGGTATTCTGCGAGCAGCGCCAGGGCAGCCTGATGCCCACCGATTTCGAGCTGATCTCTGAGGCCCGCAGACTGGCTGACGAGCTGGGCTGCAAGCTGTACGGACTGCTCCTGGGCGGCGAAGGCATCAGCGGCCTGGCAAAGGACCTGGCAGGTTACGGCGCAGACGGCATCATCGTTTGCGAGCATCCGCTGCTGGAGACCTACACCACTGACGGCTACACCAAGGTGATCGTGGATACCATCAAGGAAAGAAAGCCTGAAGTAGTCCTGTTCGGCGCTACCTTTATCGGCCGTGACCTTGGTCCCCGCTGCGCTGCAAGACTGCACACCGGCCTTTGCGCAGACTGCACCCATCTGGATGTAGATGTCCCCGGTTACCAGCAGTTCCTGAGAGGCGCATCCACTCTGGACGAGACCAGAATCGCAGGCCTTGATACCGCACTGGTAATGGGCGAGAAGCATGACGTTTCTCATGACCTTAAGATGACCCGTCCCGCATTCGGCGGCCATCTGATGGCATCCATCATCTGCCCGCGTTTCCGTCCTTCCATGGCAACCGTTCGTCCGGGCGTTATGAAGAAGGCTCCGTTCGATGAGGCCAGAGCAAATGCTGCAGAGATCATCATGCAGAATGTTGCCCTTGCCGAGTCCGATTTCGAGACCAAGGTCCTTTCCGTCGAGAAGGCAGCAAAGAAGCTGGTTGACCTGGTAGGCGCTGACTACATCGTTTCCGTCGGCCGCGGCATAGCAAAGGACGTTGAGACCGGCATTAAGCTTGGCCAGGAGCTGGCTGATGAGCTGCACGGCGTTCTGGGCGGTTCCCGTATCGTTATCGACTCCGGCTGGCTTTCCGCTGACCACCAGGTAGGACAGACCGGCAAGACCGTTCATCCGAAGGTTTACATTGCCCTGGGTATTTCCGGCGCAATCCAGCACAAGGCCGGCATGCAGGATTCCGAGTGCATCATCGCAGTCAACACCAACCCGTCTGCCCCGATGTTCGAAATCGCTGACTACGGTATTGTAGGCGACCTGTTCAAGGTTACCCCGATGCTGATCGAAGCGATCCGCGAGATCAAGGCAGCAAAATAATCATCCAATCTAATTACTTCAATCTTACGGTTTAATGAATTGGCTGTACTTTTTGTGTAGTTCATGCTACAACAAAAGGTACAGCCATTCTTACGTCATTAAGATTAACAGAGGTGGATACATGAGAAAAGCAGGACAGGGTATTGTAATGCTGGCTATTGCCGCGGCGGCGGTTGTGTTTTCCGCATTCAGCGCAAAGGCAGACATGGTGGTAACCAGCACTTCACAGAAACTGGATCCGAACCCTTATTACAATAATTACGGCGGCGCTGTGTATAACGGCACTTCCGTGTATTACAATGCCAACGGCGTCATTTACAACGGGCCTGCAGGACCCGGACCCAATGCGCCCACCATTACGGTGACCGCGGACGGGACGACATACAAGGATGGCCAGATTGTGGCGAGAGGCCCGGGAGCGGGTCCGGGAGCCAACAGCGGAACCTATCCGTACAACTACAACTATAACAATTCGACGGGCGGCTATTACGATGCCTACGGCAACTGGCACAACGGGCTGCCTGCAAATGTGACATATATAGATACTCCCGGCCGCACGGCTGAATCCGGCTGGATCAGGAGCGGAAACAAATGGATTTACCGTTATTCCAACGGAACCATAGCCAAAAATACCTGGGACCGTGTGGACAATAAATGGTATTATTTCGACGCCAACGGATACATGCATACTGGCTGGCTGTTCTGGAACAACCAGTGGTATTACTGCCTGCCGACGGGCGAGCGGGCCACCGGCTGGAACAATGTCAACGAAAAGTGGTATTACCTGGATGAAGGCGGCATGATGAAGACCGGCTACATTTACCTGGACGGCAAAACCTATTACACGGATGCCAGCGGCGCCCGTGTGGACAGCGCCTATAATCCGGACGGACACCTGTTTGACCTGAACGGTGTTATGATAAACTGAGAAGCAGTGAGATAGATAAAGGAGCAAGCAAATCGATGGGAATTTATGAGGAACTGGTAGAGCGCGGCCTGATTGCGCAGGTCACTGATGAAGAGCAGATCAGGGAGATGGTCAATGCCGGCAAGGCGGTTTTCTATATCGGATTTGACCCCACGGCGGACAGCCTTCATGTGGGACATTTCATGGCGCTGTGCCTGATGAAGCGCCTGCAGATGGCGGGCAACAAGCCGGTAGCCCTGGTGGGCGGCGGCACGGGCATGGTAGGTGATCCTTCCGGCCGTACGGACCTTCGGAAAATGATGACCGTGGAGACAATCCAGCACAACTGTGAATGCTTCCGCAGGCAGATGGAGCGTTTCATCCATTTCGGCGACGGCAAGGACGACGCTATTATGGTCAACAACGCAGACTGGCTGCTTCCCCTGAATTATGTTGAATTCCTGCGCGATGTGGGCGTGCATTTCTCCGTCAACAAGATGCTGGCAGCGCGCTGCTATGAAAACCGCATGGAACAGGGACTGACCTTCTTTGAGTTCAACTATATGCTCATGCAGGCCTACGACTTCTACAGACTGTTCCAGGATTACGGCTGCAACATGCAGTTCGGCGGCGATGACCAGTGGTCCAATATGCTGGCCGGCACCGAGCTGATCCGTAAAAAGCTGGGCAAGGATGCCCATGCCATGACTATTACTTTGCTCCTTAATTCTGAGGGCAAGAAGATGGGCAAGACGGCAGCAGGAGCGGTCTGGCTGGATCCCGAAAAGACCAGTCCCTACGATTTCTACCAGTACTGGAGAAATGTAGACGACGCGGATGTCATCAAGTGCCTCAAGATGCTGACCTTCCTGCCGCTGGAGGAAATCCATGCCATGGAAAGCTGGGAAGGGGCGGAGCTTAATAAGGCCAAGGAAATCCTGGCATATGAGCTGACAGCACTGGTGCACGGCAAGGAAGAAGCAGAAAAGGCGCAGTCCGCTGCAAAGGCTGTTTTCAGCGGCGCTGCTTCCGAAAACATGCCGACCTGCGAGCTGACGGCTGAGGATCTGGTGGACGGACAGGTGGATCTGCTGACGATCCTGGTCAAGTCCGGTCTCTGCAAGTCCCGCGGCGACGCCCGCAGAAATGTGGAGCAGGGCGGTGTGACCGTGGCGGAAGAAAAGGTCACCGACAGCCGGAAGGGCTACACTCCTGAGGAACTTGGCGGGGAGGGACTTATTGTCCGCCGCGGCAAGAAGAACTTCGTAAAGGCTGTTTTTGCCTGATATTATAGTGTTATCTAATCGCCGGTGCATATACTGCACCGGCGAATCTATGATAAATAAAACGGCTTTTTTATCATATCGTAAGAAAAATGACCAAAAATCAAAGGCCGGGTATGTTATAATAAGCCTACATTCTCCCCAGGGGGAGTGTGTAATTCTGAACATTAAGTGATACTGCACAGCAGGAATGAAGTGCAGTAAAACACAGCACGGACAAACAGGATATGTTTGGTAAGGTACTGAAAATCTGGATATTGACGGCGTTACTGGCAGTGGCATTCTGTGGCACTGCTTTTGCCGATAATACAAAAGTATCGCCCAATGCATTCCCGTTCAAGCTGGAGCTGGATCTGGAGCGCTGCGACAGGCTGTGCTACGCGGGGCACCCCGGCAGTACGGTACAGTACAGAGACGGCCTGGCGGCGACACCGTTTTCCTGCTTTGCCATCGAGCATAATCCCAACGCGCCGACGGGAGACATCAACCAGCTTTCCGTGGAGATCAACATCCTGTATGAGAATGATACCCAGAGCGGTTCCTACCGCGAGAGCGTCAAGAAATACCAGGATGGGGACCTGGAACTGGGCGAGTATTACCAGCTCTTTTCTGACAATGCGCTGCAGAGCCTGGAGGACCGCGGCAAACTGTACAGCGACAACCTGAAGGGTGTGGAGCTGACGCTGAAATATAACCAGCGCGACACCAAGAAAAAAACCTATTACCTTTACATCTGTGACGACGATGCATACTATGAGTACCTCGACAACATGCCGGACCTGTTCGACGAGTCGGAGGACGAAGAGTAAAGCAAAGAAAGAGTAAAGCGGACGAAGCACATAGCAGACGAAGTGCAGAACGGACCGGGTGCGGGACGTTCAGGATTTAAAGGATACGACACAAAGACCGGATGAGATGATCATCCGGTTTTTTATTCAGGAAAATCAAATGGTTTCCTGTTTCCGCGCTCATCTGCTATAATCAAGATAATCTGTATAGTGATAATGAAAGACATCCGATAACGTGATAATTCCCCGGGGAGGGAACAGATGATCCGTTTTATTTTCGGCGATGCAGGCGCCGGCAAATCCACATATATATATCAGGAAATCTGCAGAAGGTCGGAGCAGGAACCGCACCGGTCCTTCTTTTTATTTGTGCCGGAGCAGAATACCCTGAAAGCGCAGCGGGAGATGATCCGCACCAGCGCGCGGCACGGCATGCTGCATACCGATGTGCTGTCATTCCAGCTGCTGGCCTACCGTGTTATGGAGGAACTGGGGATTTCAAAACCGCTGATCCTGGACGACCTGAGCAAGGCGATCCTCATTCGCAGGGCGGCTATGGAAAATGCCGGGGACCTCCGGGTTTACAATAAGAAACTGGATTCGGAGGGCTTTATCGCACAGCTGAGAATGCTGTTTTCGGAGCTCAGCCAGTACGGAGTTTCAGAGGAAATGCTGGCGAATGCCGAAGGCGCCGTCAGGGAACCGCTGCTGCAGGCCAAGCTCGCCGACATCCGCTGCATCTACCAAAGCTACCGCCGCAACCTGTCGGACCGTGTGACGGTGCCGGAGGAAATCCCGGCGATTCTGAAAAAGCATATTGCCAGGTCGGAAATGCTGAAAGACGCAGTGCTGTGTTTTGACGGTTATACAGGCTTTACGCCGGTGCAGCTGCAGCTTTTGGAATTCATCCTGCCCATGTGCCGGGAGGCTGTATTCAGCGTGACGATTCCGGGCAATGCAGAGCCCTACCGCCACAGCAGCAGTCCTGCGGCTATTACGGATCTCTACTGGCTCAGCCGTGAGACCGTGTATAAGGTTTGCAGGGCGGCTGAGAAGAATAATGTGGGCCGCGGACAGGACGTGGTGATTCCGGACAGATCCGGCCCGGATGACTGCCGCGAAGTGGAAATATACGCGGCGGAGGATCCGACCGATGAGGTCCGCTATGCTGCGCGCACAATCCGTAGAATGGCCATGCAGGAAGGTGTACGCTATCAGAGGATGGCGGTGGCGGTTTCCGAAATGGCCTCTTACCGGGAAATCCTGCGGCGGGAAATGACCGAAGAAGGCATTCCCTTTTTCATGGACGACAAAACCGGGGCAGTGGGCAACCCGGTGACCGAGTGCATCCGCAGCGCCCTGAAATGCATTACGGAAGGATATTCCTATGAACAGGCGGCGTATTACCTGAAGAACCCGTTGCTCGGAACAGACGTGGAACGGCGCGGCCGCATTGACCGGCTGGACAACCGTATGCTTGCCAGAGGGCTGCGCGGCCGGAAGGCGCTGGAGCAGGCGGAAGAGGAAGCACAGGAGGAAGCCGCGGCTGCAGGAAAGGCTGCGGCATCAGAGAAAGCTGCGGTTGCAGAGAATACTTCAACTGTGGAGAACAACGAGGCAGCCGGCCTGGGCCTGACACCGCTGTTTCATTTGCATGATCAATTAAGAGAAGCCAGGACAGTGGCGGCCAAAGCAGAAGCTGTGCGCCGTTTTATGGAAGAACTGGACCTGCAGAAACTGGCGGCGGATCTGGGCGCAAGGCTGGAGGAGCTGGGGCTTGCAAGGGAAGCGGGAGAGACAGTGCGGTTTGTGGACCTGACCGGCGTGCTGCTGGACCGCCTTACGGAGGTCCTGGGGGAGGAAACCATCAGCATGAAGGACTTTGTCCGCCTGATGGAAGCCGGGTTCGGAGATATGAAAGCCGGCGTGATCCCGGAAAAAATGGACATGCTGCTGGTGGGCGATTTAAAGCGCAGCCGCTTTGACAATATTGATATCCTGTTTATTATAGGGGCCAATGAGGGGCTGCTTCCTTCGACGGTGACAGGCGGCGGCATTTTCACGGACCGGGAAAGGGAGGACCTGGAAAGCCTTTCCCTGGAACTGGCGCCGGACGACAAAACCGACAGCTGCATCCAGCCGTTTTATCTGTATTCCCTGATGCATAAGCCCTGCCGGAAGCTCATTTTCACCTGCGCCGCCCAGGGCCGGGACCAGAGTGTACGGCGACCTGCGGAAGTGATCCTGGATCTGAAAGACGGAAAGTATCCGGGCTTTGTTGTAAAAGCAGGATTAAATGCCGGAGCAGTCGTTTCCCCGGCGGATGCGCTGCAGCAGCTGGCGGAAATCGCAGCGGCAGAGGATACGTCCTATCTCAGGGAACTGGCCAGGCAGCTTCTCAGAAATGAAGAAACCAGAGAGGCCGCAGGCAAAATCCTGCGCGCCGCATTCAGAAAATACGGAGGGGACAGGCTGTCCAGGGAGGCGGCAAAACGGCTCTATGAGGAGAAACTTTACGGTTCGGTAACCCGCCTGGAAAGCTATGAACGCTGCCCCTTCCAGCATTTCCTGCGCTACGGGCTGCGCCTGAAGGAACGGGAAGAGTTCGATGTGGAAGCCATGGACATCGGCAACCTGTTTCACCAGTCACTGGATATGATTTTCCGGCGCGCGCGGGAAGAAGGGCAGCAGCTGCAGGATCTGTCCGACAACCGTCTGCGCCTGATTACGGCAGAATGCGTGGAACAGGTGACAGGCTCCTATCATGACGACCTGATGCAGTTTTCCGCAAAGAACCGGTATATTGCGGAACAGGTGCGCCGCGTGACCGAGCGCACAGTCTGGGCCCTCAAGCGGCAGCTTGCGGGAAATGAATTCCGGACGGCAGGCACCGAAGTGCCGTTCCGGCATCAGGACGGCGCCCTGGATCTGCACGGTGTTATCGACCGTGTGGATATAAGCGATGCCGGGGCAAAGGCAAATTCCAATACAGAAGCAAATATAAATACAGAGGCAAGTATTAATACAGAAGCAAGTATTAATACAGAAGCAAGCGCTTTCAGTTCCGTCGACCCGGATGGTCAGCTGCGGCTTCCTCTGGAGATGCCCGGGGAACCGGCGCCGGACAGGAAACCCGAACTGCCGGCAGAGATCGGCCTGGAAAAGGTCTATGTCCGCATTGTGGACTATAAATCAGGATCCACGCGCTTTGACATTTCCCTGGCCGTCAACGGGCTCCAGATGCAGCTGGTGACCTACATGGACATGGCGCTGGAGAAGATCGGGAACGGCCTGGGAAAAGGGCAGGAAGCTGCACCGGCAGGCATGTACTACTATAATATCAACGACCCGGTTGTGGGCTACAAACAGCTGCAGAAGGGCCAATCCCCCGAGGAGCTTATTCTGGAGCAGCTGAAAATGAACGGCGCGGCAGCATTGGAAGCCGGCACCGCAGGCAAGGATGAGGACAATGTAAAGAGCGCCTCCTGTGTCATGAGCGAGGAACAGTTCCGGAAGCTGATGACAATGAACCGGGAGCGCATGAAGAAAGACGCGGACAGCATTCTGGAGGGAGATATCCGGATTGCGCCCTTCCGGGGCGGCGGGCGCAGCGGGTGCGATTTCTGCGAATACAGAAGTATCTGCGGGTTTGAAGAAGGCCTGGAAGGCTTTGGATACCGGAGAATCAGGAAGAAAGGTCTGGAGGACCTGGACAGTCATGCAGTGGAGTGAAGCACAGCAAAAGGTAATAGATGCGAGAGACGCCAATCTGCTGGTGTCCGCGGCAGCGGGCAGCGGCAAGACGGCCGTGCTCGTACAGCGTCTCATCGAGCGGATTTCGGACCCGGAGAATCCGGTCAGCCTCAATGAAATGCTGGTGATGACATTTACCAGGGCGGCAGCCTCCGAAATGCGGGAACGTATCGGCAAGGCACTGAGAGAGAAGATTGCGCTGCATCCCGAGGATGGAAATCTGCGGCTGCAGAGAGCGATTTTGCCGCGGGCGCAGATTTCCACCATCGATTCCATCTGCCAGAATCTCTGCAAACAGTATTACCAGGAACTGGACATCGATCCGGGGTTCAGCGTGGAGGATGAAGCCAAGCTGACCCTCCTGAAGGCAGACGTGCTGGAGGCACTGCTGGAAGAGCAGTACGAATCCGGCAGCGAAGATTTCCGAAATCTGGCGGAAACCTTCCAGACGCGGACAGACGACCGGCGGATCGGTGCCCTGATTGAAAAGATTTACATCTATGCCCAAAGTCTGCCATGGCCGGAGGAATATCTGGAGGAACAGCTCAGAGAGGCGGAGCGGGAAATGTCTCTGGATGCAGCGCACCTGGACGAAGCAGTCTGGATGGGGCTTCTGTGCAGAGAGACCGCAGAAGGCGCACAGGAGCATGCGGAGCTGCTCCGTATCGCGCGGCAGGTCTGTCTGGAGGACGGGGGACCGCTCCCGTATCTTGGGTCCATTGAAGCGGATATTGCGGCGCTGGAAAAGCTGGCGGCGGCAAAAGGCTACGCCGAACAGCACAGATTGGTTGATACATGGTACTTCCCGAAGATCGGAACGGCATCGGCCAAAAAATATGATCCGGAGATGATCGAATTTGTAAAGTCGGTCCGCAACGGATATAAGAGTTTTATCCAGAAAACGCTGCAGGGCGGCCTGATGATCTTGCCGGAAGAAGAAATGGCAGAAGTGATCCGGGGCAGCGCGCGGCTGCACCGGGAACTCCTGTTGCTGACAAAGGCATTTTCCGAACGCTATGCGGCCGCCAAGCGCGAAAAGAATGTGGTGGATTTCAACGACCAGGAGCATTTCGCGCTGGAATTATTGTATGAAAAAGCGGATAGGGAGAACTTGCCGGCAGACGATGTGCCGCAGGAAATGCCGGCGCCGGTCACAAAAGGCCGCGTTTTCTCCCCCTTGGCAGATGCCCTGGCCGGGCGGCTCCGGGAGATCATGATCGATGAATACCAGGATTCCAACGGTGTGCAGGAGGCGCTTCTTACAGCCCTGTCAGGAGAACGCTTCGGGAATCCGGACCTGTTCATGGTAGGCGATGTCAAGCAGAGCATTTACCGCTTCCGCAAGGCCCGCCCGGAACTGTTTATCGAAAAATCAAAAACCTACGGGGAGACCGGAGACCACAGGAAAATAGAACTGAACCAGAACTTCCGCAGCCGGCCGCAGGTGCTGGACAGCGTCAACGAAGTGTTTGACGTATTGATGCGGGAGGAACTGGGAGGCGTGGAATATGACGCCGATGCGAGGCTCTATGCGGGTGCCGTGTATGAGACCGGCGAAGCTTCCGTGGTACAGGATTCCGATGCCGGAGCATCTGCAGATCCTGCAGAAGGCAAAGCCGCATTTGATGACGAAGCAGCTGACAGAAACGGAAATATATGCAGGGGGATCGTTCAGGACCCGTACCGCACGGAAATCCTGCTGATGGATGTCCCTGCCGAGAAGGACGAAGAACTGACCGGGGAAATGCTGGAGTACAGCATGATCGCTCGCAGAATCCGGGCATTGCTTGGGATGGACGGCGGCATTCCCATGCAGGTGCAGGACAAGGAAACGAAGAAGATGCGCGACCTTTGCTGCCGGGACATCGCGATTCTGATGCGCGCCGCGAAGGGACATGCGGAAACGCTGTCCGACATTCTTCTGCAAAACGGAATACCGGCGTATTTTGAGCGCTCTGCAGGATATTTTACGGCAACAGAAGTCCAGATCATCCTGAACTATCTGCGGCTGATCGACAATCCCAGGCAGGATGACGCGCTGGCATCCGTGCTCAGGAGCCCCATCGTGGGCTGCAGCGACGATACCCTGGCATTGCTCCGGGCAGAATACCGCGAAGCCTGCAGGGCAGCGGAGAAGGCGCAGGAGACTGCAAAGGATGAAGGCGGCAGCTTCTTCGACGCGCTGTGCTATGCAGCTGATAATACCGCTGCGCAAGGTTCCGGAATCGAACCCCGGGAAATGAAAAAGCTCCGGAATTTCTACAGGCAGCTGCAATTCTATCGCGACATCGCCAATGTGGTGCCCGTGCACATGCTGCTGCAGCGCATTTTCCGGGAAACAGGATACTATGACGCGGTGGCGGCCATGCCGCTGGGGAGGATCCGCCGTAAGAACCTGGATATGCTTCTGGAAAAGGCGGAAAGCTTCGGGGGAGGCATTTACCATGGCCTGTTCAACTTTATCCGAAGCATTGACCGCATGAAAAAATACAATACCGATTACGGAGAAGCCGGGACACTTACGGAGAATGACGATGTGGTGCGTCTGATGACGATTCACGGTTCCAAGGGCCTGGAATTCCCCGTGGTAATCCTTGCCCGGGCCTGGTCCGCCGGCAAGAACGGCGACGAAGAAGAAGGGGTACTGATGGATGAACGAATCGGTATCGGGAGCGACTATGTGGATCTTAAAAACCGCATCAGTTATCCGGGTCCCAAGAAAATGCTGATCCGCAGATGCCGTTACCGCGAGGATCAGGGAGAACAGCTGCGGCTTCTGTACGTCGCAATGACGCGTGCACGCGAAAAGCTGATTATTACAGGCGCTGCTTCCAAGGCGGAGGAAAAGGCAAACCACCTTATCGAAGCGGGCCGCATCTGGAAGGAATACCAGCAGAAGGGCAGTGAGACATTGCCCGGAAGCACGGAAAACCAGACCCAGGGGGTGAAGTTGCCGCGGGAAGTGATTGCACGCTGCAGGACGCATATGGAATGGGTGCTGCTTGCTGCCGGCGCCAGTTCTTCCTTTGAACTGCACTACAGTTCCGATGAAATGCTGGTTCAGGCCGACCGGACACATTTACAGGCTAATGAGGAACGCTGCAGGGAGCTCATGCAGCTGGACCTCACTAAAGTCTATGATCCGGCGGCTGCGCGCGCGATCGAAGCAGCACTCTGCGCAGTGTATCCCTATGAGACGGAAACGATGCTTAAACCCAAGGTTTCCGTTTCAGAGCTGAAAGCAGGCTGGAGGGAGAGGACAGAAGCTGCAGAAGGCGCAGAATACACAGAAGAAGCAGAGCACCCGGAAGGCATTCCGGAAACTGCCGTGCATGAAGATTGGTACTATGATCTGGATGACGGCGCGGCGGAAGAACATCTGTATGACCAGATTGTGAATGAAGGGCTGGGATTAGCAGGACCTGCCGGTACACGGCCCGGAGGCGCAAGACGGGGCACCGCTTTCCACCGCGCCCTGCAGCTGCTTCCATTAGGGCAGAATCTCGATCCGGCTGCCATGCTGGAGGCGGTATTGCAGGATGTGCGTATGAGCGATGAGGAAAAAGAACTGCTTGACCGCAGGGCAGTGATGGACTTTCTGCGTTCGGATCTGGCCCGGCGCATGGAGAAAGCAGCCGCGGCAAGACGCCTTTTCCGGGAGCAGCATTTCATGATCGGACTGCCGGCACGGGAACTGGATGACTCGCAGGATTCCGATGAGCTGCAGCTGCTGCAGGGCATCATCGACGCCTATTATGAGGAGGAAGACGGTTCTCTGGTGCTGATCGATTATAAAACAGACCGGGTCCAAAATGAGGAGGATCTGGCACAGCGCTACGGGCTGCAGCTGAGGCTCTATGAGAGGGCACTGACGCAGCTGACAGGCAGGCCGGTGCGAGGGAAAATTATTTACAGTTCCTGGCTGAAGTGCGCGGTACAGTTAAACCGGTGAGTATGAATCGGGGATGAGGATACGACAATGATTACAAACGACTGGCTGGGACCGCTGCAGGCGGAGTTCAGGAAGCCCTACTACAGGGAGCTGTATTATAAAGTAAAAGATGAATATGAGCACACAAAGGTCTTCCCTAAGCCGGAGGATCTGTTCAGGGCATTCGAGCTGACACCGCTTTCGGAAGTAAAGGCAGTGATCCTGGGGCAGGACCCGTACCACAATGACGGGCAGGCGCACGGGCTCTGCTTTTCTGTCAATCCCGGCGTGGAAACGCCGCCTTCCCTTGTGAATATCTACAAGGAGCTGCACAATGACCTTGGCTGTAAGATTCCGGACAACGGATGTTTAACTCCCTGGGCGAGGCAGGGCGTGCTGCTGCTGAACACTGTGCTGACGGTGAGAGCACATCAGGCATTTTCCCACAGGGGTATCGGATGGGAACAGTTTACCGATGCGGCGATCCGGGCGCTGGACAATGAAGACCGGCCCATAGTATTCATGCTGTGGGGACGGCCGGCGCAGGAAAAGGCAGCCATGCTTCACAATCCGCAGCATCTGATCCTCAAAGCGCCGCACCCAAGCCCGTTATCTGCTTCGAGGGGATTTTTCGGATGCAGGCATTTCTCGCAGTGCAATGAATTCCTTGTACAGCATGGCATCGAACCGATCGACTGGCAGATACCGGATATCGGGTATAGCAGTAACTGACGGTAAGCATTAATGAAATAAAACAGAATTAACAAGAGCGGAAGGGGACTGACCCTACAAAGATAGATTAGATAAGTTCAAATCTTTGCGGTTAGTCTCTTTTTATGTATTGCCAGGCAGTAAAACTGTTGAATGCAGTGTCAAATCGTTAAAAAATGAGTTAAAAACCGATTTTTACCATACGATAAATATTCGAGTATAACAATATAAATATGAACATAGTAAGATAAATATAATACAACCAAATAAAACAAACAATAATTTTAAAAAAATACAACTTATTCTGATATAGACGAACAAAATCACATATCCATCTATTTCATTGAACAGAGATTCATAAGTGATCGTATTTGTACCGTTTCAGAAGGACATTAACCACCGTTTTCGTGTCTTTTGTCATCCCGTCTTACTTCCTGTCCTGGATATGTCCGGTCGCCATGCAAGTGCTCATCAGTTTTGGCTGGTACCAGGTCTGCCAGATCTATGTCAAAGCATTTCGCGCCACATGCCAAAGGCGTGACATAAAAATGACGAAATCCGCTTAAAATAAAGAAAAAACGAGATTTCAGAGCAGTTATGTATTGCTTTTAATACACCCATAATGTATATTGGAAATAGTGGGTTAATGTGCGCTAATACGCCAAAAAGCAGTCATTTTTCCTTAACATCACTATGGGAGAAGCGCATTCTGAAAAAGATGAATCAGAATACCCATTGGCGGGATAGGACAGGAATAGT
>JAEEGL011914769.1_pt1 | contig 16057 bp, 18 predicted proteins | sample 9134231 | NCBI WGS metagenome assembly JAEEGL01 (sample SAMN16246548, study PRJNA631951) | gut metagenome | biome: gut microbiome; feature: rumen; material: fiber-attached | host: Bos | place: Iran: Karaj | collected 2018-10 | reverse complement strand
TGATACTGCCCCTGGCTCTCCGCTGGGACAGCGCCAGCGTCGCGACCCTTGTCGCAGGCTTCGGGGCTCCTTCCGCCGTGGTCAGCGTCTCCACCAGCGAGAGCTACGAGTGCGACGGGAATCTGGCGGGCGAGATAGTTACCATAAGCAGCTTCTTCGCCCTTTTCACAATGTTCGTCTGGATATTCTGCTTAAAGCAGCTGGGCTTCATAGGCTGAAGCGCCGGAACGCATACGGTATGGGGCAGGATCTGCGGCATAAAGCCCGGCCGCAAAGGTCCCGGCCTTTGGAAATTTCTCAGGGAGGCTATTTATGAGCATCAAAGACGTACACGAACACATCGACAAAAGCAGGGAAAAGGACCTTGAGACCTTAAAGGAGCTGGTGAGGATACCCAGCATCGCAAGCCGCGGCACGGGCATAGACGAAGCCTGCAATTACATCGTGGACATGCTGACGGGCCTCGGAGTAAGCGCAAAGGCTTATCCCACCGGAGGCGCTCCCGTCGTGTTCGGCAGCATTGAAAGCGGTAAACCGGGCGCCAGGACCGTCATGTTCTACGGCCACTACGACGTGCAGCCCCCCGAGCCCCTCGACAAGTGGCTGAGCGACCCCTTTGAGCCCGAGGTAAGGGACGGCCGCATCTACGGCCGCGGCGTCGGGGACAACAAGGGCCAGTTCCTCGCCCACATACTCGCCCTGCGCTCATATATCGCGACTGGCACTCAGCTTCCGGTGAACATCAAGTTCTTCCTTGAGGGAGAAGAGGAGAACGGCAGCGCCAACATCCTCGATTTCATCATCCCCCACAAGGACCTGATCGCCTGCGACCTGGTCTACGACGCCGACGGAGGGCAGGAGCCCGACGGAAGGCCTTCCATGCATTTCGGCACCAGAGGCATGGTCGACTGCACCTTCGAGATCGAGACCGCCGAAAAGGACAACCACTCCGGCCATCACGGCAACAACGTGCCCAACGCCGCCTGGAAGATGGTCCGCTTCCTCTCCACCATGATAGACGAAGACGGAAACTGCGCCATCGAAGGCTTCTACGACGACGTCCTTCCGCCCACCGAATACGAGAAGGGCATGATAGAGGCTCTGGACCTTGACCCCCTGGACGTGCAGAAGGTCACCGGCGCCGTGAAGCCCACGGAGCTCAGCAAGGAGCAGTTCTACCTCAACAGGATGTTCCGCCCGACCTTCAACATCAACGGCCTGGGCAGCGGCTACACCGGCGTAGGCCACAGGACCATAGTGCCTGGCCACGCGGTCTGCAAGATGGACTTCCGCCTCGTAAAGGACCAGGATCCCGAGGATATCATAGAAAAGATCAAGGCGCACATCGCGAAGCACGATCCCGACGTGAAGCTCACCGTGGGCTCGTACCTCTGGCCCTCCCGCACCGACCCGCAGATACCCGCCTGCCGGGCCGTCATGAGGGCGGTCGAGAAGGTCTACGGAGTAAGGCCCGTGGTCCAGCCCCTCACCGGAGCGACCAACCCCGAGTACGTCTTCACGAAGATCGCGGGCCTGCCCTCCATCTGCGTGCCCTACTGCAACGCCGACGAGAGCCAGCACGCCCCCAACGAGAATTTTACGCTCGAGAAGTTCTATAAGGGCATACACTGTACTGCCGAGGTCCTAAACGAGATAGGGAAGGAATAGGCGTGTGCCGTTTCGGCGGCACTGGGCAAAAGGAGAAAGAAAAATGACAGTAAACGAAATGAAGGCTGCAGCCTGCAGGGCTGTACAGGATCACGCGGAGGATATCGTCAGGCTCATGAAGAGCATAGAGGCGGAGCCGGAGCTGGGGTATAAGGAGTTCAAGACCGCAGCGAAGGTTCAGGCGGAGCTGGACAAGCTTGGCTTTAAGCACAGGGACGGAGTCGCAGTAACGGGCATAGTGACGCCCGTGGAAGGCAGGAGCCACAAGGCGAGGGTCGCCATCATGGGAGAGCTGGACGCGGTCCTGGTGCCCGAGTGCCCCTCCGCCGATCCCGTCACGGGAGCCGCCCACTGCTGCGGGCACAACGTTCAGGCAGCGTCCGTCGTCGGAGTCGCCTATGCCCTTAAGGAAAGCGGCATAATGGACGAGCTGGACGGCGACATAGTGCTCATGCACGTCCCTTCAGAGGAATTCGTCGAGCTTGGCTACCGCAAGAGCCTCATAGACGAGGGCAAGATCGCCCTTCTCGGAGGCAAGCAGGAATTCATCAGGCTCGGAGCCATGGACGGCATCGACATGATGGTGATGCAGCACACCACCATGGCCCAGCATAAGGACGGCAGAGTCATATACGCCTCTGCCGAAGGGGCAGCCGGCCTCGGTTTCGTCGGAAGGCTCGTAAAGTATACGGGAGTGCCCTGCCACGGGGCCATGGCCTGGAACGGGGTGAACGCCCTCTCCGCCGCCGAGATCGCCCTCGCCGCAATAAACGCCCACCGCGAGGGCTTCCAGCCGCAGGACAACATAAGGATACACCCCATCATCACCAAGGGAGGAGACCTGGTCAACGTTCTTCCCTCCGACGTGCGCGTCGAGACCTACGTCAGGGGAAACAGCACCGACGCCATAATCAAGGCGGCGGAAAAGGTCGACAGGTGCTTTGAGGCGGGAGCCTACGCCATGGGAGCCAAGCTCGAGCTCACAAAGCTCCCCGGCTATATGTGCAGCCTGGGCTGCGATCCCCTCAACGACATCGCCTACGAGAACCTCTGCTATATATACGGAAAGGAGCACGTGCTCAGAAAGCGCGAGAGCAGCGCCGCCGATCCGTCCAGCGTGGGCAGCACCGACGCCTCTGACGTCGCCCACCTGATGCCTGCCTGCCATATGTATATAAGCGGGGCTGAGGGGATACTCCACGGGGCCGACTTCAGGGTAAGCGACCCCCAGATGGCGGCGGTGGACGCTGCCAAGGCCATGGTCTGCACGGCGATAGACCTTCTTGCGAACGGCGCGGAAAAGGCCCTTGAGATCAAGAAGAACTGGAAGGCGCCCATGACTAAGGAGGAATACTTAAGCAAGTGGTGCGGGCTGTAGGCCAAGCCTTATACGGGCCTGCCGCCCCGAAAGACCGGCTTTAAGAGGCTGAAACAGGCCGCATTTGCAGGCGGGCTCCCATTGTGTTATTATTACAGCAAATAAAACCCCTGAATCGTCAAGGAGGATAGCAAATGAAGACTTGTCCTGCCTGCGGAGCCGTACTTCCCGACGAGGCCGGCTTCTGCACCGAGTGCGGAGCGGCCCTTAATGCCGCAGAAGCTGAAAACGTTGAAAACACAGAGGCCGAAGCTTCCGAAAACCTTCCGATAGAAGTCCATTACGAAGAAGTAAGCGCGGAAGAACCGGAGGAAAACGCCGGTGAAGCCGCGGAAGGCCCGGAGCCCGGGCTCGCTGAAGAAGCGGTGCCCCTGACCCTTCCCCAGGACAGCTCCATAATCCATACCGCAGACGGCAAATACCGCTGGGTCTATGAGGAAAAGCTGCTGCTCGACTTCGAATACCTGGTAAAGTGGCTGAGGCTCTTCTTAGGGCTCGGCATTGCGGGCCTTATAGCCTGGATAGTGCTGGGCGTCATGGGAAAGAAGCCTTTGGCCGACATCTTCGCCCCCTGGAAATACGGCCTTTACATACTGGCAGCCCTGATCGCGATCCCGCTGATCCTGCACATAGCCAGAGCCGCCAAAAAGGGCTGGAAAAGGGTCTATCTCTTTGAGATGGACGACAAGGGCTTCATCAACGCTCCCCAGGAGAAGGGCGTGAGCAAGGCAACCGCCGAAGAGTGGACCAGGGCCATGGTCGGCCTCAACGCCGGAAGCTCCACCACCGCAGGACAGGGCTTCCTGCAGGCGACCCAGAACATCAAGAAGACCAGTTTCGACAAGGTGAGGAGCGTAAAGGCCATGAGGTCGCGCCACCAGATCACCGTTAAGGAGGCCTTCTCAAGGAACGAGCTTCTGGTCGAAGACAAGGACATGGACTTCGTATGGAGCTACGTGACCTCGAGAAGCAAGAGGGCCAAGGTCAGATAGGAAAGGCCTTTGCCGGGAGCTGCCGGGGCCAGGGCCGCCGGGAGGCTCGGTATCGCAGCAAAAGCGTTTAAAGACGGCGGACGGGCATTTATGTCCGTCCGCTTTGATGAGAAGGAATGCATGGAAGAGAAGAAGACTCCGCTGACATACCGTATACTGGTTTGGTTCATAAGGCTCTTTTCGCCCAAATACGAATGTGTCGGCCTTGAAAACATTCCCGAAGGAGCCTGCATAATCGCCGGCAACCACTGCCAGATGTACGGGCCCATAGCCTGCGAATTTTATGTTCCCGGGCCCCACTATATCTGGTGCGAGGCCGAGATGATGGAGTGGGACGAGGTGGCCGAGTACTCCTTTAACGACTTCTGGTCCAAAAAGCCCCTGTACAAACGCTGGTTCTACAGGATACTGAGCTATCTCATAGTGCCCATCTCCGTGCTGCTCTTCAACAACGCCCACACCATAGGGGTGCGTCACGACATGAGGGTCATAGGCACCTTCAGGGAAAGCGTGAGGAGGCTCTCAGAGGGCTGCCGCGTGGTGATCTTCCCCGAGGATTACAGTCCTCACAACAATATAATTTATAATTTCAGGGAGAAATTTGTGGATACGGCCAGGATGTACTATAAAAAGAGCGGCGAAAGCATAGCCTTCGTCCCCATGTACATCTGCCCGAGGCTTAAGAAGATGATGTACGGCGAGCCCGCATATTTCGACCCTTCGGCGCCCATAGAGGAGGAGCGCCGCCGCATAGCTGATCACCTTATGGACAAGGTGACAGAGCTGGCGGCCTCTCTTCCCGAGCATACCGTGGTGCCTTACCCCAACGTTCCCAAGAAGGATTATCCCAGGAGCCTGCCCGTGGTCTCAGCAGGCGAGGAGGCTTAGTTTAATGCGCAGGACCCCGGTCGATTACAGAGGTTTCTCACTGAAGAGGCTTAGTGACCCCCGCTTCAGCCACTTAAAGCTTCTGGGCGGGTGGATATTCTACTTTTTCATGTATTTTCTCACCGAGAACCTTATCCCGGCGGAGAAATGCCACCCCGTGCACTGTTTTCTCGACGACCTCATACCCTTCAACGAGTTTTTCCTCATATTTTATGTGGGATGGTACCTGCTCTGCGTCGTTTCCCTTGCCAGGACCCTCTTTTTCGACGTGGAGAGCTTTAAAAGGCTTCAGACCTTCATCTTCATAACCCAGGTCATTGCGATGTACTTTTATGTGGTCTGGCCCACGCGCCAGGATCTCAGGCCCGAGGTCTTCGCAAGGGACAATCTGCTGACCCGCTTTACAGCCTTTATCTACTCCTTCGACACCAACACGGGGGTGAGCCCCTCGCTTCACGTGTCCTATTCGATGGGCATCATGTCGGTGGGGCTGAGGGACAGGAGCCTCTCAAAGACTCTTAAAGTATTGCTGGTCATCTTCGTTCTGCTGGTCTGCGCCGCCATATGCTTCGTCAAGCAGCATTCGGCGGTGGATATATTTACGGCGATCCCGGTGTGCATGTTCGCCGAAGCTCTGGTCTATTGCGACTGGTGGAGGGACCGGTTCGCGAAGATGAAGGAAAAGAAGCAGGCTGGAAGATGAGAAAACAGGGCGGGCCCGGATGGGCCCGCCCTTTGTTTTGTTTTTTGAGATCGTTGGAATTTCAAGAGTTTCAGCTTATATAACTATTGTTATGTATCATTTGTTATTTATCGCTGAGCGCTCTGCAGAAAAGCAGGCCGGGGGCCTTTACGGCTCTCAGCTCTTCTTCGTCTGCGTCTTCGGGATAGACGGCAAAGCAGGTGGGACCGCTGCCCGAAAGCTGGACCGCAAGAGCCCCTTTGGCCAGGCTCTTAAGCCTTTCGAGAGCCTGCGCGATGCCGGGGCAGACTCTTAAGGCGGGAGCAGTCAGCTGGTTTCCCATGTAACGGACCTTTTCTTCGGCAGTCCCGGCCGAGATGAAGGCCTTTATATCGCCCGCTTTGTTGTCTTCGGGGGCGTTAGGACCGCTCTCTTCGTCTCTTAAAGCCTGATAGACGGCCTTCGTGGAGACCCCGAAGGGAGAAGTCATGAGGAGGAGGCAGCAGGGGAAGGGCTTTGCGGGGGTGAGCTCGGTGCCCGTGCCTTTGGCTACCGCGGCATGGGTCCCGTTCTGGGCCATGAGGCTGAAGGGAACGTCGCTTCCCAGCTTTGCCGCTATGCTTAGGAGGCTTTGGGGCAGGGGCTTTGCAGGGTCTTCGGGCATCAGGCCCCAGAGCCTTGCGAGGGCGGTCACTGCGGCGGCGCCGTCGGCGGAGCCGCCGGCCAGGCCGGCCGCGACCGGTATGTTCTTTTCGATCCTGATGCAGACCCGCTCTCTTACACCGGGGTGGAAGGCTTCGTGCATCAAAACGGCGGCCTTATAGGCCAGATTGCGCTCATCGCGGGGCAGGTCGGGCCGGCCCGGCTCCAGGCAGACCTCAAGGTCTGCCCCGGCGCCGCCCGCAGGTTCCCATTCCACCTCCACCGCATCGTAAAGATCCACGGCCTGCATGAAGCTCTCCAGCTCGTGGTAGCCCGAGGGCAGGGTGCCCAGCATGTTCAGTATGAAATTTACCTTGGCGAAGGCCTTTACCTCTGTTTTAAGCATGAAAATGCCTTATGATCCCGGGCTTTATTCCTTGTCCCTCTGAAGCAGCACGACCACTCTGCCGCGCAGGTCCAAAGAGATGTCGACAGTCATCGACGCGACCTCCCAGCCCTCGGCCGAAAGCTCGGACAGGGCCTTTTCGATCTCGTCGTAAGACTTTTTATTCCTTGCGAATTCGGCGAATTTAAACTCCTTCATGCAGCCCTCCTAAGCCTCGATCTTCTTTCTGAAGGTGATGATGAAACCGCCCTTGACCTGAAGGGAGGTCGCCATGTAATCGTAAGTCACCAGCTCCCAGCCCTCGGCAGCCCTGGCGTTGAGCAGCTCGTCAAGCTCGGAAGCGTCCTTTTCGTTGGCCTTGTCGGAGAACCACTTGGTGCCGACAGTAAGCAGCTCTGATCTGTAAGTGTACATCTTTCGTCCTTTCCCCGGATGGGCCTTCTTCGGGTCCGCCCGGTCTGTAATAATAATAACACAAAAGCTTCATTTATTCATCGGCTCTTATGTGATAGAATATAATGCCAAAGTATGAAAGGGGTGTCCGCCCTGCGGAGCCCGTAAAGGAGATAAATGAAAAACACAGCGATCGCGGTGGACAGAAGCGGGTCCTACCGCCTGTACCTTACAATAAGCACCGAAGCGGTGAGAGAAGCCGCGAGGATACACGAATGCACGCCCCTGGCAGCGGCCGCCCTGGGCAGAGCCCTGACCGGGACCGCCATGATGGGCCTCATGCTGAAGGGCGATAACGACAGGCTCAGCGTCCACTTCAAGGGCGACGGTCCCGCCGAGGAGATACTGGCCGCGGCCGATTCCAAAGGCCGTGTGAGGGGCTATATATCAAACCCCGCGGTGGACCTTCCCCTAAAGGAAAGCGGCAAGCTCGACGTGGGAGGGGCGGTCGGAAACGGAAGCCTCACCGTCATCAAGGACATGGGCATGAAGGAGCCCTACGTGGGGCATATAGAGCTGGTGAGCGGCGAGATCGCGGAAGACCTTACCCATTACTTCACCGTATCGGAGCAGCAGCCCTCCAGCGTCGCCCTGGGGGTGCGCTTCGACGAAAAGGGAGAGATCTCAGCCGCGGGAGGCATGATAATACAGGTCCTGCCCGGGGCAAGCGACGAATGCCTCACCGCCCTCGAAGACCTGCTTTTCTACATGGATTCCCTGACCCTGCTCATACAGGACGCCGAAGCCATGGAGGGCGAAGATAAGATACGCAGCCTCATGGAACTCATATTCGGAAAGCTTCCCTATGAGTTCAGCCCCGTCATACTCGAAGAGAGAAATATAGAATGGCACTGCGGCTGCAGCCGCGAGAGGATGGAGGCCGCTCTGGTCTCCATAGGCAGAAAGGACCTTCTCGATATCATAGAACAGGACGGGCAGGCCGAGCTCACCTGCCAGTTCTGCCGCAAGAGCTACCGATTTGACAGAGAGCAGCTGACCGCCCTGTACAAAAGGGCCGTCGACTGATGCCGCCCCGGCGGACAGCGAGAAAGGAGCAGCAGATGAAAAAAGTCATGCTTAAGATAACCGGCAGGATCATGGGCTATGAAAAAGGCCGGGAATACTCCGAGGATGTTATGGAATTCATCACCGAGGGCAAGATGCAGAACCGCGGGCGCACCACCATGCTGATCTATCCCGAGATGGAGGACAGCGGCCTGGGCGAGACCACCACCTATCTTACCGCCAGCCCCAACCGGGTGCGCATAAGAAGGGAAGCCGAGGGCAGCGAGCAGACCACGATGGAGTTTGAAAAGGGCAAGCGCTTCAACGGCTACTACCTGACGCCCTACGGCCCCATGGACATGGAGATGCTGACCAACAGCATCAAGCCCTTCGGGGGGCAGAAGAGCGGGGACAACACCCTGTCCATCGACTACACCATGAGCCTTAAGGGTCTGGCCGAGACCAGGAACAGGCTGGATATAGAGATCATAAAGAACCTTGGGGAGGAAGAAAATGAATAGGAACCAGCTGATAATGAAGCGTATCGCCAAGGTGCTGGCACTGGTGCTGGCCCTGGCCATGATAGCGTCCTCCGCGTTCTACCTTCTGATGATAGTGGCCGACAGAAAATACGCTTCCAATTTCTACGCCTACGCCGCAGACGAGGAAGAGGGCGAAGATCCTCCCGCCTTCAGCGAAGACGATCAGTTCCGCATAGACCTGATCCCCGAGCTCCTTCAGTTCATAAAGGAGAGCTTCAGGGACAGCATAGAGTACAAGACCATGCTTGAGGGCATGTATCAGGGCCTTATGGATTCCCTGGACGACCCCTGGAGCGAGTACTATTTCGCCGGCGACAGCAAGGCCGACTATCTCTCCGTAACTCTGGACAACCAGTTCTACGGGGTCGGCATCAGCTTCACCCTTTACGCCGAGGGCTTTAAAGTCATGAGCTTCGTCGAAGGCAGCCCCGCCCAGGAAGCGGGCATACCCCTGGGAAGCTACTTAGTCTCGGTTGACGGCGAGAGCGTCGATGGCCTCGACGCCACCCAGCTCGCCATGAAGATAAGAGGCGAAGAGGGAACTTCCGTCACCCTGGGCATAAAGATGGGCGAGCGGGTCACCGAGTACACCCTGATCAGGCGGAAGATATCCACCTCAAGCCTAGAATACAAGATGCTCGACGACTCCATAGGCTACATCAGGCTGGACAGCTTTTCCGCCGCCACCGGCGAAGAGTTCAGCGCCGCAAGGCTCGCTCTCCTCAATCAGAACATGAACGGCCTCATCATCGATCTGAGGGGCAACGGAGGAGGCTATCTTGAGCAGGCCTGGGAGATCGCAGACCAGCTGACCGACAGCTGCGTGCTGGGCTATTACTTCCAGTCGGGCGAGATGTACAGGACCATAAGGTCATACAACAACAAGACCCGCAAGGTGCCCGTCATACTGCTGGTAAACGAGAGCACAGCTTCGGCGTCGGAAGCCCTCACCGCGGCCCTCAAGGAGAACGGAGCCGCAGTAGTCGTCGGCGAAGTCACCTACGGCAAGGGAGCCGCCCAGGGCCAGTACAGCATAAAGAACGGCGATTCCATCAAGCTCAGCGTGCTAACCTTTACCGGCCCCTCAAAGCAGAGCTTCCACGGCAAGGGCATAGTCCCCGACTACCTGGTCTACACCTACGGAGGCTACAGCTCCACCGAGGCCGTCGAGATGGTCAACAGCATGGTGCCCTTAAGCGACGGCGAAAGGGCCTATCAGGGCGACATGAGCCTGAACGTGCTGGCGGCCCAGCAGAGACTCAAGGTCTTAGGCTACGACGTGGAGCCCACCGCCATACTCGACAGCAAGACCATGGACGCCCTAAGGCAGGTCCAGAAGAGGGCAGGGTCATACTCCTACGGCAACCTGGACAGCTTCACCATCAAGGCCCTCAACGAGCAGTTCAACGCCCTGCTGGGCTTTGACAGAGACGGAGGCCTGGCAGACACCCAGCTTCAGAAGGCCATAGACATCATGAAGGAGAACATGATGGAGGCTTCCTCAGGGCAGAAGGCCGCTGATTAAGGGAAGGGTTTTTGGTCTTCGGGCCGTCAAATGATTTAAACTATTTGTTACATAACAATTGTCATGATACCTGTAAAGCCTGAGTTTTCAGGCTTTGCGGATTTTTAAGGAGGAAGGAAATGACGCGTACGGCTCTGGTAACGGGAGCGGCGAAGGGCATAGGAAGGGCGGCTGCTTTGGAGCTGGCCCGCTGCGGATACCGCGTCTGCGTGCATTACAATACCTCCCGGGCCCGGGCCGAAAAGACCGCCGAAGAAGTCCGCGAGGCTTTTAAAGCCTGCTGCGCAGAAAGAGCGGAAAGTGCCTGCTGCGCCGAAGGCTCTGCTTTAGGATGCTCTGCGGGCCCGGCCGGAACTGCCTGCGTCCCAAAAGGCTCGGCAGACGGCTCAAACAGCCCCGAAGGCGAAGCGGATCCCGGCTCCTGCGTCATGCTTGCAAAGGCAGACCTCTCCGACCCCGAAGAAGTCCGGACCCTTGCTGAGAGCTTCCTCTCCTGCTGGGGCGCTCCCGACCTAATAGTCAACAACGCCGGCGTCTCCCTGGTCGCCCAGATCCAGGACGTGTCCGAAAGCGACTGGGACAGAGTCATGGGCTCGAATCTCAAGTCGGACTACGCCGTGATAAAAGCCTTCGTTCCCGCCATGGTCGAGAGGGGCTCCGGCTGCATAATCAACGTCTCCTCCATGTGGGGCGAAGTGGGAGGTTCCTGCGAAGCCGTCTACTCGGCGTCCAAAGGTGGAGTCATAGCCCTGACCAAAGCCCTCGCCAAGGAGCTGGGGCCCTCCGGGATAAGGGTGAACTGCGTGTCCCCCGGCTGCATCAAGACCGATATGCTTTCCGAATTCTCTGAAGAGACCCTTAAAAGCCTTGCCGAAGACACCCCTCTGGGCCGCCTTGGAGAGCCCGGGGACGTGGCCAAAGCCATTGCCTTTCTCGCGTCGGACGGCGCTTCCTTCATCACCGGCCAGGTGCTGGGGGTGAACGGCGGCATGGTGATCTGAGCCATGCGCTACGAGATCAAATGGAGCGCGAGAAAGACCGTCTCCGTCGAGATCGGGCCCGACTGCAGCGTGCTGGTGAGAGCCCCCCTTCACATGAGCCGCTTCGCCATAGACCGCTTCGTGGCCTCCAAAAGGGGCTGGATAGAAAAGCATCTGGCCATGCAGAAGCAGCGGATGGGAGGGGAAAACGCGGATCTTAAGCCCGAGATCCCCTTTACCGAGGCCCAGATGAAGGTCTTAAGAAAAGCCGCCAAAGAGAGCATACCTCCCAGGGTCTCTTACTGGGCGTCCCTCATGGGTCTTTCTTTCGGCAGCATATCGATAAGAGCCCAGAAGACCCGCTGGGGCTCCTGCAGCGTCAAAGGGAACCTCAATTTCAACTGCCTTCTCATGCTTGCCCCCGACGAAGTAAGAGACTACGTTATCATCCACGAGCTGGCCCACATCCGGCACATGGATCATTCCAAAGATTTCTGGGCCCTTGTCGCCCGCTACTGCCCCGAGTTCAAAGAACACAAACGCTGGCTCGGCGCCGCAGGCGCCGCCCTCATAAGAAAACTGCCTTAAGACAGAGCCGTCCGGCAAAGATCCGGGGCTGAAGGGAGCTTATGGACGCCATCATTTCATTCGTCATCTACGGAGCCGTCATGATCTGCTGCCTGGCGAGGGGCATCTCCCCCGCCTGGTCTTTGGTCGCAGCCGCAGCATGCTTCTTCCTCTGCGGCCTTCACAGGAGGGTCCCCATAAAAGACCTGCTCAAAATGTCCTGGAGCAACATGCCGGCGTCCTTCAAGGTGCTGCGCATACTGGTCATACTGGGCGCCCTGACCGGCCTTTGGAGGAGCTGCGGCACCATACCTTTCTGCATCTACTACGGCATTCGCTACATAAGGCCCGAAATGTTCATTTTCGTGACATTTATGATCAACGTGATGCTGTCCCTGGCTTTGGGCACGTCTCTTGGAGTCTCGAGCACCTCGGGAGTGGTCCTGATCTCCCTCGCCCGCTTCGGAGGGGTAGACCCGCTGATATGCGCCGGAGCCGTCATGAGCGGCATATACTTCGGGGACAGGGCTGCCCCCACCTCAAGCTGCGCCAATCTGGTCGCGGCCATCACCGACACCAAGCTTTACGACGACATCAGGCTCATGCATAAAAGCGGTCTTCCCGCCTACCTCATAAGCCTTGTTTTTTACGCGGTCCTCTCCGTTCTGAACCCCATAGGGGCGGTGGACGAGACCATGATGAACGCCCTGCGCACCGAGTTTTCCCTGAGCTTTTGGGCGGTGCTTCCCGCGATCATCATGATAGCCCTGCCTCTTCTCAAGGTCCCCCTCTTCATCTCCATGGCGGCCTCAGGCGGCTGCGCCGCCCTGGTCTCGGTCTTCTGCCAGCACATCAGCCTTTCCAAGGTGCTTTATACCGCCGTCATGGGCTTTAAGCCCGACGGAGGCATGCTGGCCGGCGTCATCACCGGGGGAGGGGTCATCTCGATGATCATGAGCCTCATAATGGTCAGCGCTGCCGGCATACTGACAGGCCTTCTTCAGGGCATGGGCATACTGGACGGAGTGCAGAAGAGGCTCTCGGGATGGGCGAAAAAGCTTGGCCGCATACAGCTCATGAACCTGCTGGCCCTGTCCTGCTGCATGATATTCTGCAACCAGACCACCTCCAACATCATGCAGGCCGAGCTCATGAGGACCGGCTACCCCGAAGGGGAAGAAGGAAAGCTGGAGCTGGCCCTCGATATCTCCAACACCGGCGTGCTTCTGGCGGGCCTCATACCCTGGTGCGTAGCCTGCTCCATTCCCTTAAACGTCCTGGGTGTCGGGCCCGGAGCCCTGCCCTACTCGGTGCTGCTCTACGCCCTGCCCATAACCTACATCTTCACCAAAAAACGCTTCTTTGACGAGAACAGATGAGGAAGACCAAAAAGCGGGTCACGGCGTCGGGCAAGACCCAGACCATAGTGTCCTGGAAGAGTGAGAAAAAGAAGAGGAAGAGGCAGCAGAGGCGGAAGAAGATCGGCCGTTTTATGCGCAGGCTGACTGCGGCGGCCCTGCTCATATTCGCCCTGATCTTCATCGCCCCTTCCCTCATAAAGAGCGAGCCCGCGCCCGAAGACCTGAGCGGACCCTACAGGGTGCTGTGGGTCGCCGACGGCGATACCCTGGTCCTCGATATCGACGGGACCGAGACCAGCGTCAGGATGATAGGTATAGACGCCCCCGAGTCGGTCCACTGGGACGAGACGAAGAACGTCCCCGAGGGCAAAGAAGCCTCCGAGTACCTTAAAAAGTACCTTAGGGGCAGGAAGGTCTACCTTGAATACGACAGCGAGCTCACCGACAAGTACGACCGCACTCTGGCCTACGTCTGGCTCGAGGACGGCAAGACCATGGTACAGGACGAGCTGCTGAAGGCCGGCATGGCGCAGACCCTCTCCATCAGGCCCAACATGCGCTACACCCTGCGCTTCGAAAGGCTGCAGCTCGACGCCAGGATGGCCCGGGCAGGTTTCTGGGCCGGGACCGCGTTCTCGCAGTAAAAACACAAGCCGAAGGCCGGGCCGCCCCGGCCTCCTTTATTTATGAAGCGAAGAGCATAATTAATGAAGCATAAAAGAGTTGGATCAAACAGAATCGAAAGCATAAGCTATGGCCCCGGCCTTAAGGAAAGCCTGAGAGACGAAAGGCGCAGGGAAAAGCTCGCAAAGATCAAAAGCCTTCTGGGCCTTCTGCTGACCCTGGCCCTCGTAATTGCGGGCTTCATATACTTCATCTTCCCCATGATGAGGGACGAGATAAAGCCCGCCGCCTTCGAAGGCCCGTACAAAGTCTTAAGGACAGTCGACGGCGATACCTTCACCGCCGACGTCGACGGGCAGGAGCTCAAGATCAGGCTTATAGGGGTCGACGCCCCCGAGAGCGCTCATTTCGACAGCAGCAAGAACATTCCCGAGGGGCAGACAGCTGCCGAATTCCTCAAAGACCTTATCGAGGGCGAGAAGGTCTGGCTGGAGTTCGACGCCGAAAGGGAGGACCGCTACGGAAGGCTTTTGGCCTACGTCTACCTCTCCGATCAGAAGACCATGGTCCAGAAGGTGATGCTCGAAAAGGGCGCCGCCCGGATCATGACCGTGCCCCCCAATGTGCGCTATCAGGACGAATTTCTGAAGCTTCAGAAGCAGGCGAGGCGTAAAAAGGCGGGCTTTTGGGCAGGGTCGGCCTTTGCGGAATAAGCAGCCGGGCAGCGGGTAAACATACCTTCGCTGCCCGGTTTTTTTCGCTTTAAGCCTGCCTTGCCGGCCCGCTCTTTCGCTACCACGTCATGGCGTCTTCGACCTGCAGGGGGTCTTCGGGCTTGCCGTCCATGGGGGCGGCCCTGTCGAGCTTTCTTAGGCTCTCCATCTCGGCTTCGGTGAGTTCAAAGTCGAAGATCTGAAGGTTTTCTTTTATACGCTCAATGTGCTGTGATTTGGGTATCACCGAGGCTCCGTCCTGGATCAGGAAGCGGAGCAGCACCTGGGCGGGGGTCTTGCCGTGGTTTTCGGCGGCTCTCTTTACAGCGGGCTCATCGAACATCTCGTTGGCGTTCCCCTGGCCGAGGGGCGAATAGGCCTGATGGGCTGTGCCCAGCTTTTCGAGCCAGGGCTTTTCCGCCCTTCTCTGGCTGTACAAGAAGGTCTCGATCTGGTTCACGGCCGGGGTCACCTTGTTGAAATAGTCCAGGTCGACCAGCCTTGCCGGGCTCATGTTTGAGACTCCTATGGCCTTGATCCTTCCGGCTTCATAGTATTCCTCCAGGACTCTCCAGGCGGCGAAAACATTGCCGAAGGGCCAGTGGAGCAGCACCAGGTCTATGTAATCAAGGCCCAGCTTCTTAAAGGATCTGTCCAGAGCGTTTCTGCAGTCTTCGGTCTCGAAGTTCTTGAACCACACCTTGGTGGTCACGAAGAGCTCCTCCCTTTTGATCAGGCCCCGGTCCAGGGCGGCTTTGATGCCGGCCCCCACGGCTTCCTCGTTGCCGTAGTCGTCGGCGGTGTCTATGAGGCGGTATCCGGCCTTTATCGCTTCAAGGACGCAGCTTTTGCAGAGCTCGGGGTCTTTGAGCTTGTAGGTCCCCAGGCCCAGGACGGGCATCTTCACCCCGTTGTTGAGGGTAATCGTCATCATGGCGGACCTCCCGAAACTAAAACTTTTCTTCGTGGACTTTTTCGCGGTGAAGGTCCTCTATGGCGTAGCCGGGCTTTTCCTCATCGGGAACACCTATGGCGAGGAAGGCCAGCAGCTTGAACTCCTCTGGATAGCCCAGAAGCTCTCTTGCGGCCTCGTCGGAGGTCCTGCCGTCCTCCGCGAAGCGGCCTCTTCCCTGTATCCAGCAGCTGCCCAGGCCCAGGGCATGGGCCATCAGGTGCATGTTGGTCATGACTATGGAGCAGTCCTCTATCCAGGTGTCCGACTTTTCGGGGCTTCCTATGACCGCGATGCCGCAGCCTGCTCCTATAAGCATCTTTCCCGCGCCGGCTCTGCAGAGGGACATCTTTTTAAGGGTCTCCTTGTCTTTTACGACTATGATCTCCCAGGGCCTGGTGCCTTTTCCGGTGGCTGAGCTGAGCCCCGCGTTTACCACCGCTTCGAGGCATTTGGGGCAGGGGGCCTCGTCCTTGTACTTTCTGATGCTTCTTCTCGAAAGCATGACGTCGAGCATTTCCATGGTTATCCTCCTTATGTTACATAACAAGCGCTATATTTTCGTAAAGGATTGGAATTTAAGGCTTTATGAGTTCTTTGAGGCCGGGGCTTTTTTCTTCGAGCTCGGCCTTCAGCCCGAAGATGAGCTTAAGCTGGCCCCTTATATCTTCAGCCCTGT
>JAEEGL010157287.1_pt1 | contig 16057 bp, 14 predicted proteins | sample 9134231 | NCBI WGS metagenome assembly JAEEGL01 (sample SAMN16246548, study PRJNA631951) | gut metagenome | biome: gut microbiome; feature: rumen; material: fiber-attached | host: Bos | place: Iran: Karaj | collected 2018-10 | reverse complement strand
CAGCGAAACATCCTACCTATACATCCCGCTGGCCCATAGGCTCGGTTTGTATTCCATCAAGACCGAGCTCGAAGAGCTGGTGATGCGCTACACCAACCCCGAGAAATACGCCGAGATAGCAGCCAAGATAGCTGCCAAAAGCCCTACGGCCGAGAAATTGCGCGAGTGCATCTACCATCCGGTGTGCGACCTTCTGGACGAAGCGGGCTACAAATACACAATCAAGACCCGCATCAAGTCGGTTTACAGCTGCTGGAAGAAGATAGAGAACAAGCATGTGGATTTCGACGAAATCTACGACCTCTTCGCCATGCGCATAGTACTTCACGGAGTACCGCGCGAACACGAGAAAGAGGAGTGCTTCAAAGTCTATGCCCTTATCACCGGCAAATTCCCGCCCAACCCGACCCGTTTCCGCGACTGGATCAACCATCCCAAGAACAATGGCTACGAAAGCCTGCAAACCACCGTGATGACTCCCGAGGGTGTGTGGGTCGAGGTGCAGATACGCACCGAACGTATGGACACCATTGCTGAGAAGGGTATGGCGGCCCACTTCCTCTACAAGGAGGCCCATCCCGAAGAGCAGGTGGAGAACAGTCCCGTCGAGGAATGGTTGCAGCAGATACGCTCCTCGCTGGAAAACAGCGACAAGAGCGCCCTCGACCTGGTGGAGGAATTCAAAGAAAGCCTTTACACCAAGGAGATTTACCTCTTCACCCCCCAGGGGGAAACCATAGTGCTACCCAGCCGTAGTACGGTGCTCGACTTTGCCTTTGCTATTCATTCCGACCTCGGGTTACATTGCATAGGCGCTAAAGTCAATGCCCGTCCGGTGGCCATTGGCCAGCGTCTGCATACAGGCGACCAGGTGCAGATTCTAACATCGAAGAAAACCCTTCCCCAACCCGATTGGCTCGACCAATGCCACACTCCGCGCGCAAAGGATGCAATCAAGGACTTCCTGCGTCAGCAGAAGAAAGAATATATCGCCGAAGGGCAGCGCCGACTGGCTGGCTACTATGCTAAGTTGCGCCTGAAAGACAATCCGCAGAACTTCGGCCAACTGAAGCGTTTCGTCAATCAGAAGTCGGACGTAGACCTTTACTACGACTTGGCCGTTGGAACCATCACCGAGCATCAGGTGGCCGAATGTTTCGGTAAAGCTCGCCCCGAGCCGCAGATGTTCTTCCTCGACAAGTACAAGGATGTTACAACCCCCTTCCTGCTCGACCAGGAATATGAGAACTATCCCACCGAGACCGCCCAATGCTGCAAACCCGTACCGGGCGACCAGGTGGTTGGTATCGTGCAGGATGGCAAGATAATGGTCCACCGCACCAATTGCCGTGTGGCAATGGACGAGATGGCCAACCACGAGAACCACACCGTGCGCGCAAAATGGCGTCCCGGTGAGCAGCTTTCGCTCCTAACCGGTATCTCGCTCACGGCTATCGACAGCAAAGGTCTGCTGCAGGAAATAACGCGCCACATCTCCGAAGAGCTCGACCTTAATATGCGCGCTATTACCCTCGAGGCTTCCGAAGGGGTGGCCCGAGGCATAATAATGCTCTATGTGAACGATGTGGAAAGTATCAACGGATTGATTGAAAAACTGAAAGCAATAGATGGAGTCGAAGACGTACATAGAATCTGACGCTTTCAATCGGTTGAGCGAAATCCTCGACACCCTGCGCCGTGAGTGTCCGTGGGACCGTGTGCAAACTATGAAAAGTTTGCGATATCTTACCATAGAGGAGGTTCACGAATTGTCGGAAGCCATCGTTTCAGGCAATACTGGCGACCTCAAGAAGGAACTTGGCGACATAGCAATGCACATTCTCTTCTATTGCAAATTGGCCGAGGAACAGGGACTTTTCACTACTGCCGACGTCTATAACACCATCTGCGAGAAGCTTATCGATCGCCATCCGTTCATCTACCACAAGGACGAATATCACGGCGAGAGTTGGGAGCAACTGAAGATGCGCGAGGGACGCAAGGATGTGCTCGAAGGGGTGCCAGATTCGTTACCTTCGTTGGTGAAGGCTGTGCGCATGCAGGAGAAGGTGGCAGGTATGGACAATGAATGGAAAGCTGAGATGGGCGAGTGGAAAGAAGATATGAACGAGGAGCAGTTTGGCGACTATCTCTTCTCTTTGGTCGACTGGGCTCGTCGGCACGGAATCAATGCCGACGATGCTTTGTGCGGAGCCAACCTTCGTTTCCGTAAGCAACACACCATAGAAAAATAGGCATGAAAATGAAGCGACAGGTCATAATAGCGATGTTACTCTCCTTTGTTCTGGGTCTATCTGTACCTAGTCAGGCGCAGTTGAAGCCTCGTGCTGATGCTTTCCCGCCGGTGGAGGACGAGGTTGCCCCAAAGGCATTGCAGATGGCTTCGTCGGTTGAGCAGATGGCTTCGTGGGACCGTTACCCGACCTATGAGACCTATCTGGCTATGATGCAGCAGTGGGTTGATAGTTTTCCGACCCTCTGTCATGTCGACACTATCGGCACTTCGATACGCGGACGCCTGATACTGAGCATGTATATTGCACCGCAAACTGTAGACGACCTCTACCGACCCGAGTTTTTCTATAGTTCGACCATACATGGCGACGAGATTACAGGCTTTGTAATGATGCTGCGATTGATAGATACTTTGTTGCATGGTTATGGTAGCAATCCGCAGTATACCGACCTTATAAACCGCACACGCATTAGTATCAATCCGTTGGCTAACCCCGACGGTACCTACAACCGAGGGAATAATACCGTTCAAGGTTCGCGGCGTTATAATGCCAACAATGTTGACCTCAATCGCAATTATCCCGACCCCTTTGCGTCGACAAAAGCGGCTTTGCAACCGGAGAATGAACAGATGATAGCCTATGTATCGGCCCATAATTTCCGTCTCAGCGCCAATCTGCATGGTGGTGCAGAGGTGATGAACTACCCGTGGGACAGCTTCACCTCGCAGCAGAATCCGCACCCATACTCCGACTGGTGGGTTGATGTGTGTCGTCGTTTTGTCGACACCAGCCGTACTTACAACAGTAATCATTTTCGCGACACTTACACTTGCGGCTATACCGCTGGTGGCGACTGGTATGTCATTTCCGGTGGTCGTCAGGATTATATGAATGCTGTACAGAACTGCCTTGAGCTCACCATGGAGATTTCAACCTCCAAGTCCCTCAGCAGCGATCGACTGAACGAGTATTGGCAGTTCCTTCAGCATCCTCTGGTGAATTATATTGCTGAAATACATAATCTTCCTGAGGGTGTGAGCATTAGTCCTATAGAGCCGTTGGTTGATAAAAGCGCATTTCCCAACCCGGCTGCCGGCACCATAACCCTTCGTGGGTTCCCGGCAGGGGAGAGGTGTGTGCTTTGTGATATCACGGGACGCGAGATAATGAGGTTCATTGCTCAAGATGAGCCATTGACAATAGATATTTCCAACCTTCCAACTGGTATTTATCTTGTGCGCTGCAATGGTGGAGTAACTAAATTCTTAAAGCAGTAAATTAAAAATCAAAAACTAAAAAATAATAATTATGAGTCAATTCAAAGACGACAAACAAACGGGCCGCTACATCCTATGGGGCGTACTGGGCATCCTGGCCCTCATCGTGTTCTTCTCATCGTTCTACACTATCCGCTCCACCGAGCGTGGTGTACTGTCCACCTTTGGCAAGATGAGCGATCAAGTGGTTGGCGACGGTCTCCATTTCAAAGTGCCGTTCATCCAGACTATCAAGAAGGTGAATATCCAGCAGAAAAAGTTCGACGGCAGAGAGAACTCCTATACCCGCGACGTGCAGACCTCAGAGGTTGAGTATACTATCAACTACGACCTTGTTCGCGAGAATGTTACTAAGCTGATGAAGAACGTGGGCGACGACTATCACAACCGTATCGTTGTGCCGTTTATCCGTTCGGCCATGAAGGAGGCTTTCGGTAACTTCGCGGCCACAGAGATAGTTGAAAACCGCGACGCCGTACGCCGCGAGATTGAGGCAACGCTCCGCAAGACCCTCGACAGCAACTACTTTATGAACATACAGTTCCAGTTGGTGGATATTGATTTTGACGATGATTTCGAGACCGCCATCAAGGAGAAACAGGTGGCTGAGCAGAATGCATTGAAGGCAAAGAATGTTACCACCCAGGTCGAAGAGCAAGCCAAGCAGACCAAAATCAAGGCAGAAGCCGATGCAGAAGCTATGCGTATCAAAGCCAACGCATTGGAGCGTAATCCAAAACTGGTCAACTACGAGGCCGTACAGAAGTGGGACGGCAAGATGCCGCAGTATATGCTTGGCAATTCGGTGCCGTTCATCGATATCAAGTAATTGTAACCAAGCATGTCCCCGTAGGGGACAATAAAAAATATATTCGCGCGTTATAAGAGTGATGAATAAAAGGGCGGTAATAACCATTGTGGTGCTACTGGCGGCGTTTTCTGCGTCGGCTCAGTGGTATTGGCCCATGTATCCAATGCTTGCCGATACATGCGATACATCGCGTGTAGCAGGACATCTGAGTGTGGGCACCTCGGTAGCCGCTGGCGTTGGTAATACCGAGTCTGTCAGTTGGGTGGCCCCAAGTGTGAAATGGCGTGCAACTGACCGTTTGACGATACGCGGAGGATTTGCTGTAGCCGGTTCATTGCTTCCTATGGGATATGAGCTGCATGGCCGCGGGCCGCAGAACCTGACGCCACTCAAGCGTGGTACCCGTCTTGGAGGTGTATGGGCACAAGCAGAATATCGAGCCAATGAACATCTGACGTTGTGGGGTTCGATGGCACGTATGACGGGCTTTGTACAGCCCTTGTGGGCTTCTGGTTCGTTGCCTGTAGATATCACTTCCGTAAGTGGCGGTTTTGCATATAGATTTAATCAGAATTCGTTGCTGGCTATGCATTTCCACTTTGTCCACGACGGATATGGATACATGCTCCATCCGCCTTATGGTCATAGCTACTACGGTCCATTATCCCCTGAATTTGAACTCTTCAGCGGCCCATGGCCGTTTTGAATACTATAAAAATCTGCCAATAGTATGGAATATAACACTCAGCGAGAGCAACTCAAGATAGCCGACTACGGGCGTAATGTGGTGAAGCTCATCGAATATTGCAAAACCCTTCCTGACCGCGATGAACGGACACGCATGGCGAATACGATAATCGATGTTATGGCACAGGTCAATCCAAAGGTTAAGGAACGTGCCGACTATCGTCATACTTTGTGGGACCATATGATGTTCATGTCGAACTACACCCTTGATGTGGATTCGCCGTATCCGATAAGTCCGGAAGAACCTATCCAGATGAATCCCGAACGGCTCCAGCGTCGAGAGAGTGGCATACGCTATCGTCATTATGGCCGTGCTTTGGAGGATATGATAAAGGCGGTTTCGGAAATGCCGGAAAGCGAAGAACGCATTATTCTCACCCAGCAGATTGCCAGTACAATGAAAAGGCAATATCTGCAGTGGAACCGCGATTCTGTTGACGATGAACTTATTGAAGAGCAGCTTTCCGAACTTAGCGACGGAAAACTTTCTCTGCCTGAAGGGTTCAAATTCCGCGACTCGCAGGAGTATCTTGACTCGATTGCTAGTGCACAGGCTAAAACTACGGCAGGAGAAGCCAAGAAGAAAAAGAAGAAAAAGAAAAAATAAATGGCAAGTTTCGAGATAATCGGAGGTCGTCCATTGAGGGGCGAGATTGTGCCGCAAGGAGCAAAAAACGAAGCTTTGCAGGTGATATGTGCTGTGCTGCTAACTGGCGAGAAGGTACGTATTGAGCATGTGCCCGATATTCGTGATATCAACAAGCTCATCGACTTGCTCCGCCTGTTGGGGGTGAAGGTATTTCACGATGAGGCTTCCGACTGCGAAAGCGGAAGTGCGTTTGAATTCGAAGCTTCCGATATTAACCTTGAAGTTCTGCAAAGCCCGGAATATCGAGAGCAGGCTGGCACTCTGCGCGGAAGCATAATGACGGCCGGTCCATTGCTCTCCCGTTTTGGTCAGGCTGTGGTTCCTCAGCCAGGTGGCGACAAGATTGGCCGTCGTCGTCTTGATACCCACTTTATTGGCTTTGAGAATTTGGGTGCTGAGGTGGAGTATCGTCGCAATGCATATTTGGTAAAGGCCTCGAAGCTCGAAGGTTGCTATATGCTACTTGACGAAGCATCGGTTACCGGTACGGCCAACATTGTGATGGCTTCGGTACTTGCACATGGTACCACAACCATTATGAACGCAGCTTGCGAGCCTTATGTCTATCAACTTTGCTCTATGCTCAACGCAATGGGTGCTAAGATTAGTGGCGTTGGTTCCAATCTTCTCACCATTGAAGGAGTTCCCGAACTGCATGGATGCACCCATCGACTATTGCCTGATATGATTGAAGTTGGCTCCTTTATCGGTATGGCAGCAATGACTCAAGGCGACCTGACTATCAAGAACGCCCAAGTTCAACATCTCGGACTTATCCCGCAGGTGTTCCGGCGTCTTGGTATCGAAGTATGGCAAAAGGGCGACGATCTTTATGTTCCGGCACAAGAACACTATGAGATTGAGCGTTTCATGGATGGTTCGATAATGACTATCGCCGATGCTCCGTGGCCAGGATTCACTCCTGACCTTATCTCAATTGCACTTGTGGTTGCCACTCAAGCCAAGGGTAGTGTACTAATCCATCAGAAGATGTTCGAGAGCCGCCTGTTCTTTGTCGACAAGCTTATTGATATGGGTGCCCAGATAATTCTTTGCGACCCCCATCGTGCCACAGTTATCGGTCTCGACCGTGAGCATTCGTTGCGTGGTGTCCGCATGGCTTCGCCAGACATTCGTGCTGGTGTGGCCTTGCTTATCGCTGCCTTAAGTGCCAACGGACGCAGCCAGATTGACAATATTGAACAAATTGATCGCGGCTATCAGCATATAGACGAACGTTTGCGTCGTCTTGGTGCCGATATTAAGAGAATCTAAACAACACTAAGATATGGCTTTTAGTTTATCCAAACTATTCAAAAAGAAATACGAACCACGGCCCATTTTTGCCGCCCTAGGTACCGATATGCATTGCCATCTGGTGCCCAAAGTTGATGATGGGTCGAAGTGTTTCGAGGAGAGCATCGAGTGTCTCAATATCCTCAAGGCTGTGGGATACAACAAGGTAATTATTACACCACACTTCCAGTATCCCCGTTTCCCCAATGATGAGGATGATATCCGTCGCCGCTATGAGGAGTTGAAGAACCATGCCCGTGAGGCTGGAGTTGAGATTGAGATGATTGGTGTTGGTGGAGAATACCGGATTGACAGTGGTTTTGCCAAGCGTCTTGATAATCCTCGTTTCCTTCAGGTTGGTGGTAAATACGTTTTGGTTGAATTCTCGCTCCATCAGCAAATGATGGGTTGCGACGAGATGATATTCGACATGCAGATGAAAGGATATGAGGTAATCCTGGCCCACCCCGAGCGCTACCCGTACCTAAATGTCGAAGGAAGTCGTATGGAACAGCTCAAGAATCAAGGCGTTTATTTCCAGATAAACGTTCTTTCGCTTGGCGGATTCTATGGTGAGGAGGCAAAAAGGAAAGCTTACGATATGCTCGAATCCGGATGGGTTGAGTTTATGGGTACAGATACCCATAACATCATGTACTCCCAGGCTTTAATTGAACTCAGCAACGACCGTAAAATAGAGAAAGTGCTGAATAAATATCAATTCTTGAACAATACACTATGAACAGTCTGAATGCAGTGTCGCCCATTGACGGGCGCTATCGCAGCAAGTGCGAATCTTTGGCAAAATACTTCTCCGAGGGAGCTTTGATAAAGTATCGTGTCCGTGTTGAGGTGGAGTATTTCATAGCCCTCAGTGAACGTCTCAAGGCGTTGCGCCCCCAATTAGCTGTGGTAGCCGATAAGGCAGAGTCGTTGCGTGAAATCTATCGTAACTTTACTGATGATGATGCTCAGGCCATAAAGGATATCGAGAAGACCACCAACCACGACGTCAAAGCCGTGGAGTATTTCTTGAAAGGTAAGTTTGACCAGATGGGCCTCTCGGAATTGAAGGAGTTTATCCATTTTGGCCTCACCTCGCAGGATATCAACAATACCTCGGTACCCCTTTCGATGAAAGACTGTGCCATAGAGGTCCTGCTTCCCGCTTATCGTAATATCCTCGATATTCTCCAACAGAAAGCCGAGGAGTGGAAGGATATCCCAATGCTAGCACATACCCATGGCCAGCCCGCCTCGCCCACCACGTTGGGCAAGGAATGGGGCGTCTTTGCTTACCGTATGCGACGCCAACTTGAGGAACTCGAGCGTATCCCCTTCACTGCCAAGTTCGGTGGTGCAACAGGCAACTTCAATGCCCACCTTGCTGCCTTCCCCGAAGTAGATTGGCGTGCTTTTGGCAATGATTTTGTGACCAACCATCTTGGCTTGGAGCGTCAGCAACTGACCACACAGATTGAGAACTACGACATGATGGCTGCTTGGTTCGATGCCTGCAAACGCATCAATGTCATCCTTATCGACATCTGCCGCGACGTGTGGACATACGTTTCGATGGAATATTTCAAGCAGCGTATCAAGGCTGGCGAGGTAGGTTCCAGCGCTATGCCACACAAGGTGAACCCCATTGATTTTGAGAATGCCGAAGGCAATCTTGGTCTTGCCAACGCTATCTTCGAACATCTGAGCCACAAGCTTCCAATAAGCCGTATGCAACGCGACCTGACCGACAGCACCGTGAGCCGCAATATTGGTGTGCCCATAGCGCATACTATGATATCGCTCGCTTCGCTGGAGAAAGGTCTTGGCAAGTTGCTCCTCAACGAGGACGCCCTTGCCCGCGACCTTGAAAACAACTGGGCGGTGGTGGCCGAAGCTATACAGACCATCCTGCGCTCGGTGGGCTACCCCAACCCATATGAATCCCTCAAACAGCTTACGCGCACCAACGAGAAGGTAACAGCCCAGACCATCAGTGCATTTGTCGACACACTTGACGTGGCGCCGGAGGTCAAGGAACGCCTAAAAAAGATAACTCCTCACAATTATATTGGCTATAGCCTGTAGTCATAAGCAAGAATGTCGCTCACTCTACGATATGTGAAACCATACAGCACACGCGGTGTGCTGTATGTGCTTTTAGTGGTGCTGAGCGTGATATTTACCATGGCCACAGCCTTGAGTGTGGCCGACTTCCTGAAGATTCTCTTTGGCGAAAGCGAAAGCAACGTCCCGTCGGCAGCACTTGTGTCGCAATGGCTCGACGGATTATATACGTGGCTCATATCGTTTGGACGGCTCAAAGCATTGGTTCTTTTCTCCGGAATTGTTTTTATGCTCTATGGACTGAAGAATGTGTTCGGTTACCTTTCTTCGGTCGAGATTGCCGTTATCCGCACCTTCGTGGTGCGTGACCTGCGTAACGACATGTTCCGCAAGGCTTTGTTCCTGCCGATGGGCTATTACGACCGTCAGCGCAAAGGCGATGTGCTTTCGCGCTTCGGTAACGATATGGTTGAGTACGAAGAGACTACCCTCAATTCCATCCAGCAGTTGCTAACCTCAATTATTAGCATGGTGCTCTATCTGGCCATGCTTTTTTACCTCAATATAAAACTCACCGGCTTCGTGCTGTGTATGTTGCCGATAGTGGCTTTCGTGATATCCGGCATATCGCGCAAACTTAAACGCAAGTCGCAGAAGGTGCAGGAGATGAATTCGCGCCTTATCTCGCTTACCGACGAAACCATAGGTGGTCTGAAGGTGATCAAGGCATACACTGCCATTGAGACGATGAACCAGCGTTTCCGTGCCCAGAACCGCCGTTATGCACGCCAACGTACCGCCATGTTCCGCCGCATCTATTCGGCCTCGCCGATAAGCGATTTTATGGGCAACGCCATTGTTATAGGTATCCTGCTTTTTGGCGCATGGCTGGTATTCAGCGGCGACCAAGGTCTTACGGCCGATCTCTTCATCTCATACGTCATGATATTCGTTCTCATGATTCCCCCTGCAAAGGAACTCACTACGGCAATATCGCAGATGAAGAAAGGACGTGCCTGTGCCGACCGTATCGAGGAATTTCTGAACGAAACCACCGAACCTTACACCTCTGAGCCTATAGCGTCGCATGTCGCCAATACCGAAGCAGACAACACTGTGGAACTGCGCCATGTGGGATTCTGTTACAACGAGGGTACTCCGGTGCTCAGCGATATCAGTATCAACGTGCCGCGAGGCAATACAATAGCCTTGGTGGGCAGTTCCGGTAGCGGCAAATCCACCATTGCCGATATTATATGCCGTTTCTATGATGTTCAGGAGGGCGAAGTTTTGTTCAATGGAGAGGATGTCAAGGCTATGCCATTGGCCGACCTGCGTGGCCGTATCGGTGTAGTGGCCCAGGATACGTTGCTTTTCAACGACACGGTGAGTGCCAATATTGCTTTTGGTTTGCCTGGTGCTACGGCCGAACAAATTGAGGAGGCTGCCCGCGAGGCGCAGGCTCACGACTTTATCATGGCTCTCCCAGAAGGCTACAACACCTCGCTCGGCGAAGGGGGAAGCCTACTCAGCGGTGGCCAGCGCCAGCGTATCAGTATTGCACGAGCCCTGCTACGAAAGCCCGAGTTGCTTATACTCGACGAGGCAACCTCGGCTCTCGACACCGAAAGCGAGCGTCGTCTACAGCAAACCCTCGGTGAGGTGCTGCGCGATCGTACAGCTATCGTTATAGCCCATCGCCTCTCTACCATAGTCGGTGCCGACGAGATTGTGGTGCTCGACGGAGGACGTATCGTCGAGCGTGGCACCCATTCCCAGCTTATGGCTCTTCATGGCCGTTATGCCGAGCTGGTATCACTCCAGTCGATAAGCTGATGTTTTCACGTGCTCATAGCCTGCTTCTGCTGCTTATTCTGCCGCTGACTGCCGGAGCCCAGAACCCTGTGGCCCCTTGTACCGACTGGCTCGCTACTGTCGACGAGGCCACTCAGCGTATAGTGCTCAGTTGGCGCCCCTCGGCCGACTCGGCCACCATGGGCTATCATATTTGCACCGGTACTCCCTGCCTCGACTATGACACTGTCTTTGGCCGTATGGACACCACCTATGTATGCGCCGACCATAGTTCGCTCGAAGCCCACACTTACCGGCTTCATGTCTTTGACTCGGCCTATAACGTGAGCTCTCTCACCGAACCTTTCGGCAATATGGTGCTGCAGGCCATTGTGCCAGAGTGCGACCCTACGGTTACTGTTACTTGGACCCCTTATATCGGCATGCCGGGCGGATTGGCTGGATACAGACTAATGATGCGTCTGGAGCCTTACGACGATGACTTCATTCAGTACCATTCTACGCTAGCCGATGGTCCTACAAGCTATAGTTTCGAGATGCCGTCGGGCGTTGTGCGGGCCCATATCAAGGTGCTGGCACGCAATTCTATAGGTACTTTGGTGTCCCAGTCAAATATCATCAGCGTCGAGCGCCAGACCATCGACACAGCTGCTTTTGTCGAAATCTCACAGATTGACTACGACACGCTTTCTGCCACGGTGAGGCTACAGTTCAATATCGACACCTCCTACCATGGTGCCGACCACTACACCTTATGGCGAAGCGTTGACTTCAGCCCTTGGAGAGTAATTGCCACGGGCAACTGGCAGCAGTATATCGACAGCGACATCAACCTCTACGACTCGCTCTATTGCTACCAACTCTCGGTTTTCGATGCCTGCGAGCTCAATGAAAAGTTCTCCTCCACGGCATGTGTGGTTGTGCCTGACCCGCCGGAGCCCAATGTGGCAATACCCAATGTACTTGTCGTCGGAAGTCCCGACAACGGTGCTTTCCTACCCTATGTGGTTGGTTTGGCGGGCGATATATATGAACTTTACATATACAACCGCCACGGTTTACTTCTTTTTTCCACCACCGACCCCACCGAGCCTTGGCGCCCTGACGCCTCAACCCCTCAGGGAGCCTATGCCTATGTTCTGCGGGTGAAGTATGTGAACGGCATAGTGCAGACGTATACTGGTACGCTGCTGGTTATTAAATAGGTAAAAAAATATAAATATGAAAATAGCGCTTTATTATCGACACATCGACGATGACGATCGCCAGGCTTTTGAAGCTCTGCTTGAAGCGGTCAAGGCTAGGAATATCGAGGCTGTAACTGTGCGCGACGGCGACTCGGTCGACGGCTGCGACTATCTTTTCTCCATTGGAGGCGACGGCACCCTCCTCAGTTCCGTGCAGTTTGTCCACAGTAGCGACCCTCAGTCGTTCCCGCCCATCCTGGGTATCAATTTCGGCCATCTGGGCTTTCTTACCACCGTTGGCAAGGAAAACCTCACCACGATGGTCGAAGACCTCCTGGAGGGTCGTTTTTCGCTCGAAAGGCGCACCCTGCTGAAAATTGAAAGTAAAACATGGGAAGATGAGCATTTTGCCCTCAACGAGGTCTTCCTCCACCGCCCCGAAGGGTCGTCGTTGCTGCGCACCCAGGTGTATGTCAACGGCGACTATGTGGCCACCTATGCCGGCGACGGCGTCATCGTGGCTACTCCCACAGGCTCTACGGCATATTCCCTCTCCTGCGGCGGCCCTATCCTCACGCCCGACAGCGGATGCTTTGTCATCACCCCTATCGGGGCACACACTCTAACCCTGCGCCCAATCATTGTGCCCGATAGTGCTCGCTTACGCCTCCTCACTGTGCCCACTACCCATCACGACGGTGTGGCCCATGCCGACGAGCAAATCACCCTCGGCATGGATTCGCGACGCCTCACGCTCACCACACAAGCCGAGCTTATGCTCCAAAGGGCTCCGTTTGCAATAAGTCTTATCCGTATGAACACGCAGAACTTCTTTTCCGCCATCCGCGACAAGCTGATGTGGGGAACCGAAGTTCGTCAATAGCCAACCACCCTGTATTCCACCCTGCGGTTGCGGGCACGCCCTTCGGGTGTGTCGTTGTTGTCGACAGGCAGGGTTCCACCGAAACCTATAGAGGTCATGCGGCGGCGTTCCACGCCGTGTTCGGCCAAGTAGTCGGCCACCGACTTGGCGCGGTCGTCCGACAATTGCTGGTTATGGTTGCGCGTACCGGTGTTATCGGTATGTCCGCGCAACTCTATCCTCATCTCAGGGAAAGCCTCCAGCAGTTCCAGCAGGCGGCGCAGTTCGTTGTACGACTGTTGTAGCAATTCGTGGCTGTCGACATCGAAATAAACGCCCCACATCGGCACTATCTCCCCTTCGGTGGGCGGTATAGGAGCGGGTGCAGGTTCGATGTTGTCGGTATCTAGGCACACAACGCTTACATCGTCGATATAATAGTAGGCACCCTGCAGCACAGCTAGCGCATTGTGAAGGTCGATGGCGGTTGAATGGTTGAAGTCGGTGAAGTTGCCGATGGTAAGGAACCGCTCACCCCCTTCGGCCACTAGAGTGTCGCATATTTCGGTCCAGCCGCGTGTGTCGTCGACCACGCTGTCGGCTGAGTTTTTCACCTGCGGGGTGATATATGTTGCAATCGACTGTCTCTCGCCTTGCTTCATGTCGATGATTTCGCGGTGCATGAGGATTCCCATCGTCGAGTCGGCGATACGGTCGGCGGAGAGTAGCGCGCCGAGGGTGGCAACAGCGTGGGGCGACTTGTCGGCCAGGCTTGCGAAGTAGGCCACGCGATAGCGCCGTCCCGCCTGCAATGGGGTGCGCAACTCGGTCTGCAGGTATTCGCGGTAATCCTCTTGCGAGCAGTAGATACCGCAGTAGGCGTTGCCCGAATGGGGCGCCTGGGTGCCCATCTTGTTGCGCGGCACCGTGCATTCGCGACCGCCGCAAAGGTTGAAGTAGTCGCTGCTCCCGCGGGTGGGCTGCCACCAGGCCTCTACAGCTTTCATCACCCCTAGAGCGTCTATGCGCTGAGGGCAGAAACTCTTCTCCTCGAACGAGGCGTTATACACTAAGTTCGTGACTTCTTGTGCAGAAATGGTATAGGTTGCGATGAGCAGTAGAACTATGAACGAGTGTTTCATTTGCTTTGCATCATGCGTTCTATGCTCTGCCAGAGTAGTTTGGCGGTGCGGTCCCAACTGAAGTTGCGACGCTGTTCGCGGCCGCGTTCAATCAGAGCGGTGCGACGTTCGGGGTCGAGGGTTTGGAGTATTCCATGTGCGATATCGTCGTACGAAGTGGGGTCGACATATTCCACCGCGTTGCCGCCCACTTCGGGCATCGAGGTGGTGTTCGAACACACTACGGCCGTTTCAGCATACATAGCTTCCAGTATCGGTATGCCGAACCCTTCGAACAGCGAGGGATAAACCAGCATTTCCGATGCAGAAAGCAACGCCGCGAGGTCGTCGGGATTGGCGTGACCGAGCATTATTACGTCGCTGCGGTGTCGCATTGTGTCGTAAGCCTCCTTCAACTCATCCTGCCACCATACACGGTTACCCACCACAATCAGTTTCAATCCGCGGTTGTCTTGTTCCTTCACCATATCGAACGCCTTTAGTAGGCCTGCCAAATTCTTGCGTTTGAGGATGGTGCTTATGAATATCAGGTAGGGGCTTCCGCCGGCGAAACGTTGTCGGGTAGCCGCCTGTTCTTCGGCCGTGTGGGGACGATAATGGTCGTGGGCGCCGTCGTATACTACGTCGATGCGGCTGGTATCCACACCGTAGGTGGCGGCTATATCTTTGCGGGAGAATTCCGACACCGTTGCAATCCTCGTTGCCGCACGGGCGAAACGGGGGAAGAAGTAGGTCATATACCGCTGGTGCGACGGTTTGAGGTTATCGGCCGAATGCTCGAAGTTGATGTCGTGTATCACGCTGAGGGTCTTTACCTTCGGGTGAACCTGCATCATGCCGTCGGGCGTAAGGTAAAGGTCGGCCTTCCAGCGTCGTAGAGCAATGGGGACGCTTAGCTCGAAGAACATCCACCAGAGTACTGGGTGGCGAGCCTGCGGGCATAGTACGCGCGCTTCCACGTTGGGTGCAGCCATCATGCGGCGCATCCCTTCGTCGGCAACGGGGGCAGTAAGGGCTGTGAAGGGGCGGTCGAAAAGCAGTAGGAATCGGTGTTCGGGATGCGCCGCTATCAGGCGGCGGGTCGTCTCGTAGGCGAACCACCCGATGCCGTCCATCTTTCCTGGAAGCACCAGCCTCATATTCACGGCAATCCGCATATTAGTGTGCAGTTTTGGTTACGGTTTCATCGATCACCCGCGGGAAGTGTTCATCCTCGAGCAGATGTATTTTTTCGGCGAGGGTATCGGGAGTATCATCTGGGGTCAGCGTGCAACGGGCTTGGAAAAGTGTGGTGCCGCGATCGTAGTGCTCGTCGACGATATGGATGGTGATGCCGCTCTCGGTCTCGTGGTTGGCAACCACAGCCTCGTGCACGTGGTGTCCGTACATCCCTTTGCCGCCGTATTTAGGCAGCAGGGCGGGGTGGATGTTGATGATGCGGCCGGGATAGGCGGTTAGCATCTCTTCAGGCACCAGCCACAGAAAGCCGGCCAGGATCACCCAGTCCACCTGTTTGTCGGCCAGGTAGCGGCTCACAGCGTGGTTCTCGTAGAAGTCGGCGCGGCCGAAGTAGTGGCTCTCGATGCCAAGGTTCTTGGCGCGTTCGGCGATATAGGCGTCGCGTTTGTTATAGATGATACAGGCCACCACAACATCGGTCCTTCCAGCGAAGTACTCGCTGATTTGCTGCGCGTTGGTGCCGTTGCCCGATCCGAGGATGGCCAGTCTTATGGGTTTGTTCATAGTATTGCGCTTTTTTACTCTAAATAACGCAATCCAAACAGTATTATTGTGCACATTGTTTACTGGAAGAAAGCCACAAGCCGAACGTTGCTGGTCATCTGTATGCTACGTGGATTGTCGGTCGAGCCGTCGCTCCATCGCACGAAAGTGTGTCCAAGTGAGGGATGGGCGGTAGCTGTGGCGGTTGAAAGGTTGGGATAACT
>JAEEGL016740913.1_pt1 | contig 16058 bp, 15 predicted proteins | sample 9134231 | NCBI WGS metagenome assembly JAEEGL01 (sample SAMN16246548, study PRJNA631951) | gut metagenome | biome: gut microbiome; feature: rumen; material: fiber-attached | host: Bos | place: Iran: Karaj | collected 2018-10 | reverse complement strand
TCCTTACCGTTGATTGTGATCTTGCCGGAACCCGGTACGAGACGTACACAAGCTGTAGCGTCCTTACGGCGACCTGTGCCATAGAAATATACTTTGTTTGATTTCTTAGTAGCCATTCTCTATCCTCCGAATTACTGCTCGAATGTGTACTCTACGGGCTTCTGAGCAGCCTGCTCGTGCTCAGCACCTGCATATACATGAAGCTTTCTGAACATCTGGCGACCGAGTGAGTTCTTAGGGAGCATACCCTTAACTGCAAGCTCGAGTACTGTCTCAGGCTTCTTGTCCATCATTGTTCTGTAATCAATCTCGCGCATTCCGCCCGGGAAACCGGAGTGATGGCGATAAAGCTTCTGATCAAGCTTCTTACCTGTGAGAACCATCTTAGATGCATTGACAACGATTACGTAGTCACCTGTATCTGCGAAAGGTGTGTAAGTGGGCTTATGCTTACCGCGAAGAAGCTTAGCAACTTCTGTAGCGAGACGTCCGAGTGTCTTACCGGAAGCGTCGATAACAAGCCACTGTCTCTCGATATTTGAAGGTGTAGCAACAAATGTCTTCATATGACTTTACTCCTCATTTCTTTTTAAAAGCGCTTCAAAGCGCTCAAGTATATTACTTGCTTAGGTTACCTAAGTCAATACTTCACGCGAAAAAAGTTTGTGATACTCCGATAATCGCCTTAAATCGCGATTATTCTCTCTTATGCTACGATCGCAGTATACGTAATTGCTACTACTTTTCCGTTCTCGAAGATGAAAGAGATGAAGCTGTCGCCCAATGTGTACTCGATACCGGAAGTACCTGCAACACCGTCTTCTCCGTAAGCAGCTCTTACCTCGTCCTCAGTAGAACCGATTCTGATACCCTCAGCTGTAGCAACTGTATCGTCCTTGAGCTCGACTGCAGCGATGAAGTCCTCACCGTCTCTTGTGTAAGAACGTACTACGATAGAGTTATATGTATAGACCTTATCCATACCCTCGTAAGCACAAGAAGGAGCCTCGAAGTATGTGTATCCGTCACCCAAAGCCTCAATGATGGCAGGTGCGGGAGCATTCATGGCGATCTCTACACCGTTATAAGTGAACACATAAGCGTTGGAAGAAGATGACTGTGCGTCAGAAGCATCTGCGCCGCCCTCGTTTCCTGCCTGAGCTGCTGCCGTCTCACCGCCTGAAAGAACTACGGGAGCCGTATCCTCATCCTGTGAGGAACAAGCTGCAAAGGACAAAACCATTCCTGCTGTAAGTACTACTGATAAGATCTTCTTATTCATAACACCATTTCCTTTCACATCAATTCTCTATAGCGTTCGCGCCCCATGACATAAGCTCGCCGTACTCGGCAATCTCAGCATTCTGAGCGTCCCTTAATTGATCGTAGAATAATATATCATCTTCCCACAGTCTTGCAACCTCGGGCACTTCACGGTAATCCGTAAGATCGTAGTTGGTTACAAGGTATCTTCCTATGTAATCAGCGAACTTCTCGGCACCGGTAAGGTTAAGGTGCAGTCCTGCATCATATGTATCAACGGTCATATCAAGACCTATGTTATCTCTTAAGTAGATGTAATTAATATAAGGAACGTTGTTGGCCTCGGCAAAATCTCTTACCTGTGCATCCCACTCCTCATACCAGTAAGGATAAAGTGTAGGAGCTTTGATAAGGATAAGCTCAATATCGTTCTCGCGGCAAAGATCAACGATCCTCTGAAGGTAATCCATTGAAGTCTCGGGAAGCGTGTAATCTGTAAGAGGCATCGGTGACGGGAACTCAGCCTCAGGCATGATATCAGTTCTCATGTAGTAGCCGTTTACCGTAACTCTGTCCCTCGAGAAAACGTGCTCGTAATCCGTAGCAGTAAGCTCATCCCAGCGTGAGTGATATCTTAAGAACGGGAATATGTAATCGATCATATTCTCATCTTCTGTCATGGATGCCTCGATGGCATGCCACTTTGAAGAAGACCATCTCATGCCGTCCAGTGTCATTCTGTTATAAGACTCGCTCTGAGGCTCGCCGTACTTTAAAGCAAGAACATTAAATACAACTACATCGGGAGTCTCATAGCGAAGCGTGTCTTCGAGAAGATAGTAAGACTGCCACGTAAGCTGCTGTGCGCTTCCTCTTATGTAAGATGAGATACCGTAATCTCTGTAAAGCGCTACCGTGGAGATATTCTCATACACTTCGCAGTCGCCGAGGAAGATTACTTCATGGGGCACTTCGCTGTCGTAGTACTCCGCTATCATCGCGCCTTCAACAACGCCTCTTTGATACTTGGGCACAAGAAGCTTCTGGAGAACATAAAGGCCTCCTATTGCAAGTGCGAGTCCGAGCACCACGCTTACCGTGTATATGATCTTGTTTTTCCTGTTGTCGTTTTTCATGTAACTTCTCATACTGCCTGCTCCCTTACTTCCATCAGAACTGGTTATAGATAAACTGCGAAGCATCGAAGCCTGCACCGTAAGCACCGAACACCATCGTTGCGAGGAAAAGCGCGACACAACTTAAAGCAAAAAGATAGTAATGCTCGAAAAGCATCTCCTTTAAGTCTCTTCCCTTAAGCTTCTTATAGAGGCTTACCAGGAACACTACAACTATGGCTATGAAAGCTACAGTGTAATCTCCCTTGGAAAGACCGATCTCGAGGAGGGAACCGTTAAAGAGTTTTCCGATATTAAATGTATAGAACATTGAGCCGAACATCTTGAATGTAAGTCCTACATTTCTGTAGCAGTCAAAAAGCTTCAATGAGCTCATGAGCATGAATGTTCTTAAGATCTCGAATGCGCTGTACCATTTCTTGCCCTTGAAGCCGAACTTATTATGGAACTTGGCATAAAGAGGCTCGAGTTCCTGTGATGCCATGATGACTACAAAGTTCATAAGACCCCATACTACGAAGTGCCATGCAGCTCCGTGCCAGATACCCGTAGCAAGCCATACGCAGAAGCAAGAGATGTAAACCGTTACTCTCTTTCCTACCGCATTGCCCAAGTGCTGTCTTGACCACTTGGAAAGCTTAAGCATCGTAGGTGATACTGACAAAGGATAGAAGATATAATCCGTGAACCACGTACCCATCGTGATGTGCCAGCGATTCCAGTAATCTTTGATATTCTTGGAGAAGTAAGGAAGATCGAAGTTCTCCTTAACAGTGATGCCAAGCATCTGGGCAATACCGATCGTGATGTCGATGCCGCCCGTAAAGTCGCAGTAAAGCTGCGCTGCATAAAGCATCATAACTACGAATACATATGCGCCCTTATACTCATCCGGAGTCTCTACGAGCGCCTTTAATCCGACAACAAGTCTGTCGGCGATAACGAGCTTTTTGAAGTATCCCCACAAAATCCTGATGAAGCCGTAGTTAAAGTGCTTAAATGCAAAAGGCTTCGGGTTATACAAAGTCTCGGACAGGTCTTTGTATCTGCTGATAGGGCCCTGAACGAGCTGTGGGAAGAATGATGTAAAAAGCAAAAACTTCCAGAAGTTTCTCTGTGCCTTGATCGTTCCTCTTGAGATATCGATCGAGTATGAGACTGTCTGGAATGTGTAGAAAGAGATACCCATCGGAATGATCACATTCACGAAGGATAACTGCTCTGTTCTCATCGAGTTGATGGTATCGATGACGAAGTTTGTATACTTGGTAGCTGCGAGGATTCCTAAGTTGACGATAAGTGACAAAGCAAGCAGGAGCTTGGATACTCTTGCCGTCGTTGCCTTGTACTTCTTCTTCGAATCGGAATCGAAGCTTTCCTTGTTGGCTTTAAGATAAGCCTTGCGCTTCTGGTTATAGTCTTCAGTAAGTATCGCGAATACGAATGCAGTTAATGCGGTAACTGCAATAAAGACAAGGTATCTCGGATCTGCAAAGAAATAGAACGCGAGTGATGCGATAAGTAAGAGTCCCCACCTCTCATTCTGCGGAACGAATAGGTAGTAGACTGCAATAAGTGCTGCGACAAAGACTATGAAAGGAAGCGAAGTAAAAAGCATCAGTCTTCCTCAAGTCTGCTGATAAGGTCCCAGAGAGCCTTAGCTGAGTTGAAGTTCTCAGGAACGAGCTCCTTAGCAGGGATAGCTACGTCAAATCTGTCATTAACCTCGGATACGATCGATACGATATCGAAAGAGTCGAGGATCTTATCGTCGATAAGAGTTGTGCATGTGTCAAAATCTACGTCAGAGTGTAAGTCCTTCAAGATCTCGATAAGTTCATCCATGTTGTTTTTTCTCCTTACTGTTATTTACCTTCGGACATGGCGGTTAAGCCTTTTCGATCTGTCTTGCCGTTAGGTGTAAGCGGAAGCTTGTCGAGCTTATGCACCTTGGTAGGTACCATGTAGCGCGGGAGCTTCTCTTTAAGGTAGGAAAGGAGGTCCTTCTCCTCGGGCTTACCCTCATAGTATAACTCAATACGGTCTTTTTTCTTGAGGTAGACGGCACAGGATGTGACGACGCCCTTAACGGAGTTAACGTCAGCCTCGATCTCGCCTAATTCCACACGATGTCCCATATGCTTAATCTGGAAGTCCTTACGCGAAACGAAGACGAGCTCTCCTCTCTCGTTTCTTCTTGCGATGTCACCCGTCTTGTAGATGATCTCGGGGTAACGGCTGTTAAGCGGGTTTTGTACGAAAGCCTGTGATGTTCTCTCGGGATCCTGGTAGTAACCCAAAGTAACGCAAGTTCCTCGCATGCAGATCTCGCCCTCGTCCGTCTCCTTGTTGTTCTCGTCGAGAAGGAAGATGTCGACATTCTCGAAAGGCTTGCCGAGAGGAATTGCCTCATCATCTTCGAAGTCACGGTCGATCTCATAATACATGGATACGCCGGTAGTCTCCGTAGGTCCGTAGAGGTTGATGTATCTTACGTCAGGCAGTGCCTTCTTCCACTTTCTGTACTGCTTTATCGGGAATACTTCTCCGCCGAATCCGACGATCTTGAGGTACTTCGGAGGTGTGTCATCAAGCACACCGAAAGCGGAGATCATCGTAAGTGCGGATACTACCCAGCAAAGCGTGTTGATCTTGTATTCGTTAAGGAATTCTACGAGCTTTATCGGGAACATGAAGAGTGTGTGAGGAACGATTACCGTCTCACATCCGATCTTGATCGTAGGATAGATATCCTTCAGGGAAGCGTCGAAGTAGAAAGGTGTCTGTGATCCGAAGATAGTCTCCTCATCAAACTTCATTACATCGCAGAAAGACTCAATGTAATCGATAAGGCTTCTGTGGCATACGGCAACGCCCTTAGGGATTCCCGTGGAACCTGAAGTATACATGATGTAGCAGGGATCCGTGTCGATCATAGATGCTCTTACCCTGGCAAGACCTTCGCCATCGGAAGGAGCATTCTTGATCTCGTCCCATACCATTATCTTCGCGTCACCGGCGAATTCTTTTACACTCTCTTTGGTAGTCTCATCGCAGATTACTGCGCGGGGACAAAGGTTCTCGAAAATGAGCTTGATTCTCATCTTAGGCATCTCGTCATCGATGGGAACGTAGAAGCTTCCTGCCTCAAGAACAGCCATAAATGCTGCGATCTCAGCGGGAGTCTTACTCATATAAACTGCAACAGGCTCTCTTACGATCCCTTCCCTGATAAGCACGCTTCCGCCGCTTACTGCCTGAGCCTTAAGCTCACCGAAAGTAAGAGCTGTCTTATCATCGCGGAAGCTTACCTTGTCAGGAAGGCGCGATGCGGTGTTATCAAGGTAATCGAGAACGGTTCTCATCATATTAGAAACCCTCCACTTCGAGTGTGTAATAGTTTACGTACTGCTGTACTGAATCCTGCGCGATGTTGATCTCAGGTCCGTATGCATTCTCATCGTAACCGTGATCGCTGTGGTTAAGATCGTTATATGCATACATGAAGTAATAGCCTTCGTGATAGTAAGCGTAGCAAGCATCGCAGTGATACCACTGACCCTCGAGATAAACGAGATTCCAGTAGTGAGGCGACCATGTGATCGGATATCTTTCTACGAGCATATTGGGGATTCCTGCGACATCGAGCAAAGCTCTGCAGACACAGTAGTATGTGAAGCAGTCACCCTGGTTAGTCGTAAATCCGTCATATGCGCCGACAGTCCAGTCAGTCTTATCGGAAGTGCCGATATAGTGAATGTAGTTATGGCACCAGTTGAAGATTCTGAACGCCTTCTCCACGTCAGTCATATCGTCGGTGTAGATCTGATACTGGTCGATCGCATCCTGTGCAAGTTCGTAAACAACGTCGAGTTCATAGTATCTTTCAGGCTTAACGCGAAGGTGCAAAGTTACCGTAACGGATGTTGAATTGCCGTTCTCATCGGTAGCGATATATGTTACCGGGAACGATGAAGAAATGCGGTTATTAACCTGCGAATTATCGACGATAAGTTCAGGGTTCTCATCGTAGTTATCAGTTACCGTAATACCGTCAAGATAAGAGATGGAATCGCCTACGAATCCTTCAATATCATGTGCACCATAGATGAGCGGAGCAGTGTGGTCATCGATAACCGTAAAAGGAACATCAACGATAGTCTTGTTTCCGGAAGGATCGCTCAACGATACCTGGAACACATACTCACCGCCCACGGAAGTGTCAGGCTCTGTCTCATATTCGATAGTAACGGGAGCAAGATCATAAACGTCTGTAACAACTTCAGATGCAGCGGGAAGCTGATCACAGTAAATTGTCTGAGGAACAGCCGTTCCCGTAGGAGCAGTTGTATCTACAACGTTTAGCACTACATCCTGATGTACCTTTCCGAACTCGATGATAAGCTTATAAGAACCCGGAATGCTTGTATCGATACCGGAGATATCAGTATAGAACTTAGACTCGGGAACGTAGTCCACAAAGAAGTCTTCGAACACGATCGGAGAACCTGTCTCGATGGTAACTACCTGGTATATCTTGGAACGCTGTTCGTAGACATAACAACCCGTGAACAAAGCGGCACCTGAAACAAGTCCCACTATTCCTGCAGTAATATAAATCGCTAATCTCTTAATGCTTATCTTCTTCATGTTGTCTCACTTCTTACTGTCAGAGTCTCGTAATCGAGCATATCCTGAACCGACTCTGTCGCGACCGTAACGCCCTCAGGCAAAGTCTCGGGATCATAGCTGTTGTTATAAGGATCAAGCTCGTCATCCGTGTACATGAAGATGTACGAGATGTCTGTCATGCTTAAGAATACGCACGCATCGCAGTGGTACCACTGACCATCGATGCAGATAAGGTTCCAGTAATGGCTTGATACGTTGATGGGATAACGCTCTACTGTGATGCTCTCAATGCCCATTGCACCATACATCGCACGGCACATCGCCATGTAGTTGAAGCAGTCACCGTACATTGTCGTAAGTGCATCGTAAGCACCTGCAGTCCAGTCACACTTATCGGAATCCATCATGTAGTGGATGTGCGAACTAACCCACGCAGTAATTCTGAATGCCTGCTCCATCTGGCTCATTGAATCATCACAGATATCATTCTCTTCGATGATCTGACGAGCAAGCTCATATAGCTCTTCGGGCTCATAGTAACGCTCCGGCTTTATGCGGAGGTGCAATGTAACTGTCGTTGAAGTGGAGTTACCCTGCTCGTCTGTAGCGGTATAAGTAACGGGATAGTATCCTTCCTCAGTAACGTTTACTTCGGATGTATCGACTTCCAATGTAGGATTCTCATCGTAATCGTCTGTTACCGTGATACCGTCCATGTAAGCGATAGCATCACCGATGAAAGCTTCGAAGTCTTCGGGACCGTAGATAAGCGGAGCCGTGTGATCGTCGATTACCGTGAAAGGAACGTTGATTATCGTCTCGTTTCCGCTTGCATCTGTAAGCTTAACGGGAACGTCGTAAGAACCGCTTGTAAGAAGTTCGGGCATCACGTTGGCATAAGTTACGGTAACAGCAGCAAGGTCGCTAATTCCCGTTACACATGCTTCGGGTGCAGGAAGTCCGTCAGTATAGATTGTCTGAGGCACTGCCTCGGCAACCGGAGCTGTCGTATCAACGATATTAAGAACTACATCTCTTGTTACTTCGATATTGTGCTCGGCACCTTTTACCTTAAGGCCGTAACTTCCGGGAACTGAGGTATCAATGGAAGAGATATCCGTGATGAATTCTCCTCCGCCGAGACTTCCCTGTGTGAAAAGGCTGACATCGATAACAGAACCGGTCTCGATCGTAACTTCAGGAAGGATCTTCGACACGAGGTGATGTGTATAGAGACGGTATCCCATAAATACGCAGCCCAATGCAAGGACTACTGCGATTACGGCATTTCTAACCTTCCTCGCCTGCTCTCTTCTTACCCTCTCAGGAGTTATCTGCTTACGTTCGCCTTCGTGTCTTCTCATTATCTTCCCTTACTCTTCTCTCATCGTTAAATTAGCAAAATCAAGTCTGTCCTGAACGGACTCTGTCGCTCTTGCAGGAACTGTCGCACCGTTGAACTCGTGGTGATTATCAAGTTCGGAATCGATCTGCATGAATACGAATCCCGCTACATCCATGAATGTAGTCGCATCGCAGTGATACCACTGTCCGTCAATCTTGATGAGGTTCCAGTAGTGAGGTGATGAAGTGATCGGATACCTCTCTACTCTTACGTTCTCAATTCCTGCTACATCGAGCATCGCTCTGCAGCAAGCATAGTATGTATAGCAGTCACCCGTATGCGTATTGAATCCGTCAACAGCAGCGATAGTCCAGTCTGACTTGTCGGATGTACCTGTGTAACCGATATTGCGGTGTGCCCACTCGAAGATCCTGAATGCAACCTCGACATCAGTGAAGTTGCTGATGGGTTCTCCGTCAAGAACCTCGTTATAAAGCACGTCTGCGGCAATACCGTATACTTCGCTTCTCTCAAGATATACCTCAGGCATCTGCTCAAGGATGAGATCTGCAGAAGCAGTTGATGTGTTGCCGTGAGCATCTTCTGCGATATATGTGATTACATAAACGCCGGGCTCATCCGTTGTTACCTGTGAAAGATCAACTGACACTTCGGGTGCCGGGTCATAATCATCGGAAACTGTTACGCCGTCCATGTATGAAGTTACGCCTCCGATATAAGCATTAACGCACTCAGGAACTGTTAGCTCAGGTGCGGTTACGTCAGCTGTTACATCGAAAGGCACATTGATTATCGTCTCGTTCCCGTATGCATCAAGAAGTCTTACGGGAACGTCATAGACACCGCCTTCGAGGGGCGCATCCATCTCATTAACGTATGAGACGCTGACCGATGCAAGATCGTAAATATCAGTTACTGTCTCTGAAGCTGCGGGGACATTGTCCTGGAAAACAACCTGAGGAACAGCTGTTCCAACCGGTGCAGTCGTATCAACGATATCAAGGACTACTTCTCTTGTGATTCCAAGTGTGCTGACCTTAAGGCCGTATGTCGCGGGAACAGTTGTGTCAATGCCCGAAACATCAGTGATAAATGAATTCATGGGGAACTGCTCAGTGACGAACAGATCATACGTGATGGGAGTTCCGGTCTCGATCGTTACGTGCTCGTTAAGAGCATTCTTGTACTTATGGTAAAGGTCTCTTCCGGTGCCGATATTAAGAACTACGAGGAGTATTACAGCAAGGATAAGGATAGCGTGTACCGTTGAGAATCCACGCTTCTGCCTTACTGACTTCATGTAAGAAGCATTACTTCTCAAGCTCTTCTCCGCCTCCCTCAAGAAGGTCTATACCGGTATCCCTGTTAGGATAATCTCCGGTAAAGCATGCATCACAGTAGCACTTCTCTCCGCCGTTAACGCCAAGCATCTCGGGCAATGATTCGACATTAAGATAACCCAATGAATCAGCACCGATGATGTCGCATATCTCAGGGATAGTGTACTTACATGCGATAAGTTTCTCTCTTGAAGGAACGTCAGTTCCATAGAAGCAGGGATAAAGGAACGGCGGTGACGAGATTCTTACGTGAACCTCAAGCGCTCCTGCCTGTCTTAACATCTTAACGATATTGGCAATGGTAGTACCTCTTACGATAGAGTCGTCAGTCATTACCACTCTCTTGCCCTTAACAGCAGATTCGATGGGATTAAGCTTAATCCTTACTGCATCTGCTCTTTGTTCCTGTGAAGGCTTGATAAAAGTTCTTCCGATGTAGTTGTTCTTAACAAAGCCCTTAACATAAGGGATACCGGAAGCCTGTGAATAACCAAGTGCAGCATCAAGTCCTGACTCAGGTACACCAATAACGATATCTGCATCGACAGGATACTGCTCATAAAGTAGCTTGCCTGCCTTGATTCTTGACTCATAAACGGAGATGCCGTCGATGATGCTGTCAGGTCTTGAGAAGTAGATATACTCGAAGATACAGCCGGCCTTACGTCTTGCAGGAGTCTGGATAAACTTAACTCCGTCCTCATCTGCGATAACGATCTCGCCGGGGTTAACGTCTCTTAAGAACTTTGCTCCGCAAGAGGCAAGTGCGCATGTCTCGGAAGCAAATACCGTATCACCGTTAAGCTCACCCATAACGAGGGGCTTAAGACCATACGGATCTCTTGCTGCAATGAGCTTTCTTGGGGACATAACAAGAAGTGCGTATCCTCCCTCGATCTTCTTCATTACGTTCTCTACAGCTTCCTCGATACTTGCTGACTTTGATCTTTCTCCGGCTACCATGTAAGCGATAACCTCAGAGTCTACTGTCGTCTGGAAGATGGCACCGTTGTCCTCGAGTTCCTTACGAAGTGTGTTGCAGTTTGTAAGGTTGCCGTTATGTGCGATAGAGATTGTACCCTTTACATAGTGGGTTACGAGCGGCTGTGCGTTCTCCTTGGTACTAGCACCTGTTGTGGAATAACGGACATGACCTATCGCGATGTTACCTGTAAGCTTATCAAGGGAAGAGGGTGTAAAGACTTCGCCGACAAGACCCATATCCTTGAGGCATGTGATCTCAGCATCATTGTTTACGGCGATACCGCAGCTCTCCTGTCCTCTGTGCTGCAAAGCGAAAAGCCCATAGTAACAGGCATGTGAGATACCGGCTCCTCCGGACCTAGAAAATATACCAAAAACACCACATTCTTCGTGCATACAACAACCGCCTTCATTTTTTCCACGTTAGATTTTATCACTCCAAAGTCGAAATTCCATATATTATAATAAACATATGCGTGATAATAACTTTGCTGTAACATATGAAAACTGCATAATCTGCCCAAGGAAATGTAAAGCAAACCGCCTCACCGGCAATACGGGCTACTGCGGCATGAGGGCGCTTGCCACCGTTAACCTCGCGATGCTCCATCACGGAGAGGAGCCTCCGATATCAGGTACAAGAGGAAGCGGAGCAGTATTCTTCGAAGGTTGTTCCCTTAGGTGCATATTCTGCCAGAACTTCGACGTATCAAGAGGTCCCACGGGATGCGGAAAGATATATAACGCACAGGAGTTATCCAAGCTTTATCTTGACCTGCAGTCACAGGGAGCGCATAACATAAATCTCGTTACGGGAAGCCACTTCATCCCGACCATTGCAGAGTCACTTATCTTAACCAAAGCCAGCGGACTTAAGATACCCGTTGTGTTCAACTGCGGAGGATATGAAAGTGTCGATTCACTTAGGATGCTCGAAGGTCTTGTCGACATATATATGCCTGACATGAAGTTCTTCTCTTCTTCCCTCTCTGCTAAGCTTTGCAATGCTCCCGATTACTTCGAGGTGTGCTCGAAAGCATTAGAAGAGATGTACCGCCAGACGGGGCTTTTCGAGATAGATGAAGAAGGCATAATGAAGCGAGGCATGATAGTAAGACACCTTATGCTGCCGGGACAGCTTTTCGACACGAAGAAGGTGCTCGATTACCTTTGTAAGACATTCGGCAACAACATTTACATAAGCCTCATGAACCAGTACACGCCGTTTGAGTACAAGTATGAAGGCATGAAGCTTCCGGATTTTCTTACAAGAAAACTGCCGCAGGGTCATTACGAGGCTGCGGCAGAGTATTTGCTCATAAACGATCAGACTAACGCATTCATTCAGGAAGACGACGCATCAGGTGATGAGATGCTTCCTGACTTTAAATCATAAAGCGCTGTCGACGAACTGCTTCATGGCAGGAAGGGGCTTAAATCCCAAAGTCTCGGAGACGATCTCTCCTCCCTTAAAGATTTTTACTGCAGGAATGCTGGACACACCGAAAGACATGGCAAGATCTGTGTTGTCATCTACATTACACTTGCAGAATTTCACCTTTCCCTCGTACTGCTCTGAAAGCTGATCGATGACGGGTCCTAACATCTTGCAGGGACCACACCAGGGAGCCCAGAAATCAACGAGTACAGGCGTATCGGAATTCTTAACTTCCGCCTCGAAATTGTTCTGATCAATTGCAATTACAGCCATAGTTGTTACCTCCTGTGGGTTGTTATCAGTAGCCGAGACTTTGATAGAGCATTACGTCGTTATAAATAAGCTCTGCGATAGTCTCGTACGTCTGCTGGTTATAGTGAAGTCCGTCAGGCGAACCGAAGCCCGCATCACGAAGGAATGAACATGTGTCGATCCACTTGATGGTGCTCGGAAGACTGTCAGACAACTGCACGTTAAAGTAATCGATGTCGCCGTTCATACTGGAGTAAGGTCCCGATGTGGGATTAACGGAGACGACATAGATGTGATTGTCGAAAGTAAACTCCTCGGGAAGCCTCTGATAAAACTCGATGTAATCATCGACATGAGATAAGTCGTTAACGCCAAGGTTAAAGACTATATTCATATCGTGAAGCTCCAGAATCTCATCGTAGTGCTGGGTAAGGAATGAATAACCTACACCGACTTCAGCGATGGTGGTAAGGTGAAGATGCTGTCCCATACCGACAGTTCTTGAATCACCGATAAATACAAAGTTTGAAAAATCCAAATTCTCAGTAGCCATATAAAGATCCGTCGTAACTGCCGTCTCATCATATGAATCGGCTTCAATGGGATAAACGATCAATCCTTCAGCATTGGTAACTGTAGGTGCGGCAGTAGTCTCAACAGGGGTCTTATTGCAGCCCGTCAAAAGGACAGCAGCACAAAGCGCCGCCGAGCTTAAGTGTAGTAAGAACTTTCTGTTAAGGCCCATATCTTTCCTCCTACCTCATACCATTATAAACCTAGGGAGTATTATGGGCAAAAAGAACCCCGAGACCTTATGATCTCGGGGTGTTTGGTGGAGCGGGATACGAGACTTGAACTCGCGACTTTCACCTTGGCAAGGTGACACTCTACCACTGAGTTAATCCCGCGTGCTTGATTATTATATGAGCGAGGTCTCGATTTGTCAACAACTTATTTAATCAATTATTTCTCTTATAGAATTTACTTCGAAAGAACCCTCGGGAGCAGCCTTCATAATGGCCTCTTTATCCATCTTGGACCAGGACACCAAAGCAAATCCTGCGCCGGCATTCTTGGCACATAAAGCATCGGGCATGGCATCCCCCACATAAAGAACTTTACTCATATCCGTAATACCGAGTTTATTCGCAGCATAAATTAGAGGCTCAGCCTCAGGCTTATGGTGTTCGGTATGCTCCTTAAATACATATACGTCAAAAAACTCATCAAGGCCTTTAAGCTTAAGCGTAACTCCTGCAGAGTAAATCCTCTTACTTGTAACTACGCCCTGCTTATATCCCTTAAGCTTAATGTAATGAAGATCATTCATTACACCGGGGAACATATCGATACAATCCTGATCAAGAAGCTTGTGGTTATATTCAAGATATGATTCAAGAAGATCCTGGGCTATGCCGTCCTCATGCATAGCAAATGTCTCGGTTAAAGGTTTGCCGATATAACTTAAAAGATCTTCATCCGTTCTGTCGCATGAACCCATAACCTCGACATAGGCGTGCTTAAAGCAGTCCATGATTAGAGGGACCGAGTCCCACACCGTGCCGTCCAAGTCATAAAGGATAAGATCGTAGTTATGCATAAATATTCCTTTTGCCGTTTATTATCTGCTCAATATGCGTGCTCACAAAGCATCCAGACGATAATTATTTCATAAGTATACCAATGTAGCAATGAAAATGGTTTTTCTTGATAGCCTTAATCTGCCTATTGGTACTAAATGTGAGAATTTGTGGGTTTAGTACCATAAAACAGGCTCTATATGGTACTAAGAGTTGTTAATTCGGATTTTAGTACCACGAAAAGGACTAATCATGGTACTAAACTTCCAAAAACCACTATCTAGTACCCAAAGGCCCATGAAATATGGTACTAAAAGAGAAAATAATTAAATATAGTACCAACTATGTTTCAGATCGTAAGAATAAGAATTCCTGAAACGAACCTCTTCATATGCACCACCCTAATGATTAAAACTATACCATAAAGACGGATATCAGAATTATAAGGTCACATTAGTCAACAGCAGCTTACATATCTGTTGTTTAAGCAACATATCATCAATGATGTCAGGAGCAGTGTTATGAGAAGACTTAATACAAAAGAAATGGAAATGGTAGCGGGTGGAACCTCTTTCGAGTATTGCAGGGATTGTCGTGCAGCCAATGCAATCCGCGACAGACACCCCGCGATGATGTACGAAGTGATCTGCCCCGGATGCGGTGCACACGCCATGGTCCCCTTCCGGCCCGAGCAGGCAATCTACTGTTCGGAGTGTTTCTCGAAGATTGGCGCTTAATGCAGCATTCAGTTGATGCTGAAGCGACTCCTTACGAAGTTCCCTGACGGCACGGTTTAAGCATCCTTATTTAAGTCTCTTTTTGCTTTTCTTTTTTGAAGATATAACTAACACCAATTATTACAACTGCAATTAGCAATATATGCAGTACCGTGTGATAAACATCCGGCACATAGACACCTTCTATGTCGATCCACTTCAATGAGCCTTCAAAATAACGACTCATATTTTCATATCCGTTTCCTGTCAATGTTACCAATTCATGGCTTGCTAATTGCGCAACGAGCCATATGACAGACCAGACAGTAACCGCCCATTTGCCAATCTTCTCTTTAATGACAAACACCACTATAGTTGTTAGATAGATAAGAAAGAACAGACCGTCATCTTTATAGGAACGGGTTACCAGATAAGCATCTTCAAAATACACACCGATCATATCAAGAAAAAACCAGATAAGAAGTATAATCTGTGCTATCAAAAAAAATGTTCTCTTCTTCATGTATTCATTTTCCTACCTGAATATAACCCTCTTCTTATTCAAGTATACCACTGCCACTGAGATAACTATCATAATTATAGTTGTGATCAAGTATTAACTAACTGTAACGCTTTCTCCAGTCTGACCGAGGAAGACGATGTAGCCTCCCTCAGGAAGGTTGATACTGTCCGCTGCATCGAGGTAGTGCGTTGTATATACAGGCTCGAAGAACTTATTGTATACATAGACAGCTGAGTCTTCGGAACAATCTACATTGATCATCTCAAAAGCCATCTCATCGCCGATCCTGTACCATGAAGCACAATCACTTGTAAGCTCGACCTCTGTTATATCAGAAGTAAATTCCGGAATAGCCGCGAGAGATACATATGAGATGCCAGTAGTAAGGCTTGCTGTTCCGTCTTCATTTATATATAAATCGTAGAGATCTCTGCTTGAGGAACACGGCATCGTCTCGATCGCGACCGCAGTTGTCTCATCTTCGATCCTAAGCAGCCTTGCTCCCAAGCCTGTTCCTGCGAGCACATATCCCGTAAGTCCATCGGGCATCATCATGAATTCGAACGGTGAATCATAAACGCCGGAAGAATACCTGTCGCTATATGCCGCATAGGGCACTGCACAGTAACCTTCCCAGACCGCCTGCAGTTCATCGCTTATCGGGTTTGCCTCAATGCGCTGAGCAACATACGAGTTGTTTATGTAGGATCCGACTTCCGGCACCTCGGTATACTGTTCGCTGGCAATATAAACCTGTCCGTCCTCACCCTGCTCAAAGAACAGGATCGTCTGATTCGCTCTTATATTTCCGCTGTCATTTACCTCAAC
>JAEEGL016568875.1_pt1 | contig 16058 bp, 13 predicted proteins | sample 9134231 | NCBI WGS metagenome assembly JAEEGL01 (sample SAMN16246548, study PRJNA631951) | gut metagenome | biome: gut microbiome; feature: rumen; material: fiber-attached | host: Bos | place: Iran: Karaj | collected 2018-10 | reverse complement strand
TGCCAGGTAGGTAAGAGCTTCCGTAACGAGATCACTCCCGGTAACTTCACTTTCCGTACCAGAGAGTTCGAGCAGATGGAGCTGGAGTTCTTCTGTAAGCCCGGAACCCAGACAGAGTGGTTTGAGTACTGGCGTAAGTTCTGTTATGAATGGCTGCTCTCGCTCGGTATCAAGGCAGAGAACTTAAGACTCCGCGATCATGATCCCGAGGAACTGTCATTCTACAGCGATCATACCACCGATATCGAATATGCATTTCCTTTTACGGACTGGGGTGAGCTCTGGGGTATCGCATCCAGGACCGATTATGACCTGACCAGACATCAGGAGACATCCAAACAGTCCATGGACTACTTCGATGATGAGACTAACGAGAAATATATTCCTTATGTTGTGGAACCTTCGCTCGGTGCTGACCGTGTGACCCTTGCATTCCTTTGCGAAGCATATGATGAGGAGAATCTGGGGACAGAGGAAGCGCCCGATATGCGTACGGTGCTCCGTTTCCATCCCGCGATCGCTCCCGTCAAGATCGGTGTGCTCCCGTTATCCAAGAAGCTTAACGAAGGTGCGGAGAAGATATATGCAGAGCTTTCCAAAAAGTATAATTGCGAGTTCGATGATCGCGGAAACATCGGTAAGAGATATCGCCGTCAGGATGAGATCGGAACTCCGTTCTGCGTAACATATGACTTCGATTCCGAAGAAGACCACAAGGTTACGGTAAGATTCAGGGATTCCATGGAGCAGGAGCGCGTGGCTATCGATGAGCTCGGCGCATTCTTCGCAGACAAATTCGAATTCTGATAATGATCGGTGAGCCACCCTCGCCGGAGATTTACGTTAGATTTAGAAGGGAATACTATGGAAAAGTTTACATCTAAGCAATTAAGAAAAGAATGGATAGATTTCTATGTTAAGAGAGGTCATGTCGATGTCGGTGCCGTTTCGCTCGTTTCGGACGGCTCCACCGGCGCAATGTTCAATGTAGCCGGCATGCAGCCCATCATGCCTTATCTTCTTGGAAAGACGCATCCTTCCGGAACAAGGCTCTGCAACGTTCAGGGATGTGTACGTACCAATGATATCGACGGTGTGGGCGATAAGAGCCATCTTACATTTTTCGAGATGATGGGGTCATGGAGTCTCGGAGATTATTTCAAAAAAGAAAGATGTCAGTGGAGTTATGAACTTCTGACCGAGGTTTTCAAATTCGACAGAGATCATCTTGCGGCTACCGTATTTGAGGGCGACGAGAATGCCCCCAGAGACGAGGAAGGTGCAAAGTACAGGATAGAATCAGGCTTCAAGCCCGAGAATGTGTTCTTCCTGCCTGCAGAAGATAACTGGTGGGGACTTGAGTACGGACCCTGCGGACCCGACTCCGAGATGTTCTATGTATCGGATGCGGAACCCTGCGGACCTGACTGCAGACCCGGATGCCACTGCGGAAAGTATACCGAGATCGGTAACGACGTTTTCATGCAGTATGACAAGCAGAAGGACGGAACACTTCTTCCGCTTGCCAAGAAAAATGTAGACACCGGATGGGGACTTGAGAGAAACCTCGCTTTCCTAAACGGCGTTGACGATGTTTATCTGACCGATCTGTTCACGGGCGTTATCGCACGTATTGAAGAAAAGTCGGGTATCAAATACGGATCGGACGAAAAGTCCACCAGATCCATGAGGATCATAGCAGATCACTTAAGGACAGGAGTTATGCTCATCGGTGATGAGGCCAAGCTTCTTCCTTCAAACGGTGGTCCCGGATATGTATTAAGGAGACTCCTGAGACGTGCCGTAAGACACGGACAGTCTCTTAACCTTTCTCTTGAGGATATGCTCGATGTAGCAAGTGTTTACATCGACGATGTTTATTCGGACAGTTATCCGCTCCTTACCGAGAACAAAGAGTTCATCCTTAACGAACTTAAGAAGGAGATCGTCCGTTTTGAAGCGACTCTTGAAAACGGCATGAAAGAATTCAGGAAGATCGCGGATGAGAAGAAAGCGTCCGGATCCAAAGAGATAGACGGTAAATCGGCTTTCTATCTTTACGATACGTTCGGCTTCCCTTACGAGCTGACGCTTGAAATGGCCGAAGAAGAGGGCTTGAGCGTAAATGAGGCCGGCTTCAAAGAGTCCATGGACGCACAGAAGAAGATGGCCAGAGAGAATGCGAACTTCTCTCAGAAGTCAGCGGAAAACTCCGTTTTTGATTCACTTCCGGGCGATATCACGAGCACGTTTACGGGATATGAGACGCTTACGGATACCGGAAATATAGTAGCCATTGCCGACAGCGAAAAGCTTGTCGATGGATTAGCGGCAGGATCGGAAGGCACGATTGTTACCGACATTACTCCTTTCTATGCTACGATGGGCGGACAGGTCGGCGATATCGGTGAGATCACCGCAGATGGTGCTCGTTTCACGGTTGAGCAGACAGTTAAACTTCCCGAATCGAGAGTAGCCCATATCGGCCGCGTGGCAGAAGGAACATTTAAGAAGGGTGACAAGGTCACTCTTTCCGTAGATAAGGAAAACCGCGCCAGGACATGCCGTAACCATTCGGCTACTCACCTTTTGCAGGCAGCACTTCAGGAAGTGCTCGGCTCTGATGTTCATCAGCAGGGTTCGTATCAGGATCCCGACAGGACCAGATTCGACTTCAGCTTCGGTGAGGCAATGAGTGACGATCAGATATCGAAGGTTCAGGCCATCGTAAATGCCAAAATCGCCGATGACCTGGCTGTAAACACCGATGTTATGAGTGTTGATGAGGCTAAGAAGTCCGGTGCGATGGCACTTTTCGGTGAGAAGTACGGTGATACGGTCCGTGTTGTTTCCATGGGAGATTTTTCCAAGGAACTCTGCGGCGGTACTCATGTGGCGCATACAGGTGAGATACGCAATTTCAAGATCGTATCCGAGAGCGGCGTGGCAGCAGGCGTAAGACGTATCGAGGCCATTACCGGTGATAATGTTACGGCATATTACGAAGAACTCGAGAAAAAGATAAGTGAAGCAGCAGAAGCTGCCAAGACCAATCCCGCCGATCTGGTCAAGAAGATCGAGGCCATGCAGAAGCAGATCAAGGAACTTAATTCCGAACTTGAATCTCTTAAGTCCAAAGCAGCCAAAGATGCCCTTGGAGACGTAATGGATCAGGTTGTCGAAGTTAAGGGAGTGAAACTCCTTGCTACTAGCGTGAGCGGAGTGGACATGAACGGACTTCGCGATCTGGGCGATCAGTTAAAGGAGAAACTCGGCGAAGGCGTTGTCGTATTGGCATCCGACTCGGACGGAAAAGTAAATCTTGTTGCGATGGCAACTGACGGAGCCATAGCGAAGGGTGCGCATGCAGGCAATCTGATCAAGGCGATCGCTCCGAAAGTAGGCGGCGGTGGCGGCGGAAGACCGAATATGGCACAGGCAGGAGGCAAAGATCCTTCAGGCATCGGTGCAGCACTTGAGGAAGCCAGGACTACACTGGAGGGAATGGTTTAAGTCATGGCTAAGATCAAGGACTTGCGATTCAGCGTGCCGATAGCAGTGATGCTGCCGTGGATATTCTGTTATTCCAGGGTTAAGTCACGCTATATGATGAAGCATCCCGAAAAGTATTCGATCCAGGATCGTTACGATTTCGGCATGAAGGTCATAGATCATATAGCCAAGCATGCCAGAGTTACGACTGTCGTGACCGGACGCGAGTATGTCCCGAAGGATGAGACATGCGTATTCTATTCCAATCATCAGGGGAAATACGATGCGCTGGCAATCCTTCGAAATATGGATGATATCCCGTGCGCTCCTTTGTGGGAACTCAAAGCGGCGGATCGTATGCTCGCTCACGAGATGGCGTTTCTGGTAAATGCGGTCCTCATCGATCTTGAAAGCATGAAGGGCAAGGCAAAAGGCATCGTGGATGCGATCGAACAGATCAGGACCGGAGGCAACATGCTGATCTTCCCTGAGGGTAAGACCGATCCCGATAAGGGTAACGCGCTCGGTGAATTCCAGGCAGGATGCTTCGCGTGCAGTTTAAAGACTAAAACTACCATAGTACCTGTCGCCATATATGACTCGTACAAAGCCATGAACGGCAACAATATATTTGAACACGTTACAACTCAGGTTCATTTCCTGACACCGATCAGACCTGAAGAGTATAAAGACTTAAACAAGCAGGAGCTGTGTGAACTTGTAAAGAGCAGGATCAAGGATAAACTGGATCAGATAGAGAGGGATCAGAATCCGTGAAAAAGAAAATGAACTTTACGACCAGGTACATGATCATCATCTGCTCGGTGCTGGTGGCGATCAATCTGGTGACCGGACTCGTGCTCGTTAATCAGTCCAAGAATGCCATGCTTACGCTGATCAACGAGAGAATGCTTGATATTTCCAATACTGCCGCGGCCTCGATAGACGGGGATATGCTTGCGGGCATCACTGCTGCGGATAAAGGAAGCGATGATTATAATACGATCATCGAGAAACTGAGACTTTTCCAGGAAAATTCCGATCTGATGTATATCTACACGATCCAGGATATGGGAAACAACGAGTTTGGGTTCATTATCGATTCGGACCCCATTTCTCCCGGTGAATTCGGTGAGAGTGTCGTTACGACGGATGCGCTGATCAGGGCGGCTTCAGGTACGCCCGCCGTGGATGAGGAACCTTTTACAGACAGCTGGGGAACATTCTACAGTTCCTACAGTCCCGTTTTTGATTCAAAAGGCAAAGTGGCCGGCATAGTCGGAGCGGACTTCGATGCAAAGTGGCTGGATGATCAGATCATGAAGCACAATGTGGCCATCCTTCTGATCAGCATAGGTGCTGTCATCGTAGGCGCGATCATAGTACTGTTCGTTACACGCAGAATAGCCGACAAATTCCGCCGTTTATATGATGAACTGTCGGAACTTACGGAAGATATCGAGAAACTCAATAAAGACATAGCCGATAATCCCGATTACCGTGGGCTTGTCGAGAGCATGGGAGAAGTTGCGGGGGCCGATGCCGAAGTTCCTGTAGATGTACAGGCGGATCTGTCCAGGGATGCCATGGGTGCACTTTCCGATAAGCTTAAGTCAACTCATGATCAGATGCATCAGTATCTGGAGATGGTCCATAAGCAGGCTTATGTAGATCCTCTTACCGGAGTCGGCAATATAACCACCTATAATAATGCGATCAATGAGATAAATGCGGCCATAGCTGCCGGTGAGGCCGAGTATGCCGTATATGTCACCGATATCAATAACCTCAAGAACATAGTATTTGAGTATGGCGAAGAGCAGGGCGACAGGATCCTGACCGGCATAGCTGCAATTCTCAAAAAGGTATTCGGGACCGAGCGGCTCTACAGGATAGGTGATGACACTTTTGTGGCTATCACCGAGAGCATGACGTTCCATCAGATAGAGGAACTGTCCAAAGGCATCTATGATGATATAGAGGACTATATCAGGCAGTTGGGCGAGATCAAACTATCGGTATCCAGAGGTACCGCTGTGTACCGTCCGGGTATGGATTCGGAATACAGACAAACTTTCAAGCGCGCCTGTGACGACATGTATCAGCACAGGCAGGGACGGATGTGATTCCATGAAAAAAGGCAGCAGAATAAAAAGCGCCCTGACGGCGCTGTTATGTATGATCATTTTATGTGCCTGTTCTTCCGGAAAGGGAGAGCAGGCAGAACTGTCTGTGCAGAATGCGCAGGATGCTCAGATCGTGAGCGAGGCTGATGCAGGTGGAGTTCAGGAAGTGAGCGAGGCTGAGGCTCCGGAAATGGATGAGACTGAAACGCCCGAGGTTCAGCGACATGTGGAAACGATCGATGAGGCGGCTGATAAGACCGGGCAGGACGAGACCGAGTCCGGAATTTCGGATAGTTCCAAGAAAGACAGTGAGGATCAGGATTCCGGCGATTCGGGTAGCGACAACACTGATGATGCCGTAGAGATCAAAGATGATGATGCGTCAAATGATGAGAACGTGTCTGCTGATGATAAGACCGCGGACAATTCTGTGGATCCTGCTGAAGAGACTGGGAATCCCGCAGTTGACACCACGGAGCCGACAGTTGACAATGTGGGAGGAGATTCGGATACGGCCGGCTCGGATCCTGTCAGCACCGGTTCGGATACGGTTTCGCATTCGGGCCGCCTGGTCGCCATAGATGCCGGCCATCAGTCACGCGGTAACAGCGAGAAGGAGCCTCTGGGTCCCGGCTCTACCGATATGAAAGCGAAGGTCTCGAGCGGAACAAGAGGTGTATCGACCGGACTTTATGAGTATGAACTGAATCTTCAGGTCTCGCTTAAGCTCCGAGATGAATTGAAGGGGAGAGGCTATGATGTCCTGATGATCCGTGAGACCAATGATGTCAACATATCAAATGCTGAACGTGCGACCGTCGCGAATAACGCCGGTGCGGATGTTTTTGTCCGCATACATGCCAACGGCTCGGAGAATTCCTCGGTAAACGGGATGATGACCATATGCCAGACTTCGAAGAATCCCTATAACGGGTCACTTCATGATGCCAGTTATCGCCTGTCTTCGTGCGTCCTTGATGCAATGGTCGCATCAACCGGGGCGAAGAGAGAGCGGGTATGGGAGACCGACACCATGACAGGGATCAACTGGTGCCAGACACCGGTTACGATAATCGAGATGGGATATATGAGCAATGCCGCCGAAGATACGCTGATGTCGACCGAGGATTATCAGTGGAAGATAGTACAGGGCATCGCAAACGGGATCGACAACTATTTTGCAGGTCAATAGCCGTTTCCGGAGTAAGGGCCGATGGCCCTTATTTTTTTGAGGAGTAAAAATGAAAATGATTTTCAATTCCATATTGACTTTTGGGATTGCAAGATTATAATTGAGAATGGTTTTCAAATTCGAGGAGAATACCATGGCAGATAAGGGCAAATACAATACCAAACAAAGAGAGCGGATACTCGACTATCTTCAGGGCGTTCAGGGGGTTCATATAACCGCGGCGGATGTGTGCAATCATTTCCGTGATAACGGAACGACCATCGGTCAGTCCACAGTGTACAGACAGCTCGAACGTCTTGTGGATGAAGGTGTGATAAACAAATACACGATCGATAAGAACAGTTCGGCATGCTTTGAATACATCGGTCAGCAAGGTCACGGCGAAGGTACGGTATGCTTCCACTGCAAGTGTGAGAAGTGCGGAAAAGTGATCCATCTGCAATGCGAAGAAATAGTGGAACTTCAGGAGCATATGCAGAGAGAACATCACTTTCTGATAGATCCGATCAGGACCGTTTATTACGGAATATGCGAGGATTGCGCCGGGGGAACCGGGAATTGATCAGTCGGGTGATAACTGATCGAGAGGGCATTTGGCATGAAAAAACATATAACCATATTAATGGCTGCCTTATTGGCAGCGTGTAATATATGCGGCTGTTCTGCAACTTCAGGACAGGCAACGGGCTCTGAAAGCCGGTCAGCCTCAGGTTCAGACGCGGATCTGAGGATAGTTACGACTATATTCCCGGAATACGATTGGGTATGCGAAGTTCTGGGCGACAGAGCCGAGAGTGCGGAAGTGACCATGCTTCTGAACAAAGGCGTTGATCTGCACAGTTTTCAGCCTTCTGCTGACGATATCCTTAAGATTGCATCCTGCGATATGTTTATATATGTAGGCGGCGAATCCGATGCGTGGGTAGATGATGCGTTGAAGGAAGCTGTCAATAAAGATATGGTAGTGATTGATCTGCTTGAAGTGCTCGGAGAAAATGTCAAGGCCGAGGAGATCGTGGAAGGCATGGAGCACGACCGCGAAGATGAAGACCATGATCATGAAGACGGGGATCACGACCATGAGCTGGGGGAGGAAACTGATGAGCATGTATGGCTTTCTCTGCGTAACGCTGAAATATTTACGGATGCGATTGCTGATGGTCTGGCAGAGGCGGATCCCGACAATGCAGACAGCTACAGAGCCAATGCGGATGCATACAAGGATAGACTGAACGATCTTGATAAGGAATACGCTGCCGCGGTAGATGCCGGATCGGTTCATACGCTTCTCTTCGGAGATCGTTTTCCCTTCAGATATATGGTTGACGATTACGGACTTGATTACTACGCTGCCTTCGCTGGATGCTCGGCTGAAACCGAAGCCAGCTTTGAAACGATAGTATTCCTGGCCGATAAGACCGACGAACTGGGACTCGGCGCGATCATGACGATCGATGGTACCGATCACAGTGTGGCGGAAACTGTACGTGATAATACAGCCGAAAAGGACCAGCAGATCCTGACTATGGATTCCATGCAGTCAACAACCCAAAAAGATGTAGAGAACGGCACTTCGTATCTGTCTGTAATGACAGCCAATCTGGAAGTGCTGAAGGAAGCACTGAGGTAACGCCTGTACACAGTAAGAAGGTAAAGCATATGAGTTTGATAACTGTAAAAGACCTCTCCGTGGGATACGACGGGATCGCCGTGGAGACGAATATCAATTTCAGAGTGGATGCGGGTAATTACCTGTGTATTGTTGGTGAAAACGGCTCCGGAAAAACCACGTTGATGAAGACGCTTCTTGAACTCCAGCCGCCTGTAAGCGGGGAAGTAATCTACGGTGACGGATTAACGGCCAATGAGATCGGTTATCTGCCGCAGCAGACTATCGTGCAGAGAGATTTCCCGGCTTCGGTTACCGAGATAGTGCTTTCGGGCTGCCAGAGCCGGGGAGCATTTCGGCCTTTTTACAGTCGGGATGACAGGCAAAGAGCGGCGCTTAATATGGAACGGATGGGGATTACCGACCTGGGCAAAAGATGTTACAGAGAACTGTCCGGAGGACAGCAGCAGAGGGTACTGCTTGCAAGAGCATTATGTGCTACAGAGAAACTGCTTCTTCTTGATGAACCCGTATCCGGACTTGATCCCAAGGTGACCATGGAGATGTATGATCTGATCCGTAAGCTTAACACAGAGGGCGTTACCATAATCATGATCTCACATGATATTACGGCTGCCGTGCGGTATGCCAGCCATATACTTCACATCGGGAGCGAGATATTCTTCGGGACCAGAGAGGAGTACCTGCATAGCGGCATAGGAGGAGAGTTTATAAACAGGGAGGAAGAACAGTGATGGATAAGCTTATCATGTATCTCGAATATCCCTTCGTCAGATATGCACTTATCGTAGGCGTACTCATAGCGCTTTGCGCCTCTTTATTGGGAGTTACGCTGGTATTGAAGAGATTCTCGTTTATCGGTGACGGACTGTCTCATGTGGCGTTTGGTGTTATGGCGATAGCTACCGTGCTCAACCTGACCAATAAGATGATATTGATTCTGCCGCTTACTGTATTGAGTGCCGTTTTGCTGCTCAGAACAGGGCAGAATACCCGGATACAGGGAGATGCCGCGATCGCGATGATATCTGTCGGAGCGCTGGCTTTCGGATATCTGCTGATGCATCTGTTCTCAACATCTGCAAATCTGTCCGGGGACGTATGTAGCACATTGTTCGGTTCGACCTCCATATTGACGCTGACTTTGAGAGAAGTGGTACTGTGTATCGTACTTTCGGTGGTAGTGATAGCGGTGTTTATCGTCTTTTATAACAAGATATTTTCGGTAACCTTTGATGAAAACTTCTCCAAAGCGATAGGCGTGAATACGGATTTCTATAATCTGATGATCGCGGTAATCATAGCAGTCATCATAGTCCTTGCGATGAATCTGGTGGGGTCGCTGCTCATATCCGCACTGGTCATATTCCCGGCATTGTCGGCCATGCGGCTGTTTAAGAGTTTTAAGTCGGTTATAATCTGCTCGGCATGCATATCGGTCGTATGCGCACTGGTGGGAATGATCATATCCATCATGGCGGGTACCCCTGTCGGCTCTACCATAGTAGCAGTTGATGTAGCCGGATTTGCAATATGCGCTTTTGTCGGTAAGATCGCGGAGCGCGGATAAAAAAGAGGGTGAGAATATGTACATCACCCTCCGTAACGCCAATATGTGTTAATCTTATCTCGAGACTATCCTCTCAACTGCGCGGGTCGTGTTTTCACGGCTTCCGAAAGCGGTCAATCTGAAATAATGCTCACCGCTGGGTCCGAATCCGGATCCGGGTGTTCCCACGATACCTGACTGTGTGAGCAACTGATCGAAGAATTCCCAACTCGTCATATTTCCCGGCGTCCTGAGCCAGATGTAGGGAGCGTTCACACCGCCGTATACTTCGTATCCGGCGCCTTTTAATCCTTCGTATATGATCTTCGCATTACCCATGTAATATGCGATCTGTTCTTCGATCTCATGTCTGCCGGCTTCGGAATAAACGGCTTCGCCTGCTCTCTGTACGATGTAGGGAGCACCGTTGTATTTGGTCCCGTGGCGCCTTGCCCAGAGCGGCCAGAGTTTCTCGCCTCCCGTGGTGAGGTCCTTGGGAATGACCGTAAATCCGAGTCTGAGTCCGGTGAATCCGGCAGTCTTGGAAAAAGAGCGGAACTCGATCGCACAGTCCTTTGCTCCTTCACATTCATATATGCTGTGGGGGATGGAAGGATCGGAAATGTAGGCTTCGTATGCTGCATCGTAGAGTATAACGGAGTCATGAGCATTTGCGTAGTCTACCCATTCCTGCAGACGCTCTTTGGTGATGACGGCGCCGCTGGGGTTGTTCGGATAGCACAGGTAGATCATGTCCGGAACCTCCTTGGGGATATCCGGAACGAAGTCGTTGTCTTTGGTACAAGGCATGTAGATCACCTTGCCGTAACGTTCGCTTGCCGTGTCATAGAGTCCGGTTCGTCCTGCCATGACATTGGAATCCACGTATACGGGATATACGGGATCGCACACCGCTATGGTGTTGTCTGTACTGAAGAGTTCCTGGATGTTTGCGCAGTCACATTTGGCTCCGTCCGATACGAATATCTCATCGGGTTCGATGTCGCATCCGCGTGCCTTGAAGTCCTTCTCGGAGATCACGTTACGCAGGAAGTCATAGCCTAAGTCAGGCGCATATCCTCTGAATGTCTCTTCATGTCCCATCTCGTCGACCGCTTTATGCAGTGCCTCAATGACGGTGGGAGCGATGGGGCGTGTCACATCTCCGATGCCTAACCTTATGATGTCTGCCTCGGGATGCTGTTCGCTGAACTCACGCACCTTTTTGCCTATTGTGGAAAAAAGATAGCTGCCCTGCAGCCGAAGATAGTTATCATTGATCTTTGCCATAATTTTGTCCTCCGCACTTTAGAATAACATCTGAGAGCGGATGTGTGTATATATTTTCCGGCCTTTTGGGAAAAAAGTAAACTGCAGGTTTATTTATATCCGTCTCTGTCACGGCTATAATCTGTTTAAGACAAAACCCGGGCGGGTTCATAAAAACTCAGAGAGGGGAGATCGATGTTCGGATACGGGAAAACAGGGTTCGACGATGTGGATGAGCTTCTTCGTGCGTACGAAAAACAGCAGCGAAGAGAGACTATAAAGATTATATCCGGTTTAATATATGAATGTTTTGACATGTTCTTCGGCTGTGTGTTCAGAAGCATCATTTCGATCTTTAAGGGCGGACGCACGGGCTTATTCAAAAGACTGATAAGATTTCTCGGAGAGATCCTCTTTAACGCTATTATAGGACCGTTCATTTTATTCGCACTGTGCAGAGCCAATATAATAGCAATGATCTTGGTTGTGACGTTTTTTTCATCATTCGCGGCCCTGGCCATACTCGGATCCGGTCTTGTCTGGATTCCGGCAGGCATATATATCTATTTCGTATTATTTATGACCTCCGACGAAAACTGGCAGGGTCGGCATAGATCGACATATGAGAAAACCGACACAGAAAATTTTGAAGAATTCAACGAAACCCATGAAAAGTTCAACAAAACCCATGAAAAGTTCAATGAAACCCATGAAGAATCCAATGAATCCCATAAAGGATCCAATGAAACTCATTCGGAAGGACCCGCCCGGGAATATCGGGTTCCCGATAACATCTTCTGGGGACTGGATAAGATGCAGGCCAAGACCAGATACAGAGAATTGATGAAGCAGGTCCATCCCGATAACGGAGGCAGCTCCGAGGAAGCGTCAGATATCACCAGACAGTTTCGGGAATATGTTATGAAGGTTAAGTAGAAAATATGATAGAATAATAATTACAGTGTCCGGTTGACCGGACGGGGGAAAAGAAAGAGAGGTATTTAATATGGCAAGTCAGGCAGCTGAATTATTTATGGCTTTTATGGACGCACATGACATGAAAGTTAACATGGTCAGTGAGGAACACAACCTCATCAGAGCAGGGTTAGGCCTTGAGAATACGCAGCTTGCTGCATATTTCCAGTTTGATCCGGACGATGAGTCCGCTCACATCGAGGGCAGAGAATTCGCTCAGATCCCCAAGGATCAGGTTGAAAAAATATACAAGATATGCAATTCACTTAATGATTCATACAGATGGGTCAAGTTCGTATGGGATGAAGAGGCTTCGGACCTCTGCTGCCGTGTGGATGCAGTGATCCAGCTTGACAGCTGTGCACAGGAGATGTATGAGCTGATGGCTCGCATGGCCGGCATAGTGGATGATGCATATCCGAAGATCATGAAAGCACTGTGGGCATAAGATATGATAGTAGATACTGATAACAAGATACTGAATCTTGCAAAGAAATTCTGCAAAAACCTTTCGGAATCCGTTCCGGAAGGTATTTTGTATGGTTATGTCAAGATGCTGTCCATGAGCGACGATTCTCTTGCCGAATATCTGAAAAACGGCGAGATCGAAGATGTGGACGGCATGATGAAGGAACTGAAGGGTGTAAAAGACTTCCTGGCGAGTAAGGATCTCGACATGGAACTCTTAAAGAACGGCCTTCAGATAGTCATAACGAAGCGCTTGGACGATCCCGAGACAACCCTCAGTTACGGAACGGTCCTTTTAGGGTATGATGAGTCAACCGATGTAAGCGTGCAGATAAAAGATGTGCTGGATAATATTCCTGCGGAAGAACTTGCGGTATTTAAACAGGGAAGCAAACTGTCCGATATTGTCGCTTATTCCAAGACCATCGAAACCCGGTCACATAAAGGGAATGAAGAACCCCGATCACACACAGATGCAGCAGAACCCCGGGAGGACCCCTTAGAACCGAGGAGCGCTCGTATACCGGATATGTTCTGGCAGAAAAATGATAGTGCCACTCCTGAAAAGCCCATCGAGATCTATTCGGAGGTACTCGCGGAATATCTTGATAACCTGCGAAAGATAATCCCGGCTTTTAAAGCAGGCGGCAATGAGAAACTGCTCTGGTCTCAGTCCTTACTCATATCCATCGATGACGGAAACGGACTTACTACGTTCCTGAAAGCGTTGTCACAGCTGTATGCTGAGTCGGGGCTTGCAGCCGTGAAAGCTGACGAACTGGTCATAAAGGAGAAGATCGGAGATACCGCAGGTCGGGACGAGCGCTATCATGATTGGGATAGGCTTGCGCATAATGTCGAGAATATCACCAGATACTCCGAGAAGGAAAACAAACTCCAGAGGATCATAGACATAGATATATCCAGATGGACTGCGGAACTGAACACCACGAGGATCAAGGATTATCTGATCGCCATCAATGATGCCAATCCTCAGGTTCTGTTCATTTTCCGTGTTCCGTTCATGGAGTATAGGATAGTACATGATATCAGCAATTCCATATCCGACATAATAAATGTACGTCCGCTGATCGTGCCGCCGGCTGACAGCGAGCATATGCTCAAGTATATCCGGATAAAAGCAGCACGGTACGGGTATTCTTTTGCAAAAGACTGTGATGATATCCTGGAGCAGGGCATCGTCGCCGAGAAGAACGACGGCAGTTTCTACGGATACCGAAGCGTGGCCAAGATGGTCGAATCCATCCTCTATGACAGGATAAGCGAGGAGGCGGAGTCGAAAGCCGATCCGGAGAACAAAGAGATCACCGCAGAGGAACTGAAGCGGTATCTGGATGTGTCTGTTGATGACAGATCGAGCGAGGAACTGATAGCAGGCATGATCGGCGTGGAATCGATCATAGAGCAGGTCAATACTCTGATCAATCAGATCAAGGTTCAGCAGAAGATGACCGAGAACGGCAAGTCACTGGATCGCCCTACCATCCATATGTGCTTCACCGGAAGTCCCGGTACCGGCAAGACAACTATGGCGCGCATCATAGCCAAGAAGATGAAGGAAGAAGGGATCCTGAGCAAAGGTAACTTCTATGAGATCAAAGGCAGGGATCTGTGCGGAACATATATCGGCGAGACTACACCGAAGACCAGCGGATACTGCCGCTCGGCATACGGTTCGGTGCTCTTCATAGATGAGGCATACGAACTGTTCAGATCTGCTTCGGATTCCAAGGATTACGGCCGGGAAGCGATCACCGCTCTCATAGCGGAGATGGAAAATCATCGCGACGACATGTGTGTGATCATGGCCGGCTATACAGAAGAGATGAAGAATCTTCTGGAGAGCAATCCGGGGCTGAAGAGCAGGATACGTTCGATCATCGAATTTCCGAACTATTCACGCGGTGAACTGGAAGAGATATTCATGGGTATGATCGGAGATTCGTTTGACTATGACGATTCATTCAAAGATGCCGTTCACGCATATTTCGACGGCCTTGAGGATGAGGTGATAGAGGATAAGTCTTTTGCAAACGGACGATTCGTACGTAACCTCTATGAGAACACCTGGGGGATCGCAGCACTTCGCTACGAATTCGATGAAAACAACAGGCTGAAGCTAAAGGCTACCGACTTCACATCCGCCACGGAGAAGACCGATGCGAAGGCATCAGACGAGCCCAAACGCAGACCGATGGGGTTCGGGGCGTTCTGAAGCCTGTGATCGCATGAACGGGATTCAGTCTCTGCGATACTTATCGCGCTTAACTCTCATTTCATACATCTTGTAGTCGGCGATCTCGATCAGTTCGTCAAAGCACAGAAGGTCGTCACTTACGGGCTGGAAGATCCAGCCGTAGCTTACTCCTACTTCATAAGGATTGGGGTGGTCGCGGTTGTAATCTGCCAGCCCTTTGTCGACCTTGGCACCCATTTCATCGGGTTCTGTGCTGTCTTTGTCCAAAGCGGCGAAAAGCAGAAACTCATCACCGCCGGTCCTGACTATCCTCGTTCCCGTGGGAGAAGCTTTCAGCAGCTCTGTGGAAACTGCGGCGATGGCTTCGTCTCCGGCTGCGTGTCCGTAAGTATCGTTCAGATGCTTTAATCCGTTTAAGTCGGCAACACATACGAACAGAAATTTTCCGGTTTTCTTCGCTTCATCGATCACTATATCCGAATAGTATTTCATGCCCTTTCGGTTGTAACAACCGGTCTGGTAATCCTTCATGTTCTCTTCGAAGAGGGCATCGTATTTATCTTTCAGGTTATTGAAGAGCCTTCTTTCTTCCGCTTCGCGCTTAAGTTCACGCGTCTTTCTTACATGAATATCCTTTATGAGAAAAAGCGCGGCGTTTCCGACAGTGCTGTCTTCCTCGGTAGTGTTGCAGAGAGTGACCTCGGACCAGTAATACTTTCTGTTTGCATGTCTGATCCTGCACTCCATGGAGACGTAGACATGCTTTTTCAGATGTGCGACAAATGTTTGCGGATCCATGAAGGCGGCGAAGTCTTCCCTGTCTTCAGGGTGAATGTTACGATCGAAACTCCGCAGGAATACTTCGTGATCGAGTTTCTTTTTTTCGGACGCCTTGTCCGGCATTATGTTCGCAAGTTCCGGATTATGATCAATGATCGTGCACTTACAGGTGCCGTCATCGATCAAAACGATCATCTGGAACATACTTCGTATTGCAATATCGATAGATCTGGAGCTCATATCTGTCAGTAGGACCGCCTTTCGTGATTAATGTTGATTACCATCATATTTTAGCACATAATCAAGTTGGTATAATATTCTGTTCAAGGGGGGTATATCATGACCGTATTATTTGAATT
>JAEEGL011355899.1_pt1 | contig 16058 bp, 12 predicted proteins | sample 9134231 | NCBI WGS metagenome assembly JAEEGL01 (sample SAMN16246548, study PRJNA631951) | gut metagenome | biome: gut microbiome; feature: rumen; material: fiber-attached | host: Bos | place: Iran: Karaj | collected 2018-10 | reverse complement strand
CGCTCCAGGTCGTTGTTGTCCAGGATCAGCTGGCCCAGGTTCTCCGGCTGACGCACCAGGTTGGCCTGGTAAATCATCCGGTCCACCAGCGTCGTCTTGCCGTGGTCGACGTGGGCGATGATCGCTATGTTTCTGATTTCTTGCATATTCTGTAACTGTACTATTTCGCTGGTATATAAAATCGTGCAAAGTTAGGGATTTCCTCGGAAAATCATAATTCAAATTATTAGTATATTTGCAAGTTATGTGCAAAAAAGGCATCATAGCCCTGCTGGCGGCCCTGCCGCTGCTCTTCGCCTGCGGCCATCCGTCCCCGAATATGGGGGATACGCGCCGCGTTCCGGAGCTGCTTGCCGCCGTCCCTTCGGACGCGCTGGCGGTGATCTGCTATGACCGCCTGGAAGAGGGCCTGCCGCTGCTGGACTCGACGAATGTCCTGCGCCAGCTGAATCTGACGGCCTTCAAGCAATCCCCGATGGCGCTCTCGCTGTGCTACAACGGCTCGCTCGTGCCCGTGCTCGCCCTGGATGCGGGCCGCGCCGAGGCCGACTCCACGTCGGCCGTGAGCACGCTCCTCGCCCAGGCTTCGAACCTGAAACTGCAGGCGCAGTACATCCGCCCCGACGCGGAAGCGAAGCGGCGCGGCCTCGTGCTCATCACCCCTTCCGACGCCCAGCTGACCGCCGTCCGGCGGCACCTGACCGAGCATACTTCCATCCTCGACGCGCCCGGATTCCGCCCGGCCCTCGCGGCCGCCGCGGGGCGGGACTTTGTCGCCTTCCGCGGCGGCGGAGCCCCCGAGCGCCTGGCGCCGAAGGGCTGGCTGCAAGACTTCTTCCCCCGCCGGGCGCTGACCCGCTTCCTGGGCAGCGTGGCCGACTGGACCGTGCTCACGCCCGCGACGGACGGCTTTGACGTCGCGCCCGTCTGCGGGCAGGACGACGCCTTCTACGCCAACATCCTCGGCTCCCTGCCGTTCGGCGACAGCCGCCTCGGCGCCATCCTCCCGGAAGACGTGCAGTTTGCCCTGGCCCTGTCCGTGACGCTCCCGCAGGTCCGCGAGGCCGTAGACCGCTGGCAGGACGCGTCCGTCAAGCTGACCGCGCATCAGAAGCGGCTGGAGGCGCTCCGCAAGGAGAGCGGGAAGGACCCGCTCAAGTGGGAGCAGGAGCAGAACGTCCGCGAAGTCGCGCTCGTGCACTTTGGCGGCGGGGCCGTGGCCCTGGTCCGCCCCGCCAAGCCTGCGACCGAGCGCGAACCCTATGAGAATCCCTGGCGCGGCTTCCTGCCCGCCCTCTACGGCGAAGCCTTTGCGCTCGCCGACGACAGCTGCACCGCCTGCTCGCGCGGGTGGCAGATCTATGGCAGCCCGGAGGCCGTCACGGCCTTCATCGAGGCTGTCCGTCCCGAAGAAGCGATCGTCAACTGGCCCGGCAAGGGCTGCCGCTTCGTCATTTATCAACCCGGAAAGACCCTTGCCTGGGGCAAGAAAGGCATTAAATTGATATGGAATTCCACTCAGTAAACAAACTGCTCGAGAAGAGCATCAAAGAGAACTGGGAGCGCGAAGCCCTCTCCAACTACCAGGGCGTCACGCTCAAATACTCCGACGTCGCGGAGCGCATCGAGCTCCTGCACATCGCGTTCGAGAAATGCGGGCTCAAGAAGGGGGACAAAGTCGCCCTCTGCTCCCGCAACCAGGCCCACTGGGGCGTGTGCTTCCTGGCCGCCATGACCTACGGCGCCGTGCCCGTACCCCTCCTGCATGAATTCAAACCCGAAAACATACATTTCCTGGTCAACCATTCCGAGGCCAAGGTCTTCTTCGTGGACGAAGTGATCTGGCAGGGCCTTTCCGAGGCGGAGATGCCCGGCCTGGAGGTGATCGTGCAGATGAACACCCTCAACTACATCTACGCCAAGAACCAGGACCTCGTGGAAGTGCGCAAGAACCTCACGCGTACCTTCAACCAGATGTATCCGGAGGGCCTCAAGCCCGAGCACATCAGCTACTATGAGGACCAGGCCGAGGAGCTGGCCCTGATCAACTACACCTCCGGTACGTCCGGTTTCTCCAAGGGCGTCATGCTCCCGTACCGCTCGCTGTGGTGCAACATCTCCTTCGCCACCACCGTGGCGGAGCCGCAGATGACCTGCGAGTCGCAGATGGTCGCCATGCTCCCGTCCGCCCACATGTACGGCATGATGTTCGAGTTCCTCTTCGAGATGAGCATCGGCGCCCACGTCTATTTCCTGACGCGCACCCCGAGCCCGAAGGTGATCATGCAGGCCTTCTCCGAGATCCATCCCGACGTGATCATCGCCGTGCCGCTGATCTTCGAGAAGGTCTACAAGTCCCAGATCAAGCCCGTGGTGGACCGCCACAAGTCCCTGATGCGCATCCCGATCGTGGACCAGGTGATCCGCAAGAAGATCCGCAACGGCCTGATCGACTCCTTCGGCGGCCGCTTCGAGGAAGTGATCCTCGGCGGCGCCGCCTTCAACCCGGAGGTCGAGAAGTTCATGCGCCAGATCCATTTCCCCTTCACCGTCGGCTACGGTATGACGGAGTGCGGCCCGATCATCACCTACGCCAAATGGTGGAAGTCCCGCAGGGGATCCTGCGGCATCCCCGTGCCGGGCTGTGAGATCCGCATCGATTCCAAGAATCCCTACAAGGAGCCGGGCGAGGTCCAGGTCAAGGGCGACAACGTCTTCCTGGGCTACTTCAAGAACCGAGACGCCACCAAGGCTTCCTTCACCAACGACGGCTGGTTCAAGACCGGCGACATCGGCGTGATCGACTACGACGGCTACCTCTACCTGCGCGGCCGCTGCAAGTGCATGATCCTGGGCGCCAGCGGCCAGAACATCTATCCGGAAGAGCTGGAAGCCGTCATCAACAACGTCACCTACGTGGTCGACTCGCTGGTGGTCGAGGACAAGATAGGCCTGACGGCCCTCGTCTATCCCGACTACCACCAGGGCGAGCTGGACGGCATGAGCGGCGACGAGCTGGAGAAGCGCATCAACGACAGCCTGCCGGAGATCAACAAACTCCTGCCCGCCTACGCGCAGATCAACCACATCGAGTTCCTGCCCGAGGACTTCGAGCGGACCCCGAAGCGCAGCATCAAGCGTTACCTTTACCAAAGAGAAACGGGACGATGAGTAAATTCGACGACAAGTACATGCGGATGGCCGCCATCTGGGCGAGCAATTCCTACTGCAAGCGCCGCCAGGTGGGCGCGCTGCTGGTCAAAGACCGGATGATCATCTCGGACGGCTACAACGGCACGCCCTCGGGCTTCGAGAACATCTGCGAAGACGAGAACGGCGTCACCAAGCCCTACGTGCTGCACGCCGAGGCCAACGCCATCTCCAAGGTGGCCAAGTCGGCCAACAGCGCCGACGGCGCCACCCTCTACGTCACGGCCTCGCCGTGCGTGGAGTGCGCCAAGCTCATCATCCAGTCCGGCATCCGGCGCGTCGTCTACCGCGACGAATACCGCCTCACGGACGGCATCGACCTGCTGCGCCGCGCCGGCATAGAAGTCGAGCGAATCGACGTGGAGGAATAGCCGCATGAAGAAATCATCCATCCTTGTCGCCCTGCTGGGCGTTGTCATCGGCCTGCTGATCGCCCTGCTGGTGTACCGGATCGGCGAGAGCCGCCGCATGCTGCGCGTGAACGGCAACGACTGGCGCAAGGTCTCGCTCATCCTGCAGAGCATCGATGAGAACTACGTCGACAGCGTGGACCGCGCCAAGGTCAGCGATGCCATCGCCGCGGCCGCCCTGTCCGCCCTGGACCCGCATTCCTCCTACATGCCCCCGCAGGTGCTCGAAGAGTCCGAGGCGGACCTGATGGGCAATTTCGACGGCATCGGCATCCAGTTCAACGTCCCCAACGACACCGCCGTCGTGATTGAAGTCATCCCCGGCGGCCCGTCCGAGAAGATCGGCCTGCAGCCGGGCGACCGCCTGCTCAAGGTCGACGACACCAACATCGCGGGCGTGCATTTCCCGCAGGACAGCATGGTGCGCCGCATCAAGGGCGCGGCCGGCAGCAAGGTCCTCGTGACCGTGCAGCGCGGCCGGGAGGTGATTCCTTTCGAGATCACCCGCGGCAAGATCCCCACCTGGTCGGTGGACGCTGCCTTCATGGTCAGCGACACCACGGGCTACGTGCGCCTGTCGAAGTTCTCCCGCACCACGGAGGATGAGATCTTGATGCACTGCACGCAACTGCTTTCCGAGGGCATGCGCGAACTGGTCCTCGACCTGCGCGACAACTCCGGCGGCTTCCTCGACCAGGCCTGCAAACTGTCCAACTTCTTCCTGCCCCGCAAGGCGATGATCGTCTATCTCGAGGGCCGCAACCGCAAGCGCGAGGAATTCCGGGCCGACGGCTCCGGTCCGTTCCAGAAGCTGGGCGTGAAGGTCCTCGTGGACGAGGGCTCCGCCTCCGCCAGCGAGATCCTCGCCGGCGCGCTGCAGGACAACGGCCGCGCGCGCCTCTACGGCCGCCGCACCTTCGGCAAGGGCCTCGTGCAGGAGCCGTTCTTCTTCAGCGACCGCTCCGGCATGCGCATCACCGTGGCGCGCTACTACACGCCCTCCGGCCGCTGCATCCAGAAGCCTTATTCCGAGGATTACGATTATGAGGTGCTGCGCCGCTACGAGAGCGGCGAAATGGTCACCGCCGACAGCATGCGCGTCGAGAAGGGCGGCATCCTGCCGGATGTCTTCGTGCCCATCGACACCACCCGCGCCGGCGCCTTCTACGTGGCCTGCAACCGCAAGGCCACGGCGATGCGCTTCGCCTCCGCCTGGTTCGACAGCCACGGCCGCGAACTCGCCGCCATCGACAACTACGACACGCTGCTCGGCTATCTCGACCGTGCGGGCCTCGAGCGGGAGTTCCTCGCCTTCGCGAAGAGCAAGGACGGCCTCGTGCCCGACCCGAAGGAGTGGGCTGCGGAGAAGCAGTACCTGATGACGCAGGTCCAGGCCCTCGTGGGCCGCTATTCCAAGCTCGGCGACAAAGCCTACTACCACCTCTTCCTCCAGATCGACGACACCTTCAAGGCCGCCATGGCGGAATAAGCCGGGCGGGGGCGACAGTTACGACAGGTAGGCGATCAAGACGATGAGGATGCTGACCAGCAGGATGAGCAGAGCGTAGATGACTGCGATCCGGATGCCGGTGGCGACGGCGCGGCCGATGCTTTTCCGCCACGTAAGGCCCAGCCACTGGCGGTAGTCGACGGCCAGCAGGACCAGCAGGAGTGCGATGCTGACGGATGTCTGCCTGCCGAAGCTCAGCAGCAGCACGAAGAGCATGAAGAAGCTGAGCTGGCAGAGGGCGTAGGCGGAAGCCGTGGCGCAGGCCGAGAGCCGCTGCCGGTGACGTTTCCGGAGAGCGAGCCACATCGCCAGCCACAGGATGAGGAATCTCCCGAGGAAGAGGGGAATGCCCTGGCTGCGCAGTTTGCCCTCGAAGGCGGCGATCGACGCCTCGTGGCGCGTATCGACCTCTTCCGGGAACTCGTCCAGATGCAGATAGAGGTAGCCTTTGCGCAGGAGCTGATAGGTCTTCAAGAGGATGGTAGGCTCCTGCTCATCGGTGGTCTCTCCTTTTTCTATTTTGTATTCCGCCACGCTCGCCTCGGCGTTCTTGAACGTGATTTCCATATTCTCGAAGGGATCCTCTCTTTTCTGCTGGACGGGCTGCAGGACAGCGGAGATGAGCGCGAAGAAAGCATAGAAGATGATGAGCGCCGTCAGCGGCGCGAGGTAGCGCTCGTTCTGGCCGGACACGTAGTCCCGGATCATGTAGCCCGGGCGTAGCAGCAGGTGCGCGAAGGTGCGCTTTGCGTCGTCGTTGAGGAAGGGGATGTCGTCGAACGCTCCCTTATAGAAGTCTTTTTTCCGTTGCTTGCGGGCCTTTTTTTCTTTCCGCCAGGGGAAGAAGCCCAGCTCCTGCCAGATTCGGAACGCCCGCAGGCGCACGGCCAGAGATTTCTTCAGTTCCATCTCAGAAGCCAAAGTAATCCCGCGCATTCCGGTAGGAGATGTCTTCGATCATCTCCCCGATGCGCGGCATCTCGGAGCGTGGCAGGCGTCCGCTGTCCACGTCCGCCCCCACCATGTCGCAGAGGATACGGCGGAAGTACTCGTGGCGCGTGTAGCTGATGAAGCTGCGCGAATCCGTGAGCATGCCCACGAAGCGGCTCAGCAGGCCCAGCTGCGAGAGGCTGTCCATCTGCTGGCGCATGCCGCTCTCCTGGTCCAGGAACCACCAGCCGGCGCCGAGCTGCATCTTGCCCGGCACGGACCCGTCGTTGAAGTTGCCCGCCATCGAGGCCATGACCACGAAGTCCTTGGGATTGAGGCAGTAAAGTATCGTCTTGGCCAGCTTGCCCTCGTCGTCGAGCCGGTCGAGGAAGCGATTGCCGGCGGCGGAGATCTCCAGGTCCAGGATCGAGTCGAATCCCGTGTCCGGACCCGCCTGGCGCAACATGCGGGAGCAGTTGTTGCGGATGGGGCCGACGTGGAACTGCTGCACCCAGCCGGTCTCGGCGTCCATCACCGCGAGGTCGTGCAGCAGCGCGCTGTAGAACTTGTCGCGCTCGGTGGCGTCGGGCGTGCGGCCCAGCAGGACCTTCTTGAAGATGGATTCGATTTCCTGCCCGGTGTAGTCCGCGGCGTGGAAGGTGTCGAGCCCGTGGTCGGAGAGCTTGCAGCCCGCCTGGGCGAAATAATCGTGGCGCTCCTGCAGGGCCTCGACCAGGTCGGCGTAGGAGTCGATATTCTTGTCGGCCGCCTTCCCGAGGCGCTCCAGATAAGCCTTGTACGCAGCCGGATCTTCGATGGCGACGGCCTTGTCCGGACGCCAGGTCGGCAGGACCTTCGTGCCGAAAGGATGTGCCGCGATCTCCTTGTGCCAGCGCAGGTCGTCGGCCGGATCGTCGGTCGTGCAGATGGCCTCCACGCCGAAGCGGCGGATCAGGGCCTGACCGCGGTATTCGGGCGTCGCCAGTTTGGCGTTGCACTCCTCGAAAATCTCACGCGCCGTCGCGGGGGAGAGGATCTTGTCGATGCCGAAAACGCGTTTCAACTCCAGGTGCGTCCAGTGATAAAGCGGATTGCGCATCGTGTAAGGCACGGTCTCCGCCCATTTCTCGAAGACCTCCCAGGCGTTGCGCTTCCGGAGCGTGATATATTCCTCCACCACGCCGTTTGCGCGCATGGCGCGCCATTTATAATGATCATAGCCCAGCCAGAGCTGGGTAATGTCGCGGAACTGGATGTTTTCCGCGATCTCCTGCGGGGAGAGGTGGCAGTGGTAGTCGATGATCGGCTGGCGCTCTGCGTGCGCGTGGTAGAGCTCCCGGGCCGTGGGTCCGGTGAGCATGAAATCTTCGTGAATGAATGCCATAACGCCAAATTTAGGAAAAATTTGGCAAAAAGTAGTCATTCCGGGCTTGACCCGGAATCTACTTCAGCAGATCCCGGATAAACCCGTCAATGTTCTTGTCGTGCTCGCCCAGGCCGAGCTTCTTGCGGATCTGCCCGACGTGCTGGAAATGGCGTCCGTTGTGCGTGTACTGCTGAATGGCCTTGCCGTTCAGGCCCAGGGCATACAGGCAGCAGATGTCCACTTCGCGCTCCGAGAGGTCGCATTCCAGCAGTCGCGTCATCATGACGGGCTGCAGGCAGGAATAGATCAGCCGCAGCTGGCGTGTAAAGACTGCCGGATCGGCGACCAGTTCCTCCAGGCCGTCCAGGATGGCGTTGCAGCGCTCGTGGTCGCCCGCCACGACGGCGGCCAACAGATCGCCGACCAGATTATAGCGGTGCTTGATCAACTGCCGGGCTTCATCGTCTTCGGGCGTCTGCGCCATCTGCATCAACGCAGGCTCTATCGTCCTGATGAAGTCCGCCATCTGGCGGTGGGTATTCCGAAGCTGGCGGATGGCGCGCCACTGCCACAGGGCAGTGGCAGCCAGTGCGCCGAACAGGATGGCGGCGATGATGATTAAAGTGATGTTCATTACAGTTGGCCGTCTTTAAGAAGTGCGGTCTTGACTTGCTTCCATTTCCGGTAGGAGACATCCAGCACCGTCCCGTCCGTGAGGACGAGCTGGCGCTTGCGGGCATCGATGTAGTGAATCTCTTCCACCTCGGCCAGGTTCGCGAGGCAGTTGTGATTGATCCGCAGGAAGCTGGTCCCGGCCAGGTCCTCTTCCACCAACTTGAGCAGGCGGACACAACTCATTTGCTTGCCGCCCTGCAGGTGAAAAATGGAGACATTCCCTTCGCAATGGATGTACAGGATGTCCTTACTCTGGACGCGTTTGATAGACGTGCCTGTCTTGACAAAGATTGCTTTGTCTGCCCGAATTCGCTCTTCCATTTGTTAGTGTATAAAAAAGATTGATAACTGGGTTCTGAATGCAAATATATGCGGAAATAGTTTTGCACGAGCACCTGGGTTTGTATTTTTTTCGTAAAAATCCGATTGATTTTCAGGCTCTTACAAAAGCGGCTAACTATTTTGCACCCGGACGGGTTTTGCAGCGACGAAAAAGGCGGACCGCAACTGCGGTCCGCCTTTTTCATATTATTCGTAAGTTAACGAATAGTCTTTAAAATGCCCTATTCGGCAAAAGATTAGAAGCCTTCGTGCTGGGTCAGGTTCTCGTTGATGGACGTTGCGCTATAAGGGAACGGGAAGTACTTGTTCTTATCCTTGTAGCCAATGTCATAGCCCTTATCCTTAGCCTCGTGGGTAACGACAGTGTAGAAGCGGCTGTTCGCCTCGGAACCATTCTCCCAAGCAAGACCCTGATCATCCGCCTTAGGAGCGCGGGTCAGCTTGTCGTAGAGGATAGGAACTGCCTGACCGGCCTGCTTGGCACCATCAAGATGGCCCCAGCGAACCATATCAGCCCAGCGGCAACCTTCGAGCCAGAGCTCAAACTTCTTCTCTTTCTCGATGACAGCCATATCGACGGCGGTGCTGATCGTCTTGGAACCGGCACGCTTCTGGATGTCGTTGACAACCTTGAGAGCGCTGGCGGCATCACCCGTCTGAACACAAGCCTCTGCGTACATAAGGAGAACCTCTGCGTAACGCATGATGGTATAGTTGTTCATACGCACATTATTGCCCCTGTTGAGAAGGTCGGCGATACGGCAAACCGGCTTGAGAGGGAGGTAGAAGGACTGGCCATAGAGACCGCGGCCATCGATACCAAGATCCTTGCTAGCCTTCTTCTCTTCAGGAGTGAGTTTGTCAACATCAAGACCATACTCCGTGTCGTAAACGACCTTGTCGATATGAATCATCGTTGCATTGAAGCGATAGGAATCTTCGCCATCATTAGCGAGGAACTCGTCGGCAAATGCCTGAGGAACGCCACAACCACCCCAACCGTCGATGGAAGAATAGTTGGAGCTCGGGTTGGCCACGAAGTGGTCGGAACGCCAGTTCCAAATATTGGCCTCCATCCAGGTGGAACGCTGAATCTTGCCACCCCAAGTGCCAATGGTAGCATTGTCCATAATGTTGCTCTCGAAGATCTTCTCCGGCGAGCAGTCACCTTCAATGTGGAACTGATCCATAAACTGCTCACCCGGGACAAGAGCATACTTGCCGGAAGTGATAACAGCATTCAGAGCACTCTTGGCAGCGGCATAGTCGCCCACGAAGAGATAAGCTTTGCCGGCAACAGCGTTAGCGAAGCCCTTGGTAACCTTGGCAACGCCCTCTTTGTCAGCGGTGCTCTTGCGCTCGTCGAGGTCAGGAAGAGCCGCCTCGCACTCCTTGGCGCACCAGCGAAGAAGCTCCTCGTGGGACATCGGGTTCTCAGGATCGGTATCGCAGTTGTACGGCAGGGCGTCGCCAGAAAGCACGTGATCTACGAACGGCGGGTTGCCCCAACCAATAGCAAGCATCATATGAAGATAGGCACGCAGGACACGAGCTTCAGCAACGCAACGCTTGGTCGTAGCCGTCACACCACCCTCGGGCAGGCCATCCTTGAACTTATCAATGACCAAGTTGATCGGATACATAGCGAGGAAGATGTTCTTGTAGCAATTGGTAAGCACCGCGGAGGAGCTGTCATAACGGAATTCATTGAGAGCCGCCATGAAGTCGTTGTCGCCGAAAAATTCGCCGGCAGCGTACATATCATCACCGCAAAGGTTAAATGTAGCACGGAACGGCACATAAATACTACCGCCGTTTTGGGAGCAGACCTTGTTTGCGAAGTTGGCATAAGCAGCGACAAGCGCAGCCTCGCAATCCGCATCCGTCTTATAGAAGTTCTCGATGGGGGTGACACCCTTCTGATCAATATCCAGGAGATTCTGGTTGCAGGAAGGGAAGACAGCCGCTATCGCGAGAAGAAAAGGAATATAAATCTTTTTCATAAGAATGGACTGTTTATGCATTAGAACGTGAGGTTGACACCGAAGACGCACTTCTTAGTAGTCGGATAGGTACCGGCATCATAACCCATACCATTGCTGGCGCCGGTGGTAGCGGTCTCAGGATCGCAACCCGGGTAGCTGGAGAAGGTGAAGTAGTCGTCCAGGGAGACGAAGAAACGAAGGTTGCTGATGAGAGCCTTCTTGGTGATGTTCTGCGGCAGGGTGTAGCCAAGCTGAATCTGCTTGATCTTGAAGTAATCACCCTTGAAAAGGGAAGCACTGGAAGACCAGAATTTCCAGTCGTTGGAAACCTTGGCCATATCCGGGAAGATATTGCCAGTGGCATTCGGATTTCCGACCGAGTTGTGCCAGAAGTAGGTCAGAGTATTGGTGCGCGGACGGTCGGCGGAGTAAAGCAGGGAGAAGATGTCGCTGCCAATCACGCCAGTGCCGAAGACACTGAAGTCGAGACCCTTCCAGGCCAGGCTGATGGTGATACCATACGTAGCATCAGGAATAGCCTTGCCAATGTACTGGAGATCGCCTTCCTCGACGACATCCACAACCTTACCTTCAGCATTGTAGTACTGCGGAGTACCTTCGGGGGTAACACCGGCATACTTGTAGCCGCGGAAATACCAAATCGGATAACCCGGCTCAAATGCGGTACGGATTTTATTATTCAGACCACTCACACCACCGGTAGTACCTTCAAGGCGGTTCTTGGAAGAAGGCATCGAGAGGACCTCGTTGTGCAAAGTCGAGAAGTTACCGTTGATGCTATAGCTAAAGTCACCGATAGTGTCCTTCCAACCAAGTTCGAATTCGAGACCGGTATTGAGAACATCACCAGCATTGATATAGGTGCTGCTCACACCGATTTCGGGGATCGGGTTGATAGAAACAAGAAGATCCTTGGTGAGTTTACGATACCAGTCGAACCCGAAGGTCAGGCGGTTGTTGAGGAAGCGGGCGTCGAGACCGGCGTCAAACTGCTCGGAGGTCTCCCACTTCAGATCCGGGTTGGCCAGGCCAGAAGGCATGGAACCATAGTTTACAGAACCAGCAGGGTCAGATGCGTTGTACTGATACCATTCGCCGTTGAGGGCAATGGTCGTGGAGTACTGGTAGCCGCTTAAGACATTGACATTACCATTACGGCCCCAGGAACCGCGGAGTTTCAGGAAGGAAACGGCGCTGCGGTTCACGTTGTCCTTGAAGAACGGCTCGTTGCTGATGGTCCAACCGACGGACACGGAAGGGAAATAACCCCAGCGGGCCTGCTGAGAGAGCTTGGAGGAGTCAAAAGCATCGGCACGGAAGTTGGCCTGGATGCTGTAGCGGTTGTCGAAGTTGTAAGACAAACGACCATAGTAAGAGAGGTTCGCGCTACGGCCAGGAGCATTGCCGATGGACTTCTTGGCATCGCTCTTCACATAATTGATATAGCGGAAGTTCGGCTCATATCCAGAGAGGATGTCAGTACCATTCGAGGAGATGCTGGCGTTGTCGTTGTTGCTCTCGATATAAGACATACCAGCCATGATGCCGATATTGTGCTTGCCGAAAGACTTGTTGTAGTTAGCAAAGTTCTCCCACTGATAGTAGTAGCTCGTATTGACATTAGCAGAGATGCTATACTCAGTAGAGGAAGCCATACCGGTCAGCCAGTAAGGCTCGCTATAGCTGTGGCTGCTGCTCTGGGCGATGCGATAGCCAAAGCGAGAAGTAATCACAAGGCCGGCAATCGGGGTGAGGTTCGCCGTAATACCGCCACGAACACTGATACCGCCGTTGGTTGAGTCGGTGCGATCACGCTGGAAGAGCGGGTTACCGGTAGCCTCCTCAAGATATTTAGAGGTGGCATAAAAGTCGTTGTTATGGTTGGGATCCGTCGGAACAGGATCACCCATATTGTAGTGCTGCTGCATAGCCGTGGCGCAGTCCTCAATCCTGCTATAGTAAGCAGGAGTCAGAGGATCGAGGGACATCACGGAGTTCAGCATGGAACCATAGGAAGACTCGGACACATTAGTGCGGCTCCACTTTTCGAAGGAAGTGTTCGTGGAGATGTTGAACCACTTGAACAGCTGGTAGTCAGCATTGATCTGAGCGCTCAGACGCTTGTAAACGTCCTTCTTGCCAACGACAATACCATCGTTGTTTAACTGATTGAGAGACAGGAAGAAGTGGCCCTTGTTGTTACCACCCTGGAAGGTGATGCCGTTCTGGATGGACCAGCTGGGGGCGAACACGGCGTCGAACCAGTTGTAGTTCATACCCTTGTGCCAGCCATTGGTATTAAGCACGTCGTCCGTGAACTGGCCGATAGCCTTCATGTATTCGACATACTCGTCACCCCCAAAGAGTTCAGCCTTCTTACCGAGGGACTGCAGGGTGAAGCGGCCATTGTAGGTGATGTGCGCGGTGCCGTTGTTGGCGGCGCCGGTCTTGGTGGTGATGAGCACGACACCGTTACCGGCCTGCGCACCGTAGATGGCGGCGGAAGCAGCATCCTTCAGGATTTCCATAGATTCGATGAGGGACGGATCCAGATACTGGATGTTGTCCACCTTCAGACCATCGACGATGAGGAGCGGTCCGATGTTGCCGGAGTTCGAGGAATAACCACGGACGCGGATGGAAGCGCCAGTACCCGGAGCACCGGAGGTGTTCAGGATCTGCACACCAGCAGCCTTACCCTGAAGGGCGGCAGCAGCGTCAGTCGTGGAGCGGTTCTCCAAATCGGCCGACCGCACCGAAGCCACGGCACCGGTCAGGTCGCTCTTCTTCTGAACGCCGTAACCGATGACGACGGTCTCTTCCAGCATCTCGGTGTCATCCTCAAGCACGATGGTCATGCCGTTGGCTGCGGTGACACGAATGGTCGCGTAGCCGATGCAGGACACTTCGAGGGAAGTGCCGGGGGCGACGCGAAGGCTGAAGTTACCATTCAGGTCGGTGGTGGCACCGTTGGTGGTGCCGGGAACCATCACAGCAGCGCCGATGACGGGCTCGCCGCCCGCATCAAGCACCTTACCGGAGATGGCCTGGTTCTGGGCAAAGGCGGAACCTGAGCCCAACAGAACAACAGCGAAGATCGATACGATCGTCGCTGCTCTCGCAATTAATTGCTTTAACATACGTAAATAATTTGGTTAGTGGGTTGGTGTCGTATTGTGTGGCCAATTTTGGCGCAGAACAAAAGTAGATAAACCCAAATTTTGTTGTTTTAAATTTTAGGTCAAACACGCTTAAAAATCATTCACTTTTTTAATAACTGCGACATGGTGGAAATCCGTCACGGCAGGATATTATTTCGCCATTAACTCGCTAGTATTCAGATAAATCGCGGTTATTTTAAAATAGAGCGCAGATGTGCGCTAATTTGGAATTTTTCTATTTGGTTAACAGTTTTTCTGCCTGTTTTCCTTGCAAAAACAGGGCCTTTCTCCTTTCATAATCGGGCCGAAATGCTTACTTTTGTCCTATTATTCATTGTCTCATGAAAAGAATCGGAATCTGCAGCGACCACGCAGGCGTGGACTACAAGACCCGGCTCATCGCCTACCTGCTGGGCAAGGGCTATGAGGTCGTCAATTTCGGCACGGACAGCACGGACAGTTGCGACTATGCGGACTTCGCCCACCCGATGGCGAACGCCGTGGAGTCGGGCGAGATCGAGGCCGGCATCGCCCTCTGCGGCACCGGCAACGGCATGGCCCTGGCCCTGAATCACCACAAGGGTATCCGCGCCGGCCTGGCCTGGAACCAGGAAGTCGCCAAACTCGTCAAGGAACACAACAACGCCAACGTCCTCGTGATGCCGGCGCGCTTCGCCTCCTACCGCATGGTAGTCATGATGGTGCGCACCTGGCTGACCACGGAGTTCGCGGGCGGCAGACACCAGCGCCGCATTGACAAGATTGTTCAGCCGTAATATCGAGGATTACCCGGAGGGGATCGTGCTGCCGGTGGACAAGCCCTATCGCTGGACGTCCGCCGATGTGATCCGCAAGATCAAGTACGCGGCGATCCGCCATTTCGGGAAGAAGAATCTGAAGGTCGGTCACGCGGGGACGCTCGATCCCCTCGCGACCGGCATTCTCTTGGTCTGCATCGGCCCCGCCACGCGTCGGGCCGAGGAACTGCAGCGCTCGCCGAAGGAGTACGTGGCGGGGGTGAGCTTCGGCGCCACCACGCCCTCGTACGACCTGGAAAAGGAGATCGACCGCCGCTGCCCGCTGGAAGGCGTGAGCGAGGCGGCGCTGCGTGCGGTCCTGCCGGACTTTGTCGGCGAGCAGGACCAGGTGGCGCCGCTCTTCAGCGCCAAGTCCGTGGACGGCGTGCGCGCGTACGAGACGGCGCGCCGCCTGCTCAAGGCTGCGCAGCGCGAGTGCCGCGCCTTCGACCCCGGCGAGGTCCTGCAGTCCAGCCGCATCAACATCTATGACCTGGAGCTCCTCTCCTGGCACGACGCGCCCGTGCAGGACTTCACGGACGACGGGCTCGGCCGCATTCGCGTGGCCGACATCTCCGGCGAGGCGTTGCCCACGGCGATGATCCGCGTGGCGTGCAGCAAGGGCACGTACATCCGCGCCCTCGCGCGCGACCTGGGCGAAGCCCTTGGCAGCGGCGCCTTCCTGAGCTCGCTGCGCCGAACGAAAAACGGCGGCTTCGCGATCGAAGACGCCGTCTCTCTGGAGGAAGTGCTGGAAGCGCTATCCTAAATACTCTTTCATGAAGCGGAGGCGGGCGAGGCCTTCCTCCTTTCCGATGCAATGCAGGATGTCGGTGATGCCGAGGCCGCTGGCCGATCCGGTCAGCGCGAGCCGCAGGCAGTTCATCACCTTGCCCATCGGCATCTCATGCGCGCGGACGTATTCTTCCAGCGTGTCCGCCTCCGAATTCGTCAGCGCCTCGAGCGCCATGTCGTAGAACTCCGGCTTGTAGAACTTGTCCACATCCTTCGGGACGAACTCCTTCGGCGCCACGAAGAGGTAGGACGCGATGTCCCAGAAGTCCTGCACGAAGGTCGCGCGCTCCTTGATCAGCGCCACGACGCGCTCGACGTAGGCCGGGTCGGTGTCGACGCCTTTCTCTTTCAGCATCGGCAGCCAGCAGGCGGCGAGATCCGCGTCGCTGTGCATGCGCAGGTACTCGCGGTTGAACCACTTCGCCTTGTCGGGATTGAACTTGGCGCCGGCCTTGCCCACCTTGTCCAGGGAGAAGGCCGCCACGAGCTCGGGCAGGGAGAAGATCTCCTGTTCCGTGCCGGGGTTCCAGCCGAGCATGGCCAGCAGGTTCACGAAAGCCTCCGGGAAATAGCCGTCCTCGCGGTAGCCGCGGGAGGTCTCGCCGGTGGGGGAGGTCCAGCGCAGCGGGAAGACGGGGAAGCCCATCTTGTCGCCGTCGCGCTTGGAGAGCTTGCCGTTGCCGACCGGCTTGAGCAGCAGGGGCAGGTGTGCGAAGCGCGGCTGCGAATCCTGCCAGCCGAAGGCCTCGTATAGCAGGTAGTGCAGCGGGAGCGACGGGAGCCACTCCTCGCCGCGGATGACCTCGGTGATCTCCATCAGGTGGTCGTCCACGATGTTGGCGAGGTGGTAGGTGGG